>Ga0315273_10002767_pt1 | contig 20866 bp, 18 predicted proteins | sample YL17G02_0_MG_FD_205753 | JGI IMG/M metagenome (GOLD analysis project Ga0315273, IMG submission 205753) | Sediment microbial communities from Yellowstone Lake, YNP, Wyoming, USA - YL17G02_0 | ecosystem: Environmental > Aquatic > Freshwater > Lake > Sediment | place: USA: Wyoming | collected... | reverse complement strand
CATGTTGTAAATATTTAATTCACTGTTTTCATCGGACGCAAGTCGTCCAGTTCTTGTATCTTTAAACTTAAGAAAAACGGGACCTTTTGCCGTATCTATTGGTTGTAATTCTAATTTTTTAAGAAAATCGTATTGTCTTTTTCCATATTTTTTATAATATTCAAGAGCTTTTACAAATAAATTGCTATTTTTGTTTGCCCGCCAAAAGTCGTTCATCATATCAAGTCGATTTTTCACTATTTCTTCATAAATATGCGGTTCAAATAATCTATATTCATCAAACCTAGACGGATCAATATCAACAAATTTATAGGTTTTTATCGTGTTGTGATATAACTTATTATCAAAATCTCGATCTTTGTTACATATTTTGGCTATCACCAGTAAATCGCACTTTTTAAGATAATCATCGGACCCAGATGGAGAAATCGGAGAGGATGTAAACTTATTATTTTCGAGAATCAGATAATTGTCTTTGGAGATCTGCTCGTAGAAAGAAACCATCAATGGAATTTAAGCAAAAGAAAGAAAAATTGACTACTATTCAAGCACTCCGGTGTGGGCCACGAATTTCTCTAAAAATCCAATCATATCATCCGGATATACAATTTTGCCAAAACTACGCTCCACATATTTTTTGTGTTTAACCATGTTCGACGTTATAATACGAAAACATGGTTTTCCATCAGAATCATGGGATATAGTAATCAACAAATCATATTCCGGAGATCCAATTCCACTATTTCCTGGTAAATACCACTTACCAGTAGAACCCCACCATTTTAAACCATATTCTTTAAATGTGCTGTGCCATTCTTGCCACCACGGAGGCTGTCTTTTTTGCGTTGGAACAATTTTTTTCAATTCACTCAATTTTATTCTATAGATCTTTGTCATTTTTATCTCCTTCTTTAATTATATCGCATTCATGACCGTCTCATACGATGACGCCCACTCTCCCGGTGTAAATATGTGTTCAATTCCGGTAATATTATACAAACGCGAAAATACCCCAATATCACCGTAAATTCGAAAGAACAATTGTTGGTAAGGCACGAAAGCATTATTTCCAATTGTTTTAAATGATATTTTTGTCGTCAAGAATTTAAATTGATCGTTAAAAGATATTCCCGTTGTTGTTCCTTCCCCACGAAGATCCTTGTCGGCCATTCTCTTAATCAATGATGCTTGTAATTCATCATCTGTTTCAGAATCAAGTGAAAAATCTTTAAGAATTGTGTTTTCCCCAAACAAATTAAAAATTGGAATGTCAAAAACTGTATCATTATTTGGCTGCGCTGCCGTTGTTTCTTGCGGAGATCCAGGAATTGCCGCATTCTCACTATTGGTCATTTCCTCTTGTGAAATTCCAATATTTGATTCCATCACCCTGGTAAAGGCGCTTTTAACGGCATCACCATAAATTTTCGGAACCCCATATGAAGAATCTATAACAAAGCAATAAAAATTCGTGTTGTTAAATTCGTCTAGGTGTTCGTGGTTAAAAAACTTCATCGATGGGATCATTATCTTTGTCAACTCTTCATCAATCTTTTTCAATTCATTCGAGGCGTCAACAATCTTTTGTGATTCTTGTGGTCTCTTTCGAAGTATCGTTTCTTGTATCTGCTTTCTTTCCATCACTCCTTTGATGATGTTGCTCATCCTTGAAAAATCAACATAGTCACCAAGAAATTCTGAAATAAATTGATCAAGATAATCCATGGGGTGAGGAATGTTTTTTGACTGAATAATTTTCGCATTGAATTTCTTGAAATCATCATATGATATTGTAAAATCCCCGATATAATCTGATGGCTGTGGTTGAATTGTGGCATTAAACCGACCACACACAAATTTAAAAGTAGAATTGGATTGCTGTTCGTTTTTTTGTAATGAATAATTCACGCAACTTGATATTTCATTAAGAACATCAGAAAACACGGTCAAATTCTCTTTTTTGGGTATTCTATTAACACTTCTCTTGAAGGCATCTAGTGTTATATCGTTTATGTTATTTTGTATGTCCTGCCGCAATCTATCTTGATCTCTTGTTCTTGGTTGTTCAGAATTATCTAGACCGGCCAGTGCTTCTTCGTATCTACTGAGATTGCCGACCGTATCAGGTTGAGATTGTAGTATGTGCTCACCCATCTTTACCGTGATAAATGATTTGTTCGATGCGGGAATTGCCTCTGCTTCTACTTCTATGTTTCCATCATTCGATTCTTGACTCACACCCCATTTAGTAAATTGAATAGTGTCTTTATTTTCGGCCCCAATAATTCCGAGAATTTTTTGAGCGTGTGACATAAGATCGGGATTTGTCCCGTTTATGTTATATCCCCATCGAATTAAAAATTTATTGGCCGGAGAAAATAATGATTGGATAAATGGCTCTTGAAATGCGTCCGGACGATGAATGACAAATTGAAATTTGAATGTCTTATATGAATATAAACCAGTCTGTTCCTGTAAATTTATCGTAAGTCCTTTAATAGACATTTTGTTGCGGCCGAATGATAAAAATCCAACTTCGTCACCGGGAATTGTGTCGAGAAGAGAATCAAGCATATCATCATTCGTAAATAGTCTCGACTCAAACGGTGCTATCGTATATTGTGATAATGGATCAAACTCCTCGTATTGCTCATTGCTAAAAGCACTATCTTGTGAACCAGTAACAACGGAAGTAACAAAAATGTAAGGAGTAATCATCGAAAAAATGGTATTAATGTAATCTTTTTCAATTCCCGCTCCCTGTAATACTTGAAGATCTTTGTTCTGAAGACCCCATCCGGGCCACCCATTACGCATGATTGAAACATTTAGGCCAGTCAAATCATCGACAGGAATTGTCATACATTTTGAGCTATATGTGGTATTGATATCGAGACTTTCATTGTCACCAGGACGATTTGGTTGTGGGCGATCTGACATAAAATCACAATTTATCTACGAATTCTCTCACATTGAGCGGTATTAACAATTCTTTCTTGTCCTCAAAATCTCTAAATGGATCTACAATATTATTAAATATGGCTATTACCCACCAAAGGGATTCATCGCCATAAAATTTATAAGCAACTTTATCAAGCATTGTCATAAGTGTCACCGGTTCTTTAGAAAATTTAATATTATAAATACGGATTAAATTAGTGAGATTTTTGTTTTCATAAAAAGTCCAATAGGTGCCATTTATTATTTTGCGATTAGATTTCATTGTTATTACACAACATCCACAAATCGAGTAAAACTAAACGTGGTCCCATCAGTTGATATCCTTAATCCTGGATTCTCCTGATTTATAATGCCGACCTCCATAGAAATTTTAAAACCTTGGGGAATTTGTCTTCCTGGTGTAATTTCCCAATTAAACCTATACGGATCGGCGTCAAATGAAGTTATTATTCCTATTGTTCCCTGAGCGACTCCAATACTTAATGGATTGTAAATATAATTCCCAAATCTTACCTCAACAATTGGTGCTGAACTCATCACATTGATATTAATTGTCGTATTTGCCACATCATAAGCAAAATCTCTATAAGTTGGATGACACACGTTCTTCAGAAAATTCACTTTATCATTCATATAGAGGAGATCGTCCTCGGAATCGGCAACCAAAAAGAAATTGAATGACGCTTTTCGAGTGGTGTTTTTATATCGATAAATGGAACCGACCCGACCAATGTAAGAATCTTCATCGACAGAAATCGCAAAATTTTCTTTAACAATGTCAGATTCAGAAAATGGTCTTAGAATAATTCCATGCTTTATCCGCATATCTATGATGGCAAATGGGAAAAAGACATTATTCATCTGGCAAACATTCGAAAAAGAACTACCACCACGAGAAGTATCAAAATTAATCACCCCGTTGAGGTTTGTTACTTTAACATTTTTCTCAAGGGTAGTTGTCCTGGCACTTCTTTCAGCAAAATATCTTCCGGCCTTTTGATCCTCGTCGGGGAGATCTTGCGTAATAGCAATTGGCTGCTGATGGATTTTTCTATTGGTTCCCCCGAATAATTTCTTGTAATCTATACTCCCATCAGACATCTTTGCCTGTTCACTATATCCCCTTATCATCCCGTCCGCAGTTCTTTGCCGGGTGTCGGCATACATATTTGTCGTATCTTTATTTCTATATTCACCGATGGGTGTAGGAGAAAGTATATCTCGATATGGTGGTGGATTATCTAAGCTATATGAACCCTCCACCCTCTTAAAAAAAGGCGGGGAAAGCGTCGGACGAATATAATTTGAACCTTGGAACAAAGAAAGAAGTCTATCTTCACCCTGAGCTAGTTTTGTGGAATAGGTAGTGGCCCCAAGAAGGGGATGAATAGGGGCAAGAGCATTCGGAATACTTCGGGCTATCAATCCAGCTTGACCAGGAATAAGAACCCTATTATGAATAAATGGATCACTAATATCAGGATAAGATTCAGGATTTGTTATGGCGAGGGCGGCAACCGCTATTCCTTTATATACCTCGGGGGAAGAGAGAACTTGTGGGGAATTATATTCGAGAAGTAAATTTGTAAGGGCTTGAGTTATGTTACCGTCAGCATATTTATTGTCCGAATTATATTTGTGATTTCGTTGAATAGCAGCGCTTTCCGCAATCATTTGTTTTTGTAGCTCGAATATTGTTGACATGTTAATTTAATTATTTTATCGGTGTTTTTTCGCCTTCGTAATAAAATTTAATATATGAAATGATAATTAAATTAAGGTGGACCAATCTCTCAAAAACAAAATTTCAAAGACACGAAATGAAACTCGTGAGCGGCGAAGTCATCTTATTTGTAAGACTTATTGCCTTAAAATCGATTATTCCCGCCTAAACAAAAAGCAAAAAGAATCCCTTAGAATGATGTTTGTCGAAGCAAAATGGTTATGTAACCATTGGATCAATGAGGATAAAATTTTTGAGGCCAATTATAAACAGAAAAAAGTAATTGTAAAAAATAGACATAAAGAATTTGAAGAAAGAACACTAAAATTTCTTCCGGCTAAATGTAAACAATCAATCCTCCAATCAATGAGGGAATCCATTTATGCCTTATCAAGATCGAAAAAGTGTGGTCACAAGGTTGGTCGTCTTAAATTTAAAAAAGAATTTAATACATTAATTTTCAACCAATATGGAACAATAGGAACCCATAAAATTTATGATAAAAACAAAATAAAAATTCTCGGAATCAGAAAATTGGTAATTATAAAAGGGTTGGACCAATTGCCAAAAAATTGCGAATTTGGCATGGCTTTTTTGAGAAATAAACCATCCGGGTATTATGTCCATATTACAACATATTCAAGGAAAGAAACAACAAAGGAGGAAAAGAAAAAGTTTAAGGAGATTGGCATCGATTTTGGTATAAAGGAAATGGTTACAACCTCGGATGGTGAAATTTTTGACAATGTATCTATTCAAGAACCGGAACACCTGAAAAGGCTCCAACAGAAATTAAACCGGAGTCAAAAGGGTTCCAAGAATAGATATAAGATAAAACTTCTCATTCAAAGAGAATACGAAAAATTAAATAATAAGAAGGAAGACATTTCAAATAAAGTCGTTCATCAATTAATTTCACAATATGAGAAAATTTATATTCAGGATGATAATTTCAATGGGTGGAAAACAAAAGGAAAACATTGGTCAAAGAAAATTCATCACTCGTGTCTTGGTCGTGTTAAACAAAAATTGATTTCAAAAGGGGCAATTGTAATTAATCGTTTCCTGCCATCTACAAAAATGTGTTATAAATGCGGGAATTCTTACAGCGTCGGGTTAAATGAACGAATTTTTAAATGTTCAAATTGCGGCTTAATTGAACAAAGAGATGTTAAAGCAGCCAAAACAATCCTCATGTTTGGAAATGGATCATTACAAATTATTAAAAATAGAAAAGTGCCTATGGAGCATAGGTGTCAGCCTGTGGAGACTAAAACCTCTGTGTCAAAGAAATTATTTGGCATAAGTTCGGTCGATGAAACAGGAAGATCTTTTAAGAAACCGAAAGATTAGCTCATTCTAAAAGTAAATTGTGTGCCGCTTTTGGACAGCATTGCTTTCATTGATCATCTGCGCTTGAAGCTCAAAAATAGTAGACATTTCAATTTTTAATTATTTAATGAGAAAAAATTTAGGGAAAGGGGACGAACTAAATTAAGTCCGCACCTGCTCACACCAAAATTGCAAAATGATTTCAGAACCATCGCCACCGCCACCACTACCATCATCGTAAATTTTCCCTTGCCACCCCTTTACGAATCCCAAATTTAAGCCTTTATTGTGATTCCCGATCCAAGCATCACCATCGCCACTACGCTTAAAATTAAATTTCTTTACCATCCCATAAAATACTTGCTCGGCTTTTTTGTCTTGTCCAATTGGGAAAATAATGGTAAATACACAATTTCTATCGTTTTTAACTTTGGTATTTGGTATTGTCTTTATATAATCAAAAATATTCTTATATTCATTTTTCATACCAATAAAACATTTTCCCTCTCGTGCCCACTCCCCTTTACGCCTAAGTTCATTGGTTTTCTCTTGTGCTTGCTCTGCTGGGGTTGGTTCCACATCAACCAACCATTTCTTCGCCCATCGGATAAATTTTTCATCATCATAAAATTTTGCTACCGAATCGCGCTCATTTTCTGCCATAACATAGGTGGCATTTTCTGGTATCTGTTTTACTAACATTGTTTCTAGGGCACGAATGCCAACATTTAAATTGTCTTCGCCCGTTTCCTTTTTTACAAAACGAGCCATTTGCTCTCCATTAAAAAATTTTGGGGTTTGATCCATATCCCTTGTATCTGGTTCAACATAATATACAGCACCTTCAGGAATTTTGGCTAAATAGGTATCATCATCCAATTTTTTTATTTTTCGAAACAACATTTCTGCTTCATTTGTTGCCCCTTCGTTTAATAACGATCTCAATTCGGTCAGTGCGATTCGATAAATTGTTGTCATTTTTATGCCACTCCTTCTTTAATTATCATTTTATGCCACCGACCTAACGGCAGTTCTCACCAGAGCTTCACCAACTTTGCGCCCATCCAAATTAATTATGACCGGCATCGACACTAAGGTTTCTTTCTTCCCCCCTCCGCCACTTGATTTCTCTCCTGTCATCCTCCCCAGATAATCTTGAATCATTGATTCCGCACCGGTTGACCTGCTAACCGGACCTCTCTTTAGTGGCATGACAAGTTCCGGACCAGCCTCACCCACAAGTGCTCTAGTTGCTTTTGTAACCAAACCACCAAAAGAAAGCGGTGATGGGGGCGTAGCAAGCCCCGCCAACTGTGCCTTGGCGGCAGCGGCGGCGGCAGTATCCCCTCTGGCAGCGGCGGCATCCGCATTTGCCAAAATTTCTCTACGTTTTGCCTCAACCTCAGTCAATGCTAATCTATAATTTAACAATTTCATGTTTTTATTTTCAACATCACCCTGTAGTAAAGATAGGTCTTGTTGTAAAGACATTGCTTCCGTAAATTTACCCTTGTCGATGGCATCCTGAGCTTGCGCACTAATGGACCCAGAAAGATCGTCAAATATCTTTTTAATTGCGTTTTGTTTATCTTCCCAATTCAGTGATTGGCTAGCGGCAACTGCCATAGCATCTTTTTGAGCCTGAATAGCCTGACCACCCAGTTGCTTCGCTATTGCGGGATCCAACTGCATTTTGGCAACACTTGCTCTAAATTCTTTTGCCAATTCTGGAACAACCACACTATAATCAACACCGCCACCCAATAATTTACTGGTGGCGAAAGCATCGGGCATAGCCAAGGCCACCCGTGTTTCGGCTCCTCCAGCAAGTTCTTTTTTCTTATCTTCCGCTGCTTTTAGTGCCGCCTCATATTGGGCGCGTGCCAAATTCAGTTGATTTTCTAGTATTTTTTGGTTTATGTCACCCTCTTGTAACTTACTGATTATTGCCATGTTTTCGGCTGATTTCTCTAATTCTTTATTTACTGTGTCTCTCCTCGTCATTTCCAGATTTAAATTCCGCAATTGTCTCCGCATGTCTTCTTTTCTTTTTGGATCCTTTTCTTTTCGCATGTCTTCCTTGAGAGTTTTCGCGCTTAATGACCGACGCTCTTTTTCCAATTTAAATAATTCATCTTGAGCAACCATTTGCGATTCTAACAATGTTATGTGCGCGGAAGTATTTTCATTGATTTTAGACATTTGTTCATTTAGTAATTCAAATTCACTTTTTGATTCTAAAATGATACTTATTTGTTCATTGCTTGCTTTTGCGTATTTATTAAAATCATCCACATAAGAATCAGCTATTGCTTTTCGTTTTTTGGCTTCATCGGCAAATTCATCCTCGATCATACCAACTATACCAACTATACCACCTATAATTCCTCCAATTCCCGCACCTAGCGCCGTTCCGACACCCGGTATAACTGAACCAATACCAGCCCCAGCGCCAATTCCTGCGCCCATCGCGCCGCCAGCACCCCCACCAATTGCGCTCCCTAATCCATATCCAGCCGCCCCTCCAGCCAATCCTCTACCGGCACCACTCATTACCGCTCCACCAACTCCTCCACCACCGGCACCAGCCATTTGACCCAATCCAACCCCAAACAATCCCTTTGATATCGAAGACGCAACTTTTACTCCCGCCAATACCGCAATGAGTGCCGGGTGCTCCGATACGAATTTAATAATCGGCTTTAGCATATTCATGGCTTGTTTACCAATTTCCATTGTAACCCCTAGAACCGTTTTCATGGTATCTTTTATGTCATCTCCATTTTTCTTCCACCAACCAGCAATATCAATGATAATATCTCTAATTTTAAGATATGCCGATTGAACAAACTCCGCAGCGGCAACAGCGGGATCAAATCCTTTCAGCATTTTGCCCGTAACACCATCTACATATCCGAAAATTTTTGCGGCATCTTTAGTAATTGTTCCAAATAAGTTCTTCATTATATCGGCGGCAGCGCCCCAATTGCTCTTATCAAAGAAATTGAATACCTTTTCAACGATGTGCCAAACACCCTTAGCAACCTTGCCAATGTCCTTTATTATATTCGCGCCATTTTTACCAACCCATTTAATAATTCCTTGAAGGCGCATCGCAATCCCGTGTATAATATCATTAATCGCACCAGCACCTTTTTTCGAAGAAGCGGCCCAATCAGGGAAAAGGTCAGCAAGAATTTGCTTTATCGCTTTCACCGCTTCATCAATTGTTCCATAGAAATCTTGCCCGAATTGCTTCATATCGACTTGTTCCCACATTTTACCCCATTCGATACCAAAATTCTTCATTGTATCTTGCCAGCGCAAGGACCAATCCTTACTCATCTTTTTCCAAGTCGGATCCTCGGCTAATTTTCTTATTCCTTTCGCCCATCCCTCAACGAAATTAAGTGCGCCCCTTCTCAGCCCCCAAAGGAATGTCTTAAACATCTTTCCAAAGGCAACCCATAGGCGATAGAAAATAGGTAGAATTGAACCCATTATTCCTCGTGAAGCCTTAAGTTGAGTAAGAATCGCGCCCATAACTTCCGACTGTCGCTTTTTGCTATCCTCCTGTTTCTTATCTTCAGACTCCATCGCCCTCGCAATATCTTGACGACTCTTTCCCATTTGTTTCCCAGAAAATACAAGTTGAGCTTGCTCCCCCGTTATTCCCATCATAGACGCAAGAGATTTCTTTTGGAAATAATCCATCGTTTCCCAAGATTTACCGGCCCCAAGAAGTTGCTTTTGAATCTTTTCAAGTCGAGCGGCTGGATCCGTTTCCACGAGCATGTCCATGGCATTGATGGTCACGCCAAACATCTGGTTAAGCTTTGAAACATTTTCGGCAGCAGTTGACAAAGTGTCGAATTTATCCATTATTCCCGTGAGATCTTTTATTGCGAAACCATATTGCCTGACCCAAACAGCGCCAGCAACAAATGTTTCTTTTCCTTGCTCGCTCATAAAGGCGAATTGCTCGACTGACTCAGAAACATCACGAGCAACCTGAGGAATAATAACACCCATCGATTGAAGTGGGCCACCAGGACCAAAGGTGCCGACGAGTGAAAATGCGAAAGTCTTTAGAGTCTTATTTGACTCACCAAGAGATTTTGATAGTTTCGCCGCCGCTTCCGCCTCAAGGCCAAGAGCGCGAGACATCTTAATGTTCTCAATGTAAAACTTCTTCGCTTGATTTCCAAATCCAATTAGGTGACCATAAGCAAGATTCAGAGCCTCAACATATTTAGCAGCTTCACCAACAGAAAGTCCCATTTGATACCAATCGCGCCTATTTGCTTGTAGGAAATTCATCGCAGCGCCAGCTTCTCTATTGAACATACCAAATGCTTGGGCCATTTCAGCAACAGCCGCACGGATTTCTCCGCCACCCATTGTGATCGTTTCCCAGATCTTTTTAAAGAAAGATACGATTAACCCGGCAGATCCCTTTACAACGCTTGCCGCGAGGCGAAACCCCCCAATCACATGTTTTACTATGGCTTGACCTACCTGCTTCGCAATGGCAACGATACTACCAAGCGCAAGAGTGGCAATGGCAACCCCTTTCTTAAAGACACCCCAAAGCCCAGAAAGAGAAAACAATTTTTTCATCTTCTCAGTGGCTTTTTGAGCGGCAGTCACAAGAGAAACGCCGAAATGGGCAATCATTTTTTTGCCAATTCGGTCAGTTTCTTTTTCTATAGTGCCCCATTTTTGTTTATATTGTTCAAGGAATGATAATCTTTTCTTTCCGGCGGCATCCATAAGCCGATCAATACTTTTTCTTTTTGATTCCTCCTCGCCAAGTTGTTCAAGTATCTTTCCTTGAGCCTCTTCTAATTGCTTTACATGATCGGTCGATTCACTTCCAACTTCAGAAATTGATTTTAGAGCGGACGACAGGGATCCAGCCCAAGAAGTTGTTGCGGCACCTATCGATTTCATAATCTGATTAAGCTGGGCAGCGTCTCGTATTTGGCCTTGGAAAGAAGTAGCCATCTACCTTAATTATGTTAAAGAAAATACCTTAGAAATCGTCAAATTTTATCTTTAGAATAGTGCGCTAGAGCCCTTATTTGCGTTTGTAAATTTTCTAAAATACTTAGGGTGTTCGCCAGTTCGTCTATTATTATCTTTTGTGTAGAGCTTGCCCTATTCCATTTTAACGGAGATTTTTTAGACATTTGATTGTAAATTTCTAACAGAGATTGTCGAGCAACTTCGAGATTATCACTAGCGGAACTGGGAGGCTCCGATCTGTTATTACTGTCCATAATTGTGTATTATTTCACCATCCTTATATCAACAGTAATTATTTAAAAGAATTTGAAAATTAATCAAAAGAGTTTACGGTAAAGAGATGCCCGTCTGATCTTTGAATTGTCGTTTCAGATCCCTTATGTTTTGCGTAGATGCCGAAAGGGTTTGGAGTTTACTAATAAGCTGATCTTTGTCGGCTGATGAATTTTTCATCTGAGTAAGATATTTGGTTAATGTGTCGATTTGATCGCGCTGTCCCTTTATGATCAAATTATTTTTTCTCTTTCCCAAAAGATACCCCACAACTCCAGCCAGGAAAGCTTTAAATAATCCTTCTTTAAGAATTTTTTTCTCTTCAGTCAGCGCTTCCGCAGAGAATTCTCTTAAATCAATAACTTTTTTCTTATTCTGTTTATTCATTCGATGTTTCCCCGATTATCATTTCTCTTAGTTTCTTTTTATTCTCGGTTTGAAGATAATCTTCCGGAGCCTTAAAAAACCTTTTCCATCGTGGAGTTGCTTCCATTTTATCTTTTATTTGAGCATAACAATCAGCATGATATTCTTGTCCATCTTCTCCAATCGCTGTTTTTTCAGAACGATGAATATATCGATGACAAACGGGACAAACATCACCACTAGCTTTTTCCAATAACTTTTTAAGGGATTCTTTATTCAGATATTTTATCATATTTTAATTATTATTCTTTGTCGTTGTTCTTCAATTTTTTCAAATAATCAAAGAGTTTCTTATTCTCCCGAAGATGTGGATAAATGTCATCCGAGAGGCGCTTTCCAGTGTCAACATATTCATCGACAAAACCTTGTCTCCTTCCGTGTATCTCTTCATTTTCCCTCAAATTTCTTCTTGCTACCGCGCGAATCTTCCCATTGCTCTTTTCTTTCACCCAAGAATCACCATGCTCGTGCCGCATGTTTTCTTCATTTTCAATATCTGCTGGGAGATCACCAATTTTCTTAGTTGGTCGCACAGTCCCAAATGGTGGTCCATTATCGTAATGATATTCAGTAAAGAGATAAAGTGATCTGAATTTTTCCCTTATTCCGATAAATCCTCCGTCTTTTATTGAAAATACTCCAATATGTAAATTTCTTGATCGCATTTCATATGCCCCACGATCAACACATTCATTAATTGGAATATAATTTTCACTCATCATTTATTTCCCTTTCTCGGGTCCCCTCCTTTAAATTTGTTTGTATTAGCTTCTACTCGTTTCTTATCGGTATGGGACAATGGGAATCTTTCCTCATCTGTGTTATGTGGGCGTTGCGGTTGTTGTTCTTTTTTACCAAACAACTCGGATACAATTTCGAGGTAGAGTTTTCTCTCTGGTAAAGTCATCTGTTTTACTTCTGTTTTTGTAAAATTGAGCTTCGCACAGATTACGGCAATCTCAGTCGCGATTTCTCGCTCCCAAAATTTAATCGCTTCATTGAACTTGTTAATTGATTCTAAGTTGAGACTGTCTTTAGGCCAAGCTACGCGGCCAAAAAAATTCAACCCCGATGGGGATTATTTGCTCCTTTGATTCTCCGCAATGCTTACATACAATATCTTGCTTCATGGTCGGTCCCGGTGTTATATTATCAATATAGCTGCGAAGAGAAGCGGAATCAAATGCTGGCATTTTTCTTATAAAATTCGCTTTATTTTTATCTTCCACGCCCTCAATCTCATCGATTTGTTTAATAAGCCGCGTAGTTATTGGCTGCGCCTGTAGTGTTATTCCGCCCTTAAGTTTCTTTTTGTTTTCCTCGGCTTCATCAATTTCAGCATCATCTTTGGTCGTAAGAAGATGAAATTTCGCAACTTTCTTTGTTCTCGGTAGTGTATAAGCAAACAAATTTTTGCCGTTTTCAATTGGTTCCGCACCTAACTTTCTTATATCAATTTTGTCAAGATGAACGACATCCGTAAATGATTTTCCACAAGAATCACATTTTATATCATCAACGGAATAGCTAGCCCCATAACCAATAATTCTCGCAAAAAGAAGAATGGCATTTTTATCACCGACAATCAATTCACCAACATCAATTGATTTGTCAACAACAAGAGCGGCAAGTAACTTATCCAAAACATTTCCTTGTTTAATATTCACACGATTGTTAAGGACATCTTCGTGTTCTGCTGTCATATATAAAATCGGGATCGTCTTTTTCATGTGAAGCGGAGAGTTTGGGGGATAAATACAACCACCAGTAGGAAGTGGCGAGAGTTCCTGCTGTGCGCCGTCCGTTGGTTCTTGCTTGAATCGATTCTCCATGGTTTTATCAGTATCGGACATGTGTTTTTATAACTCCCTATTTCTTAATTAGTATAACATAAAAGATCTAGACTGTATTATTTTTGCGTGAAAAATTTTACCATCGAAATCTAATCAAAGAATCATGGTTCTCTTTTCCACGATTGCGCATACATGGTATTACCAGTCCAAATACTTTCATCACCAAATGACCACTTCCCAGTTGGTGTCAAACCATGTTTTTTCATAAATTGAGCAGCGAATTTTTCGGCAAATTGTTCACTCTCATAATTCCATTGATCAGCCCTGAAAGTCTTTCTTTGTTTCCGCGCCACGACATGTCCAATTTCATGAAGAGCAACCTTTAGCGTCCTAAGATCAACGATTTCTGGAATGTGAATCATTTCTACCGAACGATCAAAGAAATAAGCCTTCATTTTACGATTCTGGTGTCCCGGTCTTCTATCGTCAACTTCAATCGCCGGACCAAAAGAAACATCTTTCATTGTAAACCCGGCCTCTTTTAAGGCAGCATCAAATACACTTTAGAATTTTTGTTGGAATTTTTGTTTCTTATAAAAAGAATGTGGATGCTTTTGTTCATTCAATTTAAATTCCGGCACAATTGTTCTAAACCATCGCATTATTTCTGGTGATATTGTTCTTGGTCCATAAGCAACGAGATTTCCAATCACCTCGCAAAACGCTTCTTCCTCGTTTTTGCCACCATAGCCACTCACCGGATGTGCCGGAACCCAAACAATTGGTTCATGACCGGCATCGAGATATTCTTTTATATTACCAGCGAGTAATAAATTGTAATGCTTATATTCGGGATGATGAAGCAAGGTAGTAAGCTGTAGATATAAGATTGGGTCTGTCTTTTTTAGATGATCGTCAAATTCCCCGCCATATTTATCGCCGCTATCATGCGTCTTTTTAAATTCTTCCCATTGTCTTATTATGTCACGCAAATCAAGTTCAATACGATCTTCGCGTATTAATCTATACCATTCTTTTCTGGCTTCTTCGGACAACATTTGTTCGTATATGTGGTGCCCCATTTCATGAGCAATGGTTCTTGTTATGTCGGTTGGAGATCCCGTAGCCCATGTATTCATTTCAATGTGATCATTCACATATTTAGCCGCTTCTCCACCACGCCCACCAGTAAAATTAAAAACAATGGGCAATTGTCTCCTTAACAATAGCGGGAATACTCTCCGTGCTCTATCAACATAATGTTTCATATACTCTTTTAGATGCTCAAAATTCTTTCTTTCGTAAACATCGCTATCATTGAATCCAACAACTTTTACGCTTATTCCATCAATGTCAATTAAAAATGAATCTTGTTTCTGAATTTTTATTGACTCGGCACCCCCACCGTATATGCCTTCTCTTGCCGTCCAATCAGATAATTCATAGAGGAATTTCCAAGCGGGTCGAGCAAAACGACGAACTTTTGCGTCCCATTGGTTTATTTTTTCGATATTAAATAAACTTCCCTTTATTTCCTCGTCAGTCGCCATCTCGCCGGGAGCAACCCGCGATAATTTGCCGTAATACTTTTTTGAATATTCAAGCGATTCAAGCGGAAAATGCCCGACCTCAAAAGCAAATTTCCACAATGGACCAAGATGATTTAAATGATATTCCGCCCATTCAGTATTTGCTTTCGGGGATGTTTTTCTAGCATTAAGATCATCACGAATTTGATTGAGATATTCCTCCAGCATATCGCGCCATTTAATACATGCTTTTTTAACAATCATCGCGTCATCATAATTTGTAAGTTTCTTAGTATTACTCACGATCTGTAAAAATTCGTTGCGGAGATTGTCAATAAATTCCTTCGACATGGCCATTTCATTTAAAATCTGAGAAAATTTAATCATGTGTTTCAAGAATCATTTCTTTAAGTGATTTTTTTGGTTTTCGATACATTGTAGGAGCGAACGGATCACTAATGCGATAATCTCTGTTCCCCCCTTGTTTTGGACAAAATCGTGTGATTTATAAAATTTAAGAAGATCCGCTTTGTGCCTTGGTTCCGGTTCCGGGATTAGAGTAACAGTTAAGTTTTGGTCATCGGCAAATTGATTAATTTTTTTAAGAACTTTAGAACCAATACCTTGTCCACGAAATTCTTTCTTTATTTTAATTTCAGCAAAATACAAGCTATTATTCGATTTTCGATAATGTATGTGAAGGCGCTCTAATTGCGGAAATTCTTCTACTAAAGCTTGCTCAAAATTACGAACAATTATATCCACATGTGATGACTCCGACAAAATTCGTTCAAATAAAGACAATTGTTTTGGATCTCCAAATAACATATTCGCTCTTGCTGATGGCAATTTGCCCCACTCCCAATCACCCGTTACTTTTTCTTCACCCCAATCTTCAAGAACATATCCCTCCATTTCGTAAAACTTTTCTCTATATTCCTTGGTTTTGTCTTCCCGTTCTTCTTTTGATAAATTCAAATAAGATTGAATTAATTCCGCCGCCTCAGTTTCACCATATCCTTCTAATTCTTCCCGAATTTCAATCAGATCGTCGTCATCTTCGATCATTTCTTCGAGGGCACCACCAAGGTTGGTCAATATTTCGCGAATTCTATTTATTTTTTCTTTTGATTCTCCCGGCAATTCTTTTGCGCCAGCCTTTTTAAATTCAACATATCTCGACCGATCAATCTTAAAATCATCAACACGAACCCATATGAACTTAATCGCCACTGGTGGGATATTCTTTGGATATAAATATTGATCCTTCGATTGATAATAATCTTGTGTAAGTTTAAGAGTGCCATCGTCACGAATTTCAAAATATTCAGCAAGCTGCCCCGGCTTGAACTCTTCCCTAACTGCTTTTAAAACATCATTTCTACTAATCTTAACACCGGCAATCCAAGGATCATATTTTTTCATGATGGTGCTAGTTACAACTTTGTAAATGTTAACTCCATCAAAAGAGGAAATTTCATCATCATCAAAACCATAATCACGGAGATTTATAGAATAGCGCGTATCTTTTTTGCCCAATTTTTTGAGTATATTTTCAATACCATGCTCAATTTCACGAATCGAATCGTCTTCCGGCCCACCACCCATTCCCCCGCCATCTTCATCCCACGTGCTTTCCGGACGATCCATGGGGTCATATTGAATTTTCTTTATTCTCTTCTCTTTTGATATAACAAATTCGACAACCACGGGAATTTGATCCGTTCCAAGCCCAATAGCATACCGAGCAGCAGTCTCAAATGATGGCGTTAAATATACCGCTTTTTGATGACGACCTTTAGTGCTCGGCGAGCCATTTGGAATCAATCCACTTTTTAGAATTGATGGAAGAATTTTGATATCGGTTCCATGGTAATAACTTAATTGATTGATACGCTCTAATAAGGATCGTGATTCATAAAGAGCTTCTGGCTCGTCATTTGTCAAAACAGGACCATCTTGAATTGTGTCCACATAAATCAAACCATATTTTTCTCTTTTTGAAATCATGAATATGATATCTCTTTGTTTTCCCGTTGGCTTTCTATATGTTTCAAATGAATTTCCACACTTTCTTATCCACCCTTTTATTAGAAGTCGAATTATTGAATTTCTATCATCCATCGGATCTAAAAATTTTTCAGCAAATTCTAGGTGCTGTTCATATCCAACGATGTGTTCTTCACCATCTGCGTCTATGAAAGAACAACTATGGTCATAATCGTGCCAGTTTCTTGCTAATATTCGTTGTTCATAAAGAGCTTCGGGAGGTTGATTGGTTAATACAACACGACCCCATTCATTGTCTCTTGTTTCTTCTACCCAAATTTCATTTAATTTATGCTCTTTGGCAAACATAAAAATAAGATCTTTCTCATTTCGCGTAAGTCGATAAGTTTGAAAATTATTCCCACTTATTCTAATCCAACCCCTTTTTAACAATTCAAAAATATTAGAATGAGTAATAGAATATTCATCAGAATCACTGAGTTTATATTGGCTATGTTGTATGTCTAGTTTATCAATTAGCTTAGTCGCCAGTTCACTGTGGGTATTTTTTAAATCACACTCTGCGGTATTATAGAATTGTCCATCAGGGTTTATGAAACCACATACGCCAGTCCCGCCACTCGGTTTATATTCCCAACGCGGACCCTGTTCTTTTAGCGGTTGTTTATTCTCCGTGTTGTGAAATTCCTGCCTTAACAATTTTGTTGCTAAGTCTGCCTTATTCGACGGAACAGTAATTACCCATGCTTTTTGCGTCCAATCGAAATTTGGAATATTTAAAAGATGCTGCCTTGCTTTATCGCTCATTATTCCACTACCAGGAACCCTAGTTAAACGATAAGTAGTCACTCCCAATTCTTTCGCAATCCTCTTTGCTTGGTCTTCGGCATGTCTATCAATAGTAATTTGAAGTAAGTGTGGTATCGGACGTAATGAACTATGTTGTGGGATCATTAATTCACGATTTTGCGGGAGATAAACACAATCTACATTTTCTGGATATTTTAGATCCCAAGATGTAATTTCTTGACCAATCTGTAGCCCGAGTTTCTTAGCTCCATATTCCGTTACAGTAAGTTTGTTTTCCTCGGTTCCCTCAACATCCTGTAATCCTTCTAAATCATTTGATGTCAATACAAGCAAATTTTGTGGTCTAACTTCGTATATAAACGATGCTTGCCACATACCACCACTAAAAGAATATCCGGCATGAATATCTGGATCAGTGCTAAAATATAAGCCTTTGCCGAATTTCCACCCAAATTCTGGCATAAAATTATGATCAAATTCATTGGGATATTTTCGGTGACCAACACGATAAACGATAAAATGTGATTGTGTCTCGTTTAAAATCATTTCTTTAAGTGGTTGTTTTTTTATTGGCTTATTATCTTGCGTCCAAGCTTTTTTCTTGCCAACAATAGACGACAACATAGTAGCAGCAACAATCATAAATTAATTATCTAACGCAACCCATTTACCTCATTCCAGGCGGTAACAGTTCCAATGCCCAATGTTTGACCAATTTTCTCATAAGAATATCCCAATTCGCGTAATGGTTTAACCTGTTCAATCGCTCATCGGCATCAAATTTTCCACGAAGAAAATGAGGCCACAATTCTTCGGGAATTTTGTCGGCTGTTGGCCACCGATGGGTATGTGTTTTTGTGCTCACAAAATATCCCAGTCTATTTAAATCACGCTCCATTTCAATTGAACCAATAACGGCCTCGCTTTGCGGAAATAATTTACCGGGACTACTTTTACTTTTAGAAAACGTATGTTTAATTGGAAAGTCGCCATCAATATCCTCACGAAATTTAATTAAATGATTCTCATCAGCAGTTTTCAAACCAATAGATATTTCATGGTTTTTAGATATGTTACCGTCGCCCGCAAACATACCTGTCCAATAGGCTTGTTTCTCGGTTTTTATATCTTTAAAGAAATCAAAATTACAAAACCACTTTCGATTTGGTCGCAACTCGACATACTTTTTCCTAAACCAATAATCAACTGTGCTTCTGCTTAATGAAAAATAGTCGGCAACTTTTTGAATAGCACAACCAGAATTATACAAATCGATCATTTCTTGAACTAATTGATCGGTTACGCCGCGCCAATTATTATTCGCCATTTTTTTAATTAGAACACGGGAGGAATGAATTGAATTAATAGATGATGTCTCTAGACATCAGAACTCTTTCACGCTGCGATCGTACCTAATTGTGATCGCGATGGTGGCAACGTCCCCTCCAGAGGTGTAATCAAGTTCACTGGGCGAGTGTTCTGTTATAAAGGCACCATAAATTGTATCCATACCTACGACATCTCCGACGGGGCCTAGCATTTTAAGTGTAATGTCTTTCTTGTAATATTGCTGGTATGCCGCTCGCCCAGTTGCGGGATCATATTGTAATCGAACCCACTCCATAACTTTTTGAGATGCTGATGGATCGATAGCATCATAAAGTGTAATCGCAATTGTATTTGGTTTAGTTTTACCGGCAACATATCGGGTATTATTGATATAACCCATTTCAACTTCGTCAGTTGTAGATCCTGGTCGTCCGGAGCTTTTAACTAAAAAAGCATCAACGCCTTGAATGCCTAAAATAAATCTAAATGGCCTATTGGGTTCAAAGTTCTGTCCTAACATAGATTGTGCGTCCAAGGTTTCCATTTTTTAAACTCCTATCACTTCACCATAATTATCATTCAACAATAAAGCCGTTTTGTGTCCCCTTACAATTCTATGTGCCATGTCCGTTTTAATTTCAAATTTGTTCATTGTTTCTTTTAGTCCAATTTCCTTATACGATTTAATTATTTCCTGAATTGTTTTTCCATCAAAATTTCTTCTCGGTGATCTGTTGCGTTTAATTCCGTTTCTATTCAAAATCATTTTTATGGTGGTTCCACAAACATTCCATTTCTTTTCCATTTCTGGTAAAGTCATTGTTCCACTTTGATAATCAATAATCACTCCTTGTTCTTCTTCCCAATTTAAACCATGTACTCGTCTGTTCTTAGTTTTTTCGAGATATTCTAAAGAATAAACAACATTTTCTATTTCATCACGCTTCCTCGGCATCCAGATTGTAGCATCGTCATAAAGCACATGAAAAATTCTAGAAACTTGTCTGCGACCCCCGTATCTAACATTCCATATCCCATCTTTAAAAGGTATTTTTGTTTTGTTTAAATTACAGTTTTCCATTAACCATTTCTGAAGACCTTCGCAATATGCCAAACTAGAACAAAAAGAGATCATCATTTTGCTTCCGGAATTATTCCGGCCACGATAGTTACATCCATCTCCATCAAGGTATCCGCGAACACCATGGTGGGCCAAATATTCAGGAACCTTATCAAACGATGGCCATTGTAAAATTTGCTCTTTATTCGGGATACATCCTTTGTCAATTAAATCTAAAACCATCTTTTTAGAACAAATAATAACATAAGACCGATAATAGATTTCCCCGGTCCGTTCATCAAAATATGAAGTGTCAACTATTGGATTATTGGCACCAATAGCTTCCTTAAACTTTTCAATTCGTTCTTTGTCTGAAGTAGCTAAACTTAATCTAATATGCCAATTGCCGGTTCCATCATTGTGGTTTCCGGCACTTACACATCCGTCAGCCATCAAAAAATGAAGCCAATAAGCCTTTTCTTCTGTGTCGATTTTCTCGAAATAATTCTCAATAAGTGTGTATTTCCTGTTATATCGATCACCATGGCTTTTTATTTCTATACTATTGTTATTCAAACATTTTCTAATGGTA
>Ga0315273_10002765_pt1 | contig 20873 bp, 20 predicted proteins | sample YL17G02_0_MG_FD_205753 | JGI IMG/M metagenome (GOLD analysis project Ga0315273, IMG submission 205753) | Sediment microbial communities from Yellowstone Lake, YNP, Wyoming, USA - YL17G02_0 | ecosystem: Environmental > Aquatic > Freshwater > Lake > Sediment | place: USA: Wyoming | collected... | reverse complement strand
TATATTTGGGTTCTGCAAAAACAGTTTATGACAAATTAAAGAAGAAATCTAGGGTAAATTAGTTTTGACGCAAAGCCTTTCTATCAGAAAGATTATTAAAGTCTATAAAAGATATTAAAGCAGAATTTTTTGTTATAAAATGGAAGGGAATATTGATAATAATGCAGTCGATAAAAAGGATATTTTAGAAGAAAAAAAAGAACCAATAACTGCTATTAGCTCAGATTTTAAAGAAGAAAAACCAGTTAAAAAATCAAATAAAACAGATTTCAATGGATTTTTCAAAAAACATTGGCTTTCTTTAGTCGTGGTTTTTGTACTTTTAGCAATAGTCATTTTCAGTTGCTATATAAGAACAGAAAATTTAAGAGCAAATAATGCGTCTGGGCTTAAAGATGTAACAACAGGGAATTACACTCTAGGTCCTGATCTTGATCCATTTTTATTCTTAAGATTTTCAAGGGATATTCTTGCTGGGAATCTTACAAATCCAGACATGATGAGACAGGCCCCCCTGGGAATGCCCAATTGGGCAAATTCTGCTATTCAACCTTGGGCAATTGTTGCAGTTTATAGGGTGTTAAGCTTGTTTGCTAGTCCACCAGTCGGGACAATTGAATTTGCAGCTGTAATTTCTTCAGTTATTTTTACTGCAATTGCCATATTCTTATTTTTCTTATTCATAATGGTGCTTTTCTCCTTTGTGACAACTAAAACAAGATCAAAGATTGGCGCATTGGTTGCAACAGCGATATATATTGTTCTTCCAGATATGTTGCACAGAACTGTAGCAGGAATTCCAGAAGTTGAAAGCTTGGGGATGGTCTGGTTTTGGGGGGCATTCTTGTTTTTTGCTCTTGCTTGGAAATCAGACAAAATAAGGTCTCAAGCTATATTCGGATTGATTGCTGGTTTATTCACGGGGCTGATGATATACACTTGGGGCGGATTCAAATATCTCTTCATGACTATTGGTCTTGCTAGCTTCCTGGTTTTTTTATTTGAAAAACAAAAAAAGAAGAATTTCTTGATTTTCTGTTCTTGGTTTATTCCTTCATTAATATTCTCCTTTGTGCGTATTGGGATTATGCCAACAATCAAAACCATAAGTGACACGGGATTTGGTTTTATTATATTCCTTCTTTTATTAGTTGATATGTTGATATTTAACACAAGTCTAAAGAAAATAAAAGAGAAGATTAATCTTCCAGAAAGTATAATCAGTGCCCTTGTCGCACTGGTTCTTGGAATCGTTTCACTCCTTATTTTAAAACCCGCCCTGATATCCAGCACATTCTCTAATGTTGTATCTGGTTTGTTCCATCCTTTTGGCGTGGGGCGAGTCGGACTGACAGTTGCTGAAAATATGGCCCCTTACTTTGTCCAGGTATTTGCGAGTTTTTCCTGGCTTTTCTGGTTGTTCTTCTTTGGATTAGTGTTATCCTTTTATGAAGCAACAAAACATTTCAAGAATAATAAAAAATGGTGGTTGAATATCACTTTTTTAATTTTCGTCTTTACATTTATATTCAGTAGGATTTCTTCTACCAGCTTTCTTAATGGAGACAGCGGGTTCTCTAAATTTTTGTACTTTGGAGGCTTGATTTTATTCTTGCTTACAGTCTTGATTATGTACCTCGTAGCTTATGCCAAGAAAGACGAGGAGACGATTAATGATTTCAAAGAGATAAACTTTGCATATCTATTCCTCCTATCTTTTTCATTCTGGTCGATCATCTCAATGAGGGGGGCAATAAGACTTTTTTTCATGGTCTCTCCGGCATTGGTTATCCTTGCGACATTGCTTCCAGTTAAAATATTAGACTATATACAAAAGAAGGATGCACCAGCATTGACCTTCTTCGGATTGGTGTTAGTCCTTTCGTCGACATTCATATTTGTTTCTGCAAAATCATTCTTTATAATCGCATTTTCATTGATTTTAATTGGATTGTTCATATTCTTGATTTATCTTAAACAAAAATGGCACGACATCCTCGTTATTTGCACAGTTTTTGCTGTTGCAGCACTATTGCTCTTGACATTTGTCAACTATGAGCCTTCGACTGTCCAGCAAGCGAAGGCCACTGTAAACGGTCCGTATTATCAACAATGGCAAAAAGCAATGGCTTGGGTCAGGACAGAAACACCGCAAGGAAGTATTTTTGCACATTGGTGGGATTATGGATACTGGGTGCAGACCCTTGGAGAAAGGCCGACTGTGACAGATGGGGGGCATGCAAATGGTTTTTGGGATCACACCACTGCCAGATATCTGATGACTGCACAGAATGAAAAAACAGCACTGCAGCTATGCAAAGCATATAATGTCTCTTACTTCCTTATTGACTCAACAGATATTGGAAAATATTCTGCTTTTGCAAGCATCGGTTCAGATGCCACAGGAAAAGACAGATTAAGCTGGATAAGCACCTTTGAGATGGATGAGAAACAGACCCAAGAAACAAAGAACGAGACAATCTATATCTATCCTGGAGGTTCTTGGTTTGATCAGGATATTGTTTGGAAAGGCCAGCTTCTTCCAATGCAAAAAGCAGGGATTGCGGCCTTTATAGTAATTGTTGATAATGAAACGCAAACGTTTAAAGAAATAACCGCCGTTATATTTTATAATCAGAAGAGATATGACCTCCCAATAAAATATTACTGGATTAATGGAAGGGAATATGCGCTCGATACAAAAGATGCTATCTCTACAGCACTTTATTTCATCCCAAGATTAAACTTCAATAAAAACACTATCGATCAAATCGGTGGAGCTTTGTATTTAAGTGAAAAAGCATTGAATGCAGAATGGGCAAGATTATATTTATTGAACGAGACTACTGGTTTTAATCTCGTTCATACAGAACAGGCATTATTTGTAAAACAATTACGAGACTCTTATGGTTTCACAGGAGACTTCTTATTAGTTAACGGAGAACTGCAGGGCCCAATAAAGATCTGGAAAGTTAATGACACCCAAAACATAACCTATTATCCAGAGTACCTCGGTACAAATAATTGGTCCCAAATAACTGGTCCATTTGCGAGTTTAGATTATCTTGGGACATGAAAACCAACACCTTTAATAAAAAAATAAAAATAAATCAAGAACAGTAGATAATTATAAACAAATTAACCTTTATTTATCAAGATATAAATTTAATGATTATCAAATCAAATAAAAAATTAAAAAATGTCTATTGAAATCTTCTTTTCAATTTTAAGTTTTGTCTTAGCATTTTTTGTTTCTCTTGGCCTTACTAAATGGTGGATAACACTTTCAAAAGAGCATAAAGAGATGCTTCAGCCAGACATGAACAAATACAAGAGCAAACCAACAATATCAAAAGCAGGCGGACTTGCTGTAACAATCGCGATTACACTGTCTGTTTTGGTCTACATCTTCTTCAAGACATTCATCCTGCACTCTCCAACCCATGAAGTTGAGGTCTTGAGCATTACAATAACTCTCCTTTTAGCTTGTTTTATAGGATTTATAGATGACATCTTTGGCTGGGGAAAATCTGCCATAACTGGCTATAAAAAGATTTTAATGACCATCCCTATCGCAATTCCTTTGATGGTTATCAACGCTGGTCAGTCTGCAATGGCTCTTCCTTTTTTAGGAACTATTGATTTCGGGATTATCTACCCGCTTGTCATCGTTCCCCTTGCAATTATCGGAACAACAAACGGATTTAATCTACTTGCAGGGTTCAATGGCATGGAAGCAGGTCTTGGAGTCGTGGCATTTGCAGGACTTGGAGTCATCGCATATCTAACAAGCCAGTTGTGGCTGGTGTTGATTGCAGGCATAATCATCTCCGCTCTTCTTGGATTTCTCATCTTCAACAAGAACCCGGCTAAGATATTTCCAGGCAACACATTGACATACATTCTTGGGGGCCTCTTTGGGAGTCTAGCAATCATAGGAAACATGGAAAAACCAGCATTAATCATTTTCATCCCATTTATCCTAGAAGGCTTCCTTAAGTTAAGAAGCAGGTTCAAGGCATGGAATTTCGGGATTCCAAATAAAGACAACAGTCTAGAGCCAAGGTACAAAAAGAACTACAGCCTGACCCACATAGCTCTAAGGGTACTAAAAAAGATAAAACCGAGCCGCAAAGTTTATGAAAATGATATAACCTTCTTTATCATACTTCTAGAGATTATTTTAATAGCTATTGCTGTTGTTCTTGCTGTATGATTCCGTATATTACCAAATCTCGGATTTCTAAAAACTTATAAATCTCTTATTATTGACCATATCATCAATAAAAATTAAAGAATCAGATTTAAAATAGATTATATAAAAAATCAATAAAAATGATAGCGTTTGTAATAGGTACAAAAGCAGAGCTCATCAAATGCGCTCCGGTAATGTTGGAGCTGCAAAAAAATAAAACTCCTTATTTTTTTGTTCACACGGGGCAGCATCCTCTTGGAAAATCATGTGAAGAGTTTGGTATTAAACAACCAGATTATTTCCTAAGTGAAGAAACAAAAGAAGGCAAACAACTTGGATCAAAAGCAGGAATAAGCTCTTGGTTATGGTTCCTGAAAATAATCTTTAAAGTTAGAGGACTTTTGCGAAATATCAATCCAGATTATGTAATTTATCATGGGGATACAATAAGTACAGGCGCAGCAGCCATCGGATCCAGCAGCATCCTCAATCCTTTCAAAAAATGGAAAAATGTTCACCTTGAAGCAGGATTAAGGTCTGGTTCTTTTTTAGAACCATTTCCAGAGGAGATAGTCAGACAGACAGCAGACCGATTTTCTGACATCCTGTTGGCTGTCTCTCAGTTGAGCGCAAAGAACTTGAAACGAGAAAGAGCAACAGGAGTTTTCGGAAAAATCTTTGTTGTTGGCAACACAGTCCTAGATTCGGCAGAGATAACCAGCAATAAAATCAGTAAGAAAGGCAGAAAATTAGAAGGACCCTTTGCCTTGATAAACATGCATAGGCACGAAAACCTGGGCTCTTTGGACAGAATGAAAAAGATTATTGAAATAGTCAAGAGCATCGGGATAAAATCAGTTTGGCCGATGCACGAGGTCACAAGAGAAGCTTTTGAAAACTATGGATTAATGCGCGAATTAAAGAATATAAAAAATCTTAAGGTCACTCCCCCTGTTTCTCACAAAGAATTTATCTCACTCTTGATCAACTCAAAATACTTGATTGTTGATGGGGGCAGCATCCAAGAAGAAAGTCTTATCTTCAAAAAACCATGCATCCTGCTGAGGAAGACAACAGAAAGACCAGAAGGTTTGTCTACAGGAATAAACTTCTTGACAAAATTAAACGTCCCCTACACAAAGGAGATAATCAGGAAAATAGAAAAAGATGAGTTGAATATTAAAGATTTCCAAAACCCTTATGGAAAAGTTGGAGTTAGCAAAAGAATATTAACTATTTTGAAATAAATATTTGGAACTAATTATTTTGAAATAAAAAAGGGGTATAGAAACAAGAGAATAAAAAAATGAAACCAGAAAATAAAGAGAATAAGATGAGGGTCTATTTGCAATATCCTTGGAAATTTCCTGACTCAGCCTATTACAATTCGCTTGTGAAGTATCCGCCAAAAGGAGTAACGTATTTAAATGCTGGGCAACAAGGAGGCGCGATCACGAGCCGGAAAAAATTCTTTCTATCAAACTCTGCGAAAAACCTCCTAAGGTTTGGAGTAGATCATTTTCCCTTTCCAATTCCCAACATACACTGCACAAAAACAAAAGAACAGTATGATTTGATCCATTGTGCCCATAGCTTAAGTTCAAACCATGGCCCTTGGGTGGCTGATTTTGAGAGTGCGTGGCAATTTTGGATTTCAATAAGAAAATTTGGAGTTGGTCAAAAACCAATATTAAAAACCCTGCTCAATGATAACTGCAAGAAAATAATGCCTTGGACAAACGTGATAAAAAAAGATATCTTAAGACTTTTTCCAAATAAGGAGATAGAAGAGAAGATAGAAGTAGTGAATCCTGCGGTGCCTTTATTAAAAAAAGTCAAAAAGACAGATAAAATAAAGATTATTTTTATTTCAAGGTATTTTTGGATTAAAGGGGGCCTAGTCGCCCTTGAAACATTTAGAAAAATAAAAGAGAAGTATGACGCAGAAATTGTTTTTATTTCTAATACTCCAGAAAATTTAAAAACAAAATACAAAGGAATAAAATTTATGGATCTGATGCCTGCAAAAGAATTCTTGCACAATCTAGGAGAATCAGACATATTCTTCTATCCCAGCTTTTTAGATACATTTGGTTTCTTACCTCTGGAATCCATGTCTTTAGGTGTTCCAATTGTGACTGTGAATACTGGTGGGACAACAAACTGTAGAGAAATAACAGAAGACAATAAAACAGGGTTTGTTATCGATTTCCCTTATTACAAAGGCAATGATATCTACAAGAAATGTTATCATATCGGTGCTCCAGAAAGAAGATTAATAGAACAATTATACAACAAAACGTCTAAATTGATAGAAGATTCTTCGTTAAGGAATAAAATGTCAATAAATTGTAGAAAGGTTATTAAAAACGGAAAATTTTCAATTAAAGTAAGAAATGAAAAATTAAGAAGAATCTATTCAGAGGCTTTAAGATGATTGAAGAATTAAGAAAAGAGCTTACACCAGAAGAATATGAAAGAAGACTGGACGAATTCCTTTTTAAAAATTCTGCCAAGATTCAGCACACAATAAACTGGAAGAGGATAATCCAAGAATCCTACAAAAATTGTCTGCCAGCCTATTTTATAAAGACTGAAAATGAAAAGATAAGGGCTTTTTTTCCATTTTTCTTTATTAAAAGCAGGATATTTGAAAAGAAGATGATCTGCCTTCCATTTACAGATATTGGGGGTTTCTTGGGAGATTATGACAAGAAGGACATAGAAGAACTTTTTGAGATTCTAAAGAAGAAAGATGCAGGTTCTATTGAAATAAGATTGAATAACTCTCTAGAAAATTTTGAGAAATTAAAAGAAATTCTCCTTGACCTCGGTTTTGGAGAGGATCATTCTCGTCAGCAGTTCATAATAAAACTTTCTTCAGAGAAAGATATCTGGCAGGGCTTCCATAAGCACACTAGGAATGATATAAGAAAGTCAGAAAAATCTGGATTGGCTTTGACAGCGATAAATGATGAGAAAGAGCTGAAGAGATTCTTCTCATTGTATTCTGTAGAGATGAGAAATTTTGGCACCCCCCAACACTCTTATGCATTCTTCAAGAATATGTTCAATCTATTGAAAAAAGATTTCGTCGGATATAACTGTTACCAGGGAAAGAAGCTTGTCGCTTCCATTATTATGCTAGTCCAGAAAGACAGTGCTTGCATATCATTCAATATTTCAGATAAAAAATATAAGCAGTTCAGGCCAAATGACCTTCTTTATTGGGCTTGCATCAAGACAACCATCAAGAAGCACGTTAAATATCTAGACTTAGGACAAGTCGAGAAAGATGCCCTGCAAGGCAGTCATGCAGAAGGATTGTTCAAATTCAAGGAGAAGTGGAATGGGGATCTTTATGACAGAGAATATTTCTTCTATCCTTCTAGAGATGCAGCACAAAATAAAAAAGAAAAACTGAAAAAATTCAGATCAGCTTGGCAAAAGATCCCCCTATTCATCACCAAAACTTTGGGTCCGATAATCTGCTCGCAGCTAGGTGTATGAAATATAAAATTAATAATAAGCTGAATAATAAAAAATGAAAACATTTGCATTAAGAGTTGATATAGAATCTTCAAAAGGCATTAGAGAAGGGATTCCCAAACTTCTTGATCTGTTGAAAATGCATGGCATCAAAGCCAGCTTCTATCTGGTAATGGGTGGAGAATCCAATATATTCGAACTTCTTAAGTATAGAAAAAAACTTCCTGGGGAAAGGAAGATCAAAGTCTACTCTAGACTCGAAATGATTCGGATGCTTCTTTTTCCAAATGATTTCGTTTCAAAAAACAAAAGCATTTTGCAGCGCATCTTAGATGAAGGTCATGAGCTTGGGATTCATGGCTGGAAGCATCGGGCGTGGATTAGAGGATTAGATAAAATAAACCCCCATGAGCACATAAAAAAAGCTAAGGAAAAATATCAGAAAATCTTCAAACAAGATCCACGAAGCTTCTCAGCCCCTGGTTTTGCGGTTGATGACAGAGTTATAAAAAGCCTGGACAAGGAAGGATTTATTGTGATAAGTGATCTGCCTGGAGAAAAGCCCTTTAAAATGACAAATACTAACATCTTAAATGTGCCCATAACCGTTCTTGGAAAAAATAACACACCGATAATAGAATATCTTGTCTCTCTTGGAAAGAAAGATAAAGAGATACTGGAGATTATCAAATTAAAGATATCTGAAAAAGATCTTTTCTCGTTCTATATCCATGATCTATTTGAGGCGAGATTCAAGCTAGACCTTCTTGAAGACCTATTCAAATTTATTAAAAATAAACAAATCAAAAATAAGAGAATAATAGATTACTTACCTGCCTGATTTTGATTAGATTTATTAAACTCACTGGTTCTTATCAGGTCCATTCATTTTATAAAATAATTCTTTATATTTTTTTGAGATAGAAGTAAGATTATTCTTTTCAACATATCTTTCACAGGCTTTTTTCAGTTTAGAGTACTCTTCCGGCTTTAGAGCTTCTTTTATTCTTTTTGGATAATCTTGTTCATTTTCTGCTATTTTTAAGCTGCCATATTTACTTTTCATCTCTCTAAAAAATGGGATATTGCTCGCTACAACAGGGACTTTGGCCACCATGGCGTCTGAGAACACCCCGCTTCTTATCCCCCCTCTATAAGCTTGGATGACAAGGTCTGCAGCTGAAAAGTATTTCCACCACAACTCATGTGGAATTTTTTTCAGATCAAATCGCACATAATCTTCAAACCCCCTCTTTGAGACAATCTCTTTATTTAGTCTTATATAGTTCTGAACTCTTTTTGAATTTCTTGTATTGACTCCGGCAGGATTTGTTACGAACATTATTGTCTTTCCAATTTTGTCTGCCTGTCTTATCACTATGTCTGCACCATTGTCTTCCGTGAGGTTGCCGATTGTCAAGTACATTTTCCCAGAAATCCCGAGCTCTTTTTTTGCTTTTTCTTTATTCAGCAGTTTTGGCTTTTCAACAACTGGTTGTGGAATGACCAGGACTTTTTCAGAATCAAGGCCATACTCTTCAACAAGTATTCTTTTCAGAAAATCTTCATTGACAATCACTTTTTCAGAGAATACTTTAATAAAAAAATTCTGAAAACTATAAAGTCCCTTTCGCAAAAAGTTTTTTAAGAAACCCCCCTCGAATTTCTGTTTTTGCGACAGCACCGTGTGCATTGAAATCGTTATTTTGTGGTTGTATAGGTTCATCAAAGGCAGCATCAAGAAAAAAGGCAGCCCATACCACCCCAACAAGTTATATTCATGTTGGAGGTTGACGACATCGTACTTTCGTATCTTTGAGATCTGTTTTAAAAAAGATAAAGAAGACCCTGCAGAGTATTCAATCATGTCGGCGTTAACCTCCTGCTTATCCAATGCATCAACAAGATTAAAAGAGATTGTTGAAATTGCTTTTTCAGAGGTTCTAGACGGAGAGATTATAGCAACTTTCATCCAAAAAAAGAGCAATAAACTTTATAAAGTTTGTTAGCAAGGATGATTAATAGGTTCTATGAACAGAAGATTTTGCAAAATATCCCCACTTAAAAAATGAAAATTGAATTGATAGGAGAAGGTTTTAGAAGAGATGTCGGTCAGGGTGTTGACAAGTATTGCAGGTATCTTGCAATCGCGATCCGCAAAATAAAAGATAATTAAAAGCCAAGATAATAGATGAGCAAAAAGAGCATAAATCATGCAAGAAAATTTACTTGGGAGAAATGTATAAATGAAACTTTAGAGGTTTATAAAAACGTAATAAAAAATCATGGCAAAAAATAATTTGTTTGATTTTCCAAAGGATTTTAAATCAGTAGATTATTCCCCATCTGCAAAAAAAAGGTATTATTTTATAACTGGGGACTATCATAAACTAATCTTCTCTTCTCAAAAAATCTCTAGAGACTTTATTCTGAAAACAATAAAACACTACCCGGGTTCTAAATGGGGGTTATTAAGATTTTTGATCCGTTCAGGACTTTATAAAAATGTAAAAAGCAGCAAGATGGGGTTTGTGTATTTTGACTATGATCCTAAAATGAATTTTCCAGGAGAAGCGATGCTCATTGACCAAAGAAGAAAGGTTTTTGATCTTAAAAACAAGAAAGTTTATTATTTTTTATATAAAAACCAGAAAGATCAGATCTCTCATGAAAAAGAACTGAGAAAAAAATACAAAGAGATAAACTTTCCAGCAATTATTTTCAAAAAAGACGTGTTCATCACAGATTTTCTGGATCTGAAGTTCTTTTCCAAGGCAGAAGCTCTCCCTAACCAGGTTTTAGAAAAAGCAATCCATCAACTTTGTTATTTTTATAAAAAAAACAAAATTCAAAAATCAACTTTTTCAAAAGAAATCATCAAAATAAAGAAAGACAATAAAGATTTCAGTCTTCTAGATAAAGAAGATGCTAAAGTCTTGAATCATGCGATGCAGGTTATCCAGTCTGAGAAGCAGGTGATGCTGACAAAAGTTCATGGAGACTTCCACCTTTCTCATATAGGCATGCAAGAGGACAAGGTTTACATCTTAGACTGGGAATTAGCCAGGATAGAGAATATTTTATTTGATTTATTCTGGTTTTTCATAAATGATTTCAGGCTGAATAAGACAGAATTCATAAAAAAAGCGTCTAAAAAGAAACTCCTCTACTATCCAGATTTTAGGAGAACATTAGAGAGATTTGAAAGGGAGTTAAAACTAGACTTTGACGAAAAAGAGCTTTTTACATACCTTGTCCTGACCATGTTACGGTTGATAGAAAGAGCGTATAAGGAAAGAAAATTAGATAATGTTAAAAATCAGATAAAACTCCTGAATATATTATTAAAATGGCAGAAATTGAAGAAATATTAAAAACCTTAGAATAAGTTCATAGTTTTCCTATAACTCAAGCTTATGGACAGATAATTGCTTATAAAGATAAACAAAAGAACGGGTTTGTTAAATGAATTAACATGATAAAATTTCATATTGAAAGAAATATTCAGTATAAGGATTTTCTTCAAATTTTTTTAAAAAAACAAAATTTAATGCTTTCATTAAAAGAGATTTATCCAAATAAGAATATTACTCTGACAAATTATGGAAGAACTGCTTTTGAATTAATACTGGGCAAATATAATCTAAGAGACTGCAAGATTATGATTCCCGCTTTTATTTGTCCTTTATTTTATTATATATTCGAAAAAAGAAACATTACTCCAGTTTTGATAGATGTTGATATGAAAACATTTAATATTACTCCAGAAACTTTAAAAGAAGGTTTTAATAAATCTGCAAAATGTCTCATAACAAATAACATGAATGGTTTGCCTTGTGAAATCGAGAAAATAAAAAAGATTTTAACAAAAGATCAGATTTTAATAGAAGATTGCGCGCATTCTTTAGGAGCAAAGCATAACGGAAGTTATGTTGGATTAACGGGCGATGCTTCATTCTTCAGTCTTTATAAAAATCTTCCATCTATTAAAGGAGGGTTTGCAATAACAAATAATCCACTATTAAGATTAAAAAAAGAAAAAGTTACAATAAATCTCTTGCTAAAATTATTATATTTCATAGGAAAAAATGCCAATTTTTATAAAAACTTAAAAAAAGAGGATTATCTTTACAAAGAAGAATTGGTTTATAATAAAGTAAACCCTCTCGGAATAAGTAAGATCTCTGAAAGAATTGCAGCGTTTTATATAAAGAGATTGGGCAGGATAATTGATTCTAGAAAAAGGGTTGCAAAAGAGATAATTTTAAGATTATCTAATAATAACCTTATATTTCAATCAAATCCTAATGATGAGCATGTTTATACTTACTTCAGTTTTCTATTGCCCAATAAAATAGCAGATAAAAGAATAGAATTTCTTAAGGCATTAAGAAAGCAAGGGATAGTTGGCAGAATTATTTGGGGTAAACCCCTGGGAAACATGTATAATCAAAAATGTCCAAATACGAAAGAAATATCAAAAAGAATTGTTGGCATTCCGATAGATCCCAATTATTCTGAAAAAGAGATAGAATCACTTTGTATGGGGGTATTAAATGCTTTAATTGAATTTCAATAAAAACATAGAGAAGAATATAAAATAAATTTAAATTGAATGATCATGAAAATTAAAGACTATGCAAGAAAGGGAATAAATAAATTAATTGAACCAAGGGGATTTATTTTAATTTCCTATCCAAACCCATAACAGAAAAAAATAATAAGTATAATCCTTAAAATTAAGAGGGAAACAGAATTCACAGTTGTGACCAATGAGGTATATTAAATTTATAAGGCGGTTAAAAGCACAGAAAAAATCAAGGGAAATATTGCTGAAGTTATGGTTTAGAGAGGAGGTTCTGCAAAAATTATTTGCGAAAGTGAATAACTCTTCATGGAGGTCTTGGTTAAATTATAAGCACGGGCGTATAAAAAATGAATAGAATAAAAAAGATAATCAGATTGTATGAGAATTGGTTTGCAGTAATACTTGAAAGGGCGGGTCTAATGAAATTATCCCAAGTCACTCTTAGAAATGGATTGAAGTTCAATTTGTTAAGCAATGGTTCAAGACCAATCATCGGTACGACAATTGGTGATAAAAGATATACCAAGTATAAAGATGTCCAAAAGGGGGATTTAGTAATTGATGTAGGTGCTTACATTGGAGATTTCACTGTCTATGCAGGAAGCAAAGGAGCAAGAGTAATTGCTATTGAACCAACAAAAGAATCCTTTAAAAAATTAAAAGAGAATATTGCTTTGAATCATCTTATTTATGTGACTACTCCAATGAATGTCGCAGTTGGAACTTTTAGAGGAATAAGTGAGTTATATATTCATAAATGGGAAGGGATCAATAGTCTGATTAATGCGAAAAAATTAAGCAGGCAATCTTCTCTCACAAAAATAGAAAAAGTTGAAACTATTTTATTGGAAGATTTATTGGTTAAGTATGAAAAGATTGATTTCTTAAAGATAGATACAGAAGGTTCAGAAGCGAACATAATATTGTCAACACCAAGACAATTATTGAAAAGGGTAAAATATATTGCAATGGAAAGTACAGACTATCTCCATATAGGAAAAGAAAATCATTCTATAAATAGATTATTAATAAGTTATCTTAAATTATGCGGGTTCGAATTAAGAATAGAAGGTTCAACAGAAAGTTCAACAATAAACTCCATCATGATTTATGCAACAAATAAAATAAATAAATAAACAATAAAAATGAAAATAACATTGGTTGGAGAAAGTTTTAAAAAAGACATTGGTCAAGGAATATGCAAATATAATATACTTCATACGAAGAAATTCACATGGGAAAAGTGTATTAACAAAACTTTAGAGGTTTATAACAAAGTAAAAGATGAGCAAAGAAGAAAAAAACTATGATAAAAATTGAAGAATCAGATAAACCAGATGAAGATTGGGATAAAAGAGTTTTAGAAGCAGACGGATTCTTATATCAGACTGCAAGATACGCAGAGTATATGAAAGAAGCTCTAGGAATGAAATTACTTTTTTTAACAGCTAAAGATAGATCTACTGGAAGAATTGTCGGACAATTAGCAGTTCATTTTGGGCCATTATTCTGTAAGTATCTAAAAGATAAGCATGAAAATCTATTCAAGATTTTTTCCAAATTTTTTAAAGTTTATCATTTTATCAAAGGTCCTGTTATTTTTGATAAATCCCTAAAAAAAGAGATATATGAAGAATTTATCAAGTATTTAGATACACTTGGAAAAAAAGCTTTCATGCTTCAAGATATCTCCCTGCCAATCTATGAAGATGAAGAAATCTATGAAATTTTCAAAAAATACGGGTTTTATTCAGATTCTTGGGGAACAGTCTTAGTAGATACAACAAAATCAGAAGAGGAATTATGGCAATGTCTTATTAAAAGCAGAAGAAATATAGTTAGAAGAGGAATTAATCAAGGGCTAGTTGTCAAGGAAGCAGTTTCAAAAGAAGATTACGATAAGGTCATCAAGATAATAGAAGATATGTCAAATAGAAATCAGGTTTTTGCGTATCCTAAAGAATATTACCATATATTCTTTGAAACACTATCAAAAGGAAATAACATAAAAACATTTTTCATTGAAAAAGATGGTCAGGGAATTGCCACAGTTTCTGTTTATCTGTTTGGAAAAAGAGCAATTCAGGCTCTTCCTGCACATACAGATTATAGCATAAAACAAAAAATATCCGGAACTGATTTTTTAGAATGGTATATAATCAAATGGTGCCATGATAATGGCTATAACACATATGACTTATCTGGAATAAGGCCCGAAAGCACAGACCAAAAGGAGATTGGAATAAGAGAATACAAAATGCGTTGGGGAGGGCAGGTTATTACTTATCCTTACTTTTCAAAGGTTTATTCAAGATTCAAAGGAGAGATAGCAAATTTTATGAGAAAGGTATACAAAGGACAAAAAATAAAGAAAAATGAATTATCTAAACCTTATGAAAAAGACCAATTAACTTAACAATGTAACTTCTAAGAAAAGTAATTAAACGAAGAAAACGAAAATAAATAAGGAGTAAACTGAAAATGACCAGATTTATAAAAAGCAGAGCAGATGAAATAATAAAGACAGGAATACTGAAGAATAAGAGAGTTCTAGATGTCGGCTGTATAGGTTACCCTGTTGGAAATATTGAGTACGGGGGTCTGACGTTGATACATCAAAAAGTTAAAAGAATTGCAAAAAAACTTGTTGGCTTGGATATAAATAAAAAAGCGATTGAGAAATATAGAAAAGAAGGTTTTGATCTAAGATACCAGGATCTAGAAAAATCTTTCAATCTCAAAGAGAAATTTGATGTCATACTCGCAAACGAGATAATCGAGCACCTTAACAACCCTGGTTTTTTCGTAGATAACATGAAAAAGCAGCTGGCAGATAATGGAAAGCTGGTAATAAGCACTCCCAACGCACAGGGTGTTTCTTTTTTCTTTCAAAGATTGTTAAAGAAAACTGTTTCTGGCATTGCTGTTTGGGATCATACTCACTGGCATTCTGAAGAGACTCTGAAAGTCTTACTAGCTAGAAGGGGAATGCGGATAATAAAGATATGGTGTGTTCAAGAAGAGCCAATTAAAAAGACGTTCAAATGGTTCTTCATAAAAATTTTCTGGTCTCTATTTCCAGACAGGATGGGAAGGAATATCATCTGTATATCCGAAAAAGTTTAAAACACCCAAGTAGAAAACATTTAAACAAAGACTCTAAAAATAAACATGGCTAGTAAAATAAATTATCAAGCGTTTTACAGATATTCTCCACAGTCTTATCAAGATTATATTCAACCTCCGTCAATTTCAATATTTTTTCATGAAAGAAATAAGTTATTTCTAAAGGAGTTTAAGAAATTTAAGAGGAAAAAAGAGGGTGTGCGTGTCTTAGATGTAGGGTGTGGCTGGGGCAGTTCAATATTTCCCCTATCAGAAATTTCTGATAAAAATGACTTTTTTTTGGGGATTGATGTTAATAAACATTATGTTGAGTTTTCTGAAAATAAAGCAAAGGCAAAGAAAGTGAAAAATGCTTATTTCAAAAGAATAGATATTTCTAAACAAGACTGGGAAAATCAAATTGATGGAGTTTTTGATATAATCATTTTTTCTGAGACAATAGAACACCTGTATCCCCAAGATCAAAATAATGCTTTAAAAAACATTTCCCAAAAATTAGCTAAAGACGGAATCTTGATTATCACCTGCCCCAATAAAAATTGCCTGATTAAGAAAGTCATAAAGAAAAGTAAAGAAATCCCCTATTTCGGAAAAATAATTAATATCTCGCTTAAGGGATCTGTGGGGCATGTTGCAGAGCTATCTTATTCTGAACTAAGAAAAAAGACATCAAGATATTTTGACAAAGTAAAACAAGGGGGGCTGACATTCTCTTATGGGCAGAATGTTTTAGACAGGAGCACGTTCACCACACTTTCTTTCATTTTTTCTAATATTTTTTTCAGATATCTTCTTCCGTTTTGGTGTTTTGATCAGTACATTATTCTGAAGAACAAGCGATAATTCCTAAAGACCAAAAGTCCAAGAATAGATATGAATAAAGCATTGCTAGACCCGTGTTGCAAACAAATCAGTCTAGTAAACACTCACAATAGAAATCCGATTTAAACCATTGTGCTTTTCAATTTATACTTTTTCAATTCACATACTGGTTCTTTATTTCTATTAAACGCATTCCTTTGATCAATTCATCAATCCCTTATTTTCTCATATGTTCTGATAATTTGGGACTATAATCGAACATCCCCCCTCAGATTTAGGATCTGGATAAATTATTGTAACTTCCATGTCGTGTTCAAGAAAATAAAACTTAAAAATTTTTGGTTACGCCAAATAGCAATAAAATGAGAATGCTCGCTGAAATAAATTTATAAACTATATACTATTATTAGTTTTCTAAATAGATGGGATTTGTATGTCTGATAGAAGTAATTTAAAAACCCTTTTAATAGAAAATTACACAAAAAAAAGAAAGAATTAAAAAATCAATAAAAATGGAAAGAAAATATTTGTTGAAAAGATTTGTTATAAAAAAATGTATTAAACACCCTAGACTTTTTAATTTAATTAAGAAATTTAGGAAGGTAGTTCAAGATCCTAATGTCTTTTCTATTGCAATTAGTTATGAAGAAGCAGCAATGTATACAAAACAACTTGCTAAAAAAATACCTAATAATTTTGATGTTATTATTGGTATCCCAAGAAGTGGGATTTTTATTGCCGATATTCTTGCAACCAAGTTTGGAAGACCACTAACAACTCCTGATTTATTTGTTGATGGAAAAATATGGGAAAGCAGTTTAATAAAAAAACCCAAAAATATACAAAGAGTTTTGCTTGTTGATGATAGTGCATCCTCTGGAAAAGCACTTGACGAAGCTACTAAAAAGATATTGCGATATAATCCCAAATTAACAATAAAAAAAGCAGTATTAATATCAACTCCAAATGGTAAAAAATATGTGGATTATGTTCAATTAATAAAAAAACCCAAACATCTTCTTGAGTGGCAATTGATTCAAAATTTTAAACTCACAAAATTTTCTGTAGATTTCGATGGTGTTTTATGTGAGGACTGCCCAAGAGGAGTAGGACTAATTGAAGAAGAATATATTGAATGGATGAAGAACGCAAAACCATTTATGATCCCTATAAACGAAATAGATACTATAATTACATCGAGATTAGAAAAGTATAGGGATATTACAGAAAAATGGTTAAAAGAAAATAATTGTAAGTATAAGAAATTAAAGATGATAAATCTAAAAAGTGATTATAAAAAAAATTTGAATACTGTTATTTCATTCAAAGTTAATGCTATTAAAGAATCTAAACCTGAATTGTTTTGGGAAAGTAATTTTAGAGAAGCTTATGAGATAAATAAAAAAACAAAGGTTCCAGTATTATGCACAGATGAAATGGTTTTTTTAAAATAATACAAAGAATATTTAAAAGAGAGGAGTAAAAATAGATGATGTTTATTAAATATAAAAAGAATATTCATGAACTTATCCCATATTTTTATAATTAATAAATTTGAAAAATATGATTCAACAAATGGTGAAAGGGTAAAAGAAAATTATTACAAGAGGGCATATCATCATGGCGAACTTCCCGTATCTGTTTTTCTAATTATCCGTTAGTTAGCTGACAAATTTATTTTAATCTTTTTTAAAAATTGATTTTATTATCTGCAAATCCTCTTTTTTCACACCTTTAACCAAGAATATTATGAACCAATAGACTATCATGGAGCAGATGATCATAATAAACCAGCTCAACGTGCTTTGTCCGAAAATATAGATGAACAGCATCATAAATCCTAACATAATCGCGCTTGCGATAAGTGGTTTGAAGATCGAGCTCTTGTTTGGCGTAATTCCGAATTTCTTTTTGGCGAAAGCAGACAAGGTGATAAGATTCACATATCTGCTTATAAAAGTAGCTAGTGCAGCACCGATAAGCCCATATTCTGGTTTTATCTTTATTGATTCCAAAACAAACCAATATGTCAGGACAGTATTCAAAAGTGCTGCGACAATCATGATAAAAGCAGGCCACTTTGGTTTTTCCTTTGCATTAAACAGTGTTGTGTAAAGTGCGGTTAAGATGCCTTCTAGAACTAATGTACTCAAAAAAATAGAGGTTATAAAAATAGTCAGCTGATACTCAACAGGAACATATGCTGCGCCATATAACAGTCTGAGAAGGAAGACAAAGGCATAAGCCAGTCCAACAGTGACTGGGAAAGTGAACAAGAATAAGTAATGGAATGTTTTTCTGAAGGCTAACTTCAGTTTTTCTCCATGAGAATGTACGAACACAGGGAATATCACGCCCCCTACACCAAGCAACCCTATCATTCCGCTTATTACTGTAAAAATTGCGGTGTAAAATCCGATGAACTTGGCATCTATGGTAAAATAACCAAGGATTAACTTATCGATGTTAGTGAAAATAACTGCATTCAATGAATTAAGCGCCAAGAAACCAGAGAATAATAGAAGTCTTCTTCTTTCCACGGGTCTTGTCTTTCCAGAAACCAGAAATTTATATCTTTTGCGTACAACAAAAAAAGAATAGATTATAGCAAGCAATAATGCAATAGACAAGACAATGAAAACACTGGCTACATTCTTATAGAAATAAAGAAAAACGAAGATTAATGCAACCCGAGAGATCTCAAAGATGCTTTCTGCAATTGTTGAATATTTAACTTTTTCCAAAGCCAAGAAGATAGGGCCAACAATTCCGTATAAAGAGACGATTAACAAATAAATTGCTCCAACTTGTAATGGCAGGGCTAATTCAGGTTTCTTAAAAATTGCCGCAACAACTCCAGCTAAAAAAAACAATAATATAGACAGAACAATTGAAGAGATGACCTTAAATTTTATTAAAAATAAGAATCTCGACCTCGCTTCTTTTTTGACAGAAGCATTATTTCCTTTTCCCAGACTATCAGATACGTACCTTGTAATTGCTGTCCCTATCCCTAGATCAGAGAGAGTTACGATTGTCAGTATGACTGTCAAGGCCAGGCTATAAATTCCAAACGCTTCTGGAAAAAGCACTCTTGCGATGATAACCGTGAAAATCAGGGCTCCAAATTTAGAGATAATTCCCAAGACGCTTTGATAAAAAGCGTTTTTAACAACCTCATCACGCACTATCTTCTTTTCTTTCATTATCCACAATATAAAACAGTCACCAATCCTCTTTATATTTCTTTTGGGAAGTTATGTATCCAGAATATTCTAGACTATCAGATAAAATAAAGATATCAATTTTTAATCTTTTGTTATCTTTTTTAGTATATCCGCGAATGCAGGTCTTGTTATGAAAACACCAACAGTGATTCCTATGGCTGTTGTTAATGCAAATCCTCTCAACATTCCTGCTCCAGCAAACCAAAGAGGAATTAAAGAAGCTATGACAACAACATAAGCTGAAAAGATTATGAAGAATGCCCTTTTGATTCTTTCTTTGATGCTATAGCCTTTTGAAGAAGTTGATTCATCAATCATGACTATCTGATCATCAACACCAGTTCCTATTGCTGCAATAATACCTGCGATGCCTGGAAGATCAAGGTTCCATTTTATTATGGCTGCAACGCCAAGAAGCAAGATTAGTTCAGAAACAAGTGTTATCATAACAGGGATTACTACTTTTGGTCTTCTAAATCGTATATAAACTAATAATCCAACTAGAGCAAATGATACGATAACAACGATGAAAATATTCTTTGAGAAACCTTTGCCGACTGTTGGAGAGATTGTATCCAATTTTTCTATATCTAATTTTATAGGCAAACTTCCGGTTATTAATATTGTTTGCAATTTATTCATATTACTTTGAGTATTTTTGATAGCATCAGCTTTTGTGTTTCCTGTTCCGCTGCCAGAAATAGTAATCTTTGTTGTTTCTTTTCCCTTTAAATCAACATCAATGTATAAAGTATCAACAAGTTTATCATCTAGGTACAAATCAAGAGTTTCATTGAGGTAATGTTGCCCCTGGCTAATATTTTCAGAGAGTCCAGCAGTAAGGTCTGCTTGTCTTTTGGCTGCTTTTGATGAAAGATCAATTTCAAAACTGAATCTGCATGAATAAGTCCCTTGTACAGCCGTGCAGTCTTGAATTATTTCACATGTAGCATCTCCTCTGCAAACGTAGGTTATGTCTCCCTTTCCTCCAACAAAAACAGTATTATTTGATATTTTTGCTTCGAATTTTCCTTGCTGTCCTACAAGTTCTTGCAATTCTTTTGGTGTAGCTCCAGCAATTTCTATAACTAAATATTGTTCTTGTGTAAATGGATTGCTGGCAGATCTTACAACTACATCTTTTATTCCATAAGCATTAAGCCTTTGTTCAACTAATGATTTCAAATCAGCAAATTCTGTTGCATCAAGTCTCCTTTCAGGTTTAACAAGTGCTCTTGCTCCCCCCTGTATATCCAAACCAGTCTTAATGTTTGTCTTTGACATTGCAGCAACAGTCAACCCAACATCTTCTTTAGTCAGGAAATCATACGTTTTCTGATCTGTGACAATCTCAATTCTTGCTCTAGGTTCAACATTGATTATAATTTCCTCAAAAGTATAATTATCTAAAGAATAATTATTAATA
>Ga0315273_10002764_pt1 | contig 20874 bp, 14 predicted proteins | sample YL17G02_0_MG_FD_205753 | JGI IMG/M metagenome (GOLD analysis project Ga0315273, IMG submission 205753) | Sediment microbial communities from Yellowstone Lake, YNP, Wyoming, USA - YL17G02_0 | ecosystem: Environmental > Aquatic > Freshwater > Lake > Sediment | place: USA: Wyoming | collected... | reverse complement strand
CAGCCCTCAACGGGACGTACAAGATACTCGGAATCCCTCTCTACTCGCCGTTCTGGCTGCCGCAGCTCCCGACAGAGGCTGGCAACGTGACCGTCGCGATCCTCCAGTTTCTCGACGACCACAAATTCATCGTCCCCACCTCCATGATCATCGATCCGAGCGGCTGCGGGGAGATCACCACGTTTAGCATACCGCTGTCTCCCGCGTCGCACTGCTTCCCGAGTTTCGAGAACTGCGGGGAGCGGCTCGGGTTCAAGACGGTGTACGACTACATCTTCATGCTCCTCGACATCGTGTTTCCCAGCGCACCCAACTCTACGATACCGCGACTCTTTGCGTCTATCACCCAGACTAGTTCGTATCTAACAAAATACGCCAACGTCACGCAGCTCCCCGACTTTCAAGATCGTCTCTACTGTCTCGTGGTAGTGGGCATCCCGTGGCTCATATGGTGGTCCCTAGTGGGTTCGGTTGCGATAGTCGGCGTGATCTATCTGGGCTACATATTCCTCGGGCTGGCAAAGGCCGCGATCCTCGCCGCGGTCACGACTTTGGCGGTCTTGATGTCGCTAGCCGGCAGGTCTACAATACCGTTTTACGCTTGGTACTCGGAGAGCCTCCTCAATCCGAGACAACAGCAGGACGAGTATTGGGACGCGGCAACAAGACAGTGGAGGCCCCTCCGCCGACGACAAAGAGGAGGCGTCGTGCTGCCGCAGCCGACATAAGTAATCATACTTTCGGATTTGTTAAAATAATATTCGCCGATTTTTACATTATAAACCTTTCTCTGCAAACGAAAATTAAAAGGAGAGAACGGATAGAGGTGAAAAAGGATGATGTCAGAGACATTTAAAAACCAGTGCCAAATAAAAAAAAGAGGGCAGTAGTTTTGCTTTTTTTTCGCTAAACTCATATTACGACAAACAAAATGCCGGAAATTATTATTACAAAGCGATTAAAGTTTGCTGCCGCTTTGATATTTATTGGCTGCTATCTCGTGGCGGGAACGCTCGCCAAGAAACCAAACGCGGATATCTTGAGAACGTTTCCAGATGGCGACCATTCTCTAATGTGCGACGATGGCGATCCGTGCACCATAGACGTCGTGAATCCACACCATGTGGGCCACAAAGACAAGTGCATACACTACGCCAAGAACTGCGGCGACGACAACGAGTGCACCGACGACAGCTGCGTGGACGGCGTCTGCCAGCATGTGGATCACGTGTGCCCCGACCCCGACCCCGACACGTGCACGCGCTACGAGTGCTTTGTTGGCGACGGCCTGTGTTATCCCCACGTCGTTCCAGACTGCCTCTCTCCGACCCTGCGCAACGCCTGCATGACGGCCGTGTGTGTCGAAGGAGAGATGGAGATACGAGAGATAAGTTGCGACGACGGCAACCCGTGTACCGCCGACGCGTGCACATCGCCAATCGGCATGTGCTCGCACTCTATCGTGGATTGCGCCGACGCCACCCTCCTGACGTACGACTTTTGCGACAACTCCACGGGAGAATGCATGCACGTGCAGTCAGACTGCCGCGCCAGCGACATGTGCCACTGGAGCAGACTGGGTCCCGAGCAAGTCTGCATCACTGGACCAATAGACTGTAACGACGGGAATCCGTGCACGCTCGATTCGTGCCGGCCAAACACCGGCTGCATACACCTGGAGCGCGACTGCTCCAACCGCAATCCGTGCATGATAGGTGTGTGCGATCCGAGCGTGGAGGGCGGAAGATGCGTGAGCGTTCCCATGATCTGCGACGACGGGAATCCATGCACCCAAGACAGGTGCGACGATGGGGAATGCGTCCACAAGCTCGACGAATGCGACGAATGCAAGCAAAGACGCAGGAGAGACGGGAAACACAACGAGGAAGAAGAAGAAGAAGACCGGTGCGTGCGACGTATGTGCAACAACGTGACCGGCCAGTGCGTCGATCTCGACCTGCAGTGCAACGACAACGACGCGTGCACGATCGATTCCTGCCATCCGAAATCCGGCTGCATACACATGCCGCTTCCAAACCTCGGCATCGACGAAAAAGAGTGCGTCGTCAGGATTTGCGACCACATAACGGGCGAGATCACCACGGTGCCCCGCGACTGCGACGACGACAACGCGTGCACCATCGACAAGTGCAGGCACGGAAATTGCGAGAACAAGTATCCCAAATTCAAGGACCACGACTGCCAGGAGCGTCCTCCAATCTATGACGACGACGACGATGACGACGACAAGAAGAAGAGACGCAGGCACGGAGAGGAAGAGGATGGAGAAGGAGGAGGCCACGATGGCGAAGACGTGCCGCTTCCAAAAGAATGCAGACACAGAAAACATCACGATCATCATGATGATGACGATGATAAAGAAGACGAAGAAGATCGGCACAGAGGCAAGAGAAACGAGCATAACAAAGATCATCACTACGAACACGAAGAAGACGATTATGAAGAAAAACATAGGAAGCGTTTGTGCCGCGACTGGGACTGCATGGAGTACGTCTGCACCAACAATGTGACGGGAGCTCACGAGTGGCTGCACAAGGAACGTGGCGCAAGCTGCGGACAAGAGCACGACAAGTGCAACCGCTTCGAATGCGACGGCTGCGGGATGTGCGTTAAGAGGCACGGCGCTCCGACAAAATGTCGTGAGGGACACGGAGATGACAACAATGGTAGCGGCACGCCCGCGTGGATCATTACCGTGTCGATCGTGGTCCCGCTGATAGTATTACTGAGTCTGATCGCCATCATCATGGTGATCGTGAATCACAACAGAAAAGACGGCAGATTTTTGCAGTGAAAAAAAACAATATTGAAATCTCGATTCTCTGACATATAAAAAAATAATATTTCGTTTTATTAAAAAAAACTTATACAACTTGAGAGAGAAGGCCGGGAGAGCTTTCCTCCCCCATCTCTTCTCGCCTTGTAGTTTGGTTTGCGTACATATATATCTGAGACATCCATAGGAAAAAAAGTATCCATCATATTATTCCTCAGAGGGAGGGGGGGGAGGAAAAAAAATACAAATGCCGATCAATACGCGTTTTCTGTATGGAAGTCTTATGGCCACTCCGGGACCGCTGGCCATGGGCGTGGTGATACCGATTCTGCTCGCGTTTGAAGCCTGCGTGTTTATCGCGCTGCCGTTTGGAAACGTCAACGAGCTCAGGGCGTTCAAGTATTGGGTGCTGGTGATCGCGCTCGCGACGACGGTGCTGGCGTACGTGTGCTTTGTGATCGGCCTCGCGATCGCCAGGAAGGGCGCGTTCGTCGGCGCGCTCGCGCTGTTTGTGATCGCGATCGCTTGGCGATTCGTCGAACTGATCTATCCGCTGTCCATCGTGCTGGCCACGTGCGAGGGCGACCTCTACTGCGCGGACAACGAACTCTGCGACGGCACGCTCACGGGTCCGTACACCGGACCAACCGTGCGCTTCATCATAATATTCGTGATGTGTCCGGTCTCGATTGTGATCGATTTCATCGCGCTGTTTATGTCGTGGTCGTGCTTCTCCACGCTCCGCCGCGTGGCGTACATGAATCTCGAGGCGCTCGGCGCCATGGTCGCCATGCGGTCCGTGTCAGAACGGACTGTCGCCACCAGAACTGCCAGAAACGTGGAATATCAGACGCAGCAACAACGAACGATGGAGGAACCGGTGGATGCAGAATTCAACTCGGGAGAAACGGCATATCCGATGGCCGATGCCTCGTCATCTGACGAGGAAAAAGAAGAAGAAGAAGCTGGCGATGTAAGAACGACACACGACTTTTATACAAACAGAAAAAGGGCGGCCACAAAAGATTCGTAATCATTATTTATAATATTAAATGTTCAGTTTTTTAAAAAACTTGTTTTTTTGGCCCAAAAAAACTTACAATCAAGACTTGGAAGGGGGGGAGTGGAAAAAAACAATGTCCACACGTAAACGGAAACACGGAAAGGAAGAAAAAAGCAAAGCGGTATCTGAAAAAAAGAAGGAAAAGACAGAGGACGCGGGCAAGTGCCCCAAGACTCGTAGACTCCTCGCCGATCCCAAAAGGAGTGTACGCGATGTGATACTGGAACAGAATCGCGCCGACAAAGACTTGTTGCACAAACTCGTCGCGGGAGAAATAACGCGCAAACAGTTTAAGGCGCAGACCAGCGAACGCCTGGTGGGCCAGTGGCAATGGGGATTTTGCTCGCACAACATACGTGACTCAAAATATCTCTGCAAACACGGATGCAAGTACTGCTACATCGGCCCCATGTTTGCGCGCTTTGGACGCAACTGCATACAGACCGCCATGGAGGACCTCATGCCTGTGGACAAGAGCAAAGTAAGCAATGTGTCGCCATATGGGCGCCTCGTGGCGATGCCCTCTGACCGCAAGATGGTCTTCTTCCCGTCGTCCTCAGACATCTTCCAGGAGAACGCAGAGGATTACGTCGCCGCGTGCAAGAAGATGATAGACGCCGGACACGAGATCATGTACGTCACCAAGACGCCAAAGGGCGCACCAGAAGCCGTCGTCGCGGCTTTCGAGAAGCTCGAGGAGAGCGAGAAATACAAGCGTGCGATGACGATATATATCACCATAACCAGCGACGATCCCGCCATCCTGGACAAATTCGAGCCGAACGCTCCCAAAATCGAGGCGCGCCTGGCGGCGCTGCATTATTTTGCCCTCCACGGGTTCCACGTCAACATCATGATGGAGCCGTACCTGAGCGACCCGATCCCGTTGCTCCCCAAACTGCTCGCAGAGCTGCCGCCAGACGGCATCATCACCGTCGGCAAGATGAACTACACGCCGCAGATCACGTTTTCCGAGGATCACAAGCAGAACGCCGAGCTGCTGGCGTATTTGGATGCGTTATACAGTCGCGAAAACACGATGCGCATGTACGAGATGGTGCACGACAATCCGCGGCTCTTTTTAAAGAAAGATTCGGTGATGGCAGTTGTAAAATTTGCTGGAAAATAAAAAAATATTTCTCTCATTTTGGACAAAATCAAGAATTCGCGCCTTATTTTCTGGTCAGTAGACGATATGGGTGCCGTGGGGGCCCTGTCGATGGCCAACGTCAAACAACCTTTCTTTCAAACGTGCGGAGTGTGCCACGTGACGCCATGTTCCACCGAGACGACAAAAATCCGAGTGGAGAAAGATCGCGACTCTAAAGCGTTGGTTGTGTATCCCGTCTGTACTGCATGCGCGATGGCTCCCGCTGTCGCGCCAACACTATTCTCTGCGCAACTACTGGTCACGACGCAGGACTACGACTCGTTTTGTGCCAGCACTGCCGAATGGCAGGAGACCAAAACAACATCGAAAACTGCACTGCTCCGCCGTCTAAGGTGCAGCGACTGCGACAAAGCCACTACCGTCGTAGAAACCGCCTGGACACCGGGTTTCGGTCTGGAAGACCGCGACGAATACGAAGAGTGGTGCAAACCTCCGGGCGTGTTTGTCCCAATGTGCTTTTACCATTGTGCCGTCGATTGGAAGGACAAACAGGTAGACAAAATTCGCGCCATGCACTGCGACCGTGGGCTGGACAGCGGCTTGCAACACTGCGTATGCGGTCTACTGCCATAATAACAGCTTGACATACAATGTTTCGCAAAGGGAATCTATGCTCGGGATCCAACTATTGAAAATTTTATTTATCAAGAAAAAAATCGTCGGCAGTATCACTGCTGCCTAATCAGGAGATCAACAAATTCCTTGAATGTGTCCATAGCCGCTTTATATTTTTTTGTCTCTTCTGGGGCATCCCAAGGCAGACCGGATATCTCGTCGGTTATCTGGCGCAGGTCGTTGACGTAGTCTCTGAGAATCTCAACAATCATCGGGTCCAAACCCCCTTTCTGCTTTGAGACGTCCAGAATCTTTTCCATGAGCCCCGCGATCGCGGGGAACTTCATCTGGTACCACGTGCGCAACCTCTCGTATCTAGCGGCGCTTACCACCATGCGCTGCGCAAACACAGGCATTTCCCGCGCTTTGCTCGTGCGAGTCATGCTCTCAATGCTATTCGTTCCGACGTAACGTCGCGTGGCTGCCAGCTTTTGGAGCGCATCCAAAGTGTAGTTGTAAAACAGTGATGTATGCGCAACCCGTGTCGGATAATCAGTGTTTACCGACGCCTCCTCAGCATAGTACAGACACGCAAGCATAGAGTCGTAATCTGGAGTTCTCCAGCTGCCAAATTCACCTCTTAAAGTGGGATCTTGAGTTGGAAACTTGTCACTCATCCCTGATGCCAAAAACGTGACCAGGTCGACACGCGAATTGCGGGCCACGCCGAGCGCCTCTTTTGGACGCGGATTTAGATAGCGCATGAGCCCGACGAGCATGTCACGTTCTATTCTTATCAACTCTTCATCGACTGGAGTTTTCGCAAAAACATCCCGTCTCGCATGAAGCATCTCTTGGTACTTCTTTGCTGTCGCGGTTGCGTGTTGTGCGCAGCTGGCAGTCAGGTTGATCCCCGGCACAGTTACGATCTTTTCGTATTCGCGTATGGCATCCATGAAACCGTCCACATAATTTGGTTGGGATCGTTCGAATTGTTTGTTTAATGCGGCCTTTGATTTGTCGATCTCGGTGGCGTGTCCGAGAAGTGCCATATAGACGCGCACGAGTCTGGTGATCGGACCAAACTTTGCCCACATTCCGCGAAATCCCGGATCGTTTTTGTCTGTGTACGGCCCGTATTCAAAGAGAGTAGCCACGATGGTGTAAGAACTCGGTACGTTGTCGCCCACGGGAGCCCCGACAGTCTCCATCAGAGCGTCGTCGTCGACTTCCAGAGCAGGAACGACGAGATTTTTCCAAGGAATGCAATTGGGTTTGTGCGCGGGCCAGTCGCTCTTCTGACATGCGCTACTGCAATACCTTTGGGCACGACAGCGGTCGCACAGATACAGTTTGCCAGAACGACCACAAGTCGCGCACACGGGCTGTTGCTGTTGTTCTGCCATTTTTTCTTGTTTGGACGACTTTTTAATTTCAGACTTGGAATAAGACGTGACATTTCTATTACACCAAATATACATATAGTGACATGGAATTCTTCTGTGGGAAACCATCGGTATAAAAAAATATGAGTTTCCTAGGTTTTTTGAAAAAACCCTGCAACTTTCTTCCACTTTTGTGTTTTTTTCTCTCACGGCGAGGATGATGATGGCGAAACACTATTTACTAAAACGCGGCGACATACTGTGCGCCACGGAACAGTACATCGTCCACCAGTGCAACGCCGAACCTCGTCCGCGGCCAGCAGCCGGACTTGCTTTGGAAGTTTTCAAGCGATTTCCGTTCTCAGACGTGTACCGCGACCCGCGGCCCACCGACGCACCAGGCACGATTCGCGTGTTTCACGAGCCTCGGGGAATCGTGTGCGCGTTTGCACAACTGCGACGCGGAAAGCCAAAGGGTCCAGACGACACGGCAAAACTGCGCGTCGCTTGGTTCGAAACGTGTCTCTTCAAGATCGGAGAAGAGCTGAGCAGAGCGACGATCGCACTTCCGTATGGGATAGGTTGCAATATGGCCGGCGGAAATTGGGAGCGCGACTACGAACCCGCGATCGAGAGGTTTGCTGCATGCGGAAAAGTGAGCGTCGCAGTATACTACCTCCAATCGAGGACCAGATTGCCATCTCCACCAATTATTTAATTTTTTATAAAAAAATCTGCACATCCATATAAGGGGTTTTTCCCCAGTGGCTGCCATATTTTTTATGACTGTAACACTTTTTCAAACACCTCGGATAGTTGTTGTTCATTGAGACAAGAAATTACGATGCTCTTCCATGCGTCGACGACTGTGGGCGTCGTCCGAGCGTAGCGTTTGATGAACCATTCAAACTCTTTTAAATGCGTAATTTGGCAACACGTGCGGAACAAAAGGTCGTCGTTCGCGCGGATGTCTGCGAGCGTGAGTTTGAATTGTCCCGCAAACCAGTCCATGTCTTCGTCGATGGTATTTGACCACCAGTTATTTTGGAAGTACGCCACCAACATGTCGATCGCGCGCGGGCGCACCTCCTCATATGTGATTCCAAATTTGTTCATGACCCACTTTAGACCAGTGGATCTCCCGGTCGCGAACGCGACCTCGAGTATTTTGTGGTCTGCGTCGCACGCATCCCGTCTCTCGAGCCCAAAGCGCGCCGCGACCCAGTCAAATACTTTACACGTCTCGCTTGATCCAAAGCGAATTCGCCAGCTCTTAAACGGAAAAGCGAGCATATCCTCTTTGGTGACGCCAAATGTGGCCACGATCTTGTCTGCGTTCAAAAGTTCGTTTGGGTCGCCTCCGTACATCCAGCCAAAGAGCCCATTGGACGCGCACAATTTCCTGCATTGCACTGGACTGATATTGCATGCTCGAGAGATGACGACGGCCGATTCCAACCGCTTCAATAGACAATATCCGAACGCCTTCTCTGTTGTCTCTTGGATGTCGGAAATTGTAAATCGTCCCAAGAACCATTCCAGAGCCGCAGCTGGATCCGCATGCGCGCCACAATTCTCTAGTACAGACTGCGCGATTTTTCCGACGCGTGGATCCGTTTGCAAAATATCCAGCTTGTCGGCCAATTCCTTTGCTTCTGCGACGTTTCCATTTACCATCGCAACCTTTAGCATCTCGACATCGTATTCGCACTTGGGTATTTTGTACGTGTCTATTATCCACCGCGCATCGGTGTGGCGTCGCGCCATCGTCTCGGCATCGCCCTCGATGAGCGTGTGCAGCAGTATGCTGATCACCCTGTTTTGCCTAAAGTGTTTGCTGTCGCGCAACTTGAATTTTTCCTCGATCCACTTGAGAATCTCGACGTGTCCAGCTCCCGCGGCGAGTTTGAATGCCGCATCGTCGTCGTTTCTTATCATCGCCGACGTCATGGCGAATTCGTCGACGAGCCATTTTACGGTTTCGAGTTCGCCGGTTCCGCACGCCCCGAGAAACGCATTGGTACAAGTCGCGGTAAAAGCGTGCACACCCATCAACGTCTTTAGCGAAAAGATCTCGGCGATCGTCGCGGCCCCGGCGATGTCGCCACATTTGCAACGTTTCACAAATGTCGCCAGTACGTCTCTTCTCGATTTACATCCGAGACGCGTCGCGTTCGAAAGCATGCGCGCGAGATAACGGGCAACCTCGATTCCATCTATGTAGCAAGCATCACATAATCGGGCTGTATTTTGTCGTGGCTGCGAAGAGTTATCAAATACGCACCGCGACGACGACCACAAATTTGCAAACAGTATTTCTTTGGCAGACGGCTTCACGTCTTTTCGTCTTCCAGCCACGGCTAACTCCACGGCAGCTTGAATATTTCCACGGCTCCAGTCCCAGCAAAATTTGCTGCAAAATCGCTGCGCTGCGACGACAAATCGAAACGCGTCAATTTCCGCCGCAAATATCATCACGGATTTTGTCGCGATGTTTTTGTTGCCGCGCCTAAACTTGCCTCGCGAAATGAACTCTATGACCACGTAGAGCAGCGGGAAAAAGACGTCGGAAAGCGCGACCAGCGACCGGCAATCGTTGGGGTCGTCTGGATTCCACTTGGAGTGCGGGATTACTATAAGCCACAGCACGTGAGAGAGCTCTAGAATTTCGCGTTTTCCCGAAATAACAACAGTAGCATTTCCGTCGTCCTGCGATGACGACGACATTGCTGAGGAGCGTGGAAGTGATGTTTTTTAATAAAAAAGTCGGATTTTTAAAAAAATAATTACACCCGCGGGAAACGGAGAGTTTTTTGTGTGTGTTTTCACACGACTTTCAGCGCCACCAGGATTTTGACTATCACGGCGTCGTCGACGCGCGCGGCTTCCAGGACGCGGCCCATGTCGTCATGATCTGCCGCGACTAGCACGCGTTTGCCGTCGGCCCGCTTTTCCTCAAACACGACCTTTACCTGTCTGGACGCGTCTTTCACGTGGAGCAAGATGACGGCGGCCGTGTATTTTGCTGCGAGCATCCGCGTGGGGACGTCGAGTCCAAACGGCTTCCTTTTTTTGTCCACGAATTTCATGTGCGTCGACGAAAACGTCAGCTTCTCGAGCAGCGTCATGTCGATGGGCATCTCTTCCGTCAGAATCTTGTTTAGTTCTAGCGGGGTGGTGGCGAACGGGTAGTTGAGCTTGAGCTGGTGCGCGTTGCACGGATACGTGATGTCTTCTTTATATTCTGGTATGGATAGCGCCTTGATGGCTTTTCGTTGTTCACCAAACAGCTTGGCGTCCTTGTCGACTGCCGAGCGGTAAAAGGCGACGTTGCCGCCTTTGCGGCAGCTCAACAGCAGCTCTGGCAGGTCTGCCAGCATGTTGTTCAGCTCGTCGCGGTCGTCCTCGCGCGTCTTTATGTGCACGCGCAGTGAGAACGGGAGCGACGGCAGCCCGACTGCGGCCATGAGCGCGTCCGCGTCTGGGCCATAAAACGACGGCATGTGATATTTTATGGTGAGCCTGTCCAGGCCGGGAACGATGCGCGGTATCAGAGTGTGCAGATTTCGTATGCAGGCCGCCGTAACCCCGTGCCAGTGCCAGTGCGTGCCATACGATGCGACGTCGGCGGCGCTGGGCTTGAGTAGTACGTCAGAGTCTTCGTGCAGTATTTTGTCGTAGGCGTAATCTTCGCGCATTGTCACCGCGGTGACAGACAGCCGGAGCAACTTTGCTTCTATCGGCAGACTGGTTTCCGTGATAGTGGTGCCGGTTTCGAAAGCGCACGACCCAATTTTTGCGTATCTAGCGCCCGACGGGAGCCACCTGAGCAGCTCTTCAAACACCGGGCAGTGTCTAATTTTCATAGTCATCAGCGATGGCATCTTCCTGCCGATCGGCGCGCTCGCGCCGTACGTCTTTAGCTTCTTGAGATCCGAAAACAGTTCGATCTCTGGCCACAACACCTTGGTTATCAGCGGAATATTCAACGTCCTCAAAACGTTGTTTGCAGGCGAAATGCTTCGCAGACAGCTGATTATCCATGCAACGTAGAGGCGCACCTCTCCGACGGTCCAGGCATATTGCGGCGTGCGTGCAAAGAGATGCAGAGTGTTCAGCCTGGCAAAAGGCACGGGCCAGTCGTATATGTCTGTGCGCGGCATGACAGTTTCGAGTTTTGTCGGAGACATCAACATCAGCAGCACGCGCACATCTCCGTCATTGTCGTATTCGCGATTTACGATGGAACGAACGCGAAGCGTGCGCGCCGGCAACGAGTAGGCCGGATACACCAGCGTGCGGTCCTTGGATAGCACCAGCGCCCTGTCTTCCGGAAACACGTGGTCTGGGCGCAGATCAAACTTCTTCAATTCGATGTCGCGGAGACACAACCACGACGACGGATGCGACGCGATGCTGTCGACAAACTCCCCAACCGCGAAAGGATACCGCGTTCCAGCCGCGTCCTTTGGAGAGACATCGACCGCGTTCACCGTGATGTCCAGGTGGACCACATGCTGCAGCAATTTCTCCAGCTTGGCATACTCCTCCTTCCAGGGAACAGAAGAAGAAGAAGAAGAATCGGTGACGCGCGAGTCTGTCAGCGTGAGCACCTCGATGGCGTCAAACATGTTTAGAAACAGTTCCATAGATTGCGACGCTTCGACTCGGAGCGTAAACTTCCCAGGGAACGAGTGTGTCACCCGCGATAGATTGTCGTGGTAATGCACCTCGATCTTTCCTCGCAACAGAGGATCCTTGGTGACGTCCAAGAATATCGGACGCGCCATCTCGCAGTGGACCGCGGCGATCCGCGTGACGCCTCCGTGGGCGATGAGCGGCACCATCACGTCTGCGATGTAGCGGGGGTCGCTCGAGAAGTCGACCGACGTGAATTCGAGCTCGGCTTTGCGCACGTTCATCGCCAGCGCCATGTCTCTCATGCGCAAGATTTGCTGGAACTCCTTGGGCGTATTCGCCCTGTGTACCGCAATGGTGCCGAGATACTCGAATGTTTTCAGTATGTCTCTGTTTATCAGCTTGCCCCCCGTCGTCTTGCGCTCTTTCTGGCTCACTGCCTCGAGAGATGGCACCATCGATTCTGGGAAAATGTTCGTCCTCGCCACGCGAGCCAGCGGCGCGATGTAGTCGTCGTAGAACGACACCAGCTCGCTGTCCTTGGACGCGATGCTCAGCACCTGTAGCAATATCGGCTCTGGCATCCACAGCATCCGCCTGGCGTTTGCTTTTAGCACGCTTTGCTGCGCCAGGCTGGATTCTTGCTTGATCTGGTGTTCCATCAACACCACTTCTATCGGCGTGGGCTCTACTATTAATGCGGCTTCTCCAGCCATAGCTGGCGCAAGTCCGATCGGCAGATCCGGAATGGAAGGCTCATCTGGCACTGCCGCTTCATGACGCACGGGAGAGATGATGGCGGCGAGCTCTTTTGGCTCTGGCGCAAGAGGCTCTGGCGCTTGTTCCAACGGAATGAGACTTGGAAGTGGTCCTTCTTCTTCTTGCGTCGGCGGAGGCGTCGGCTCGTGTTTGGCGATTTTTTTAGAGATTCTTGCTTTCCTGTGGCGTTTTTTAGGCCCGAGCATGGGGTATGGATTTCTTTTGCGAATAACCAGTTTCGGTTTTGTTTCTTCCTCTTCCTCTTGCTCGGACTCTGGGTCTGGTTGTCCTACAGCCGCTGTGCTGCCGCCCTTTAGTTCGTCGCTGGCAAGTGTTTGAAGCAGTGCTAGCTGAGAGTCCAGGTCATGCGCGTACTGTTTCATCGCGGCCTGAATCTTTTTGCACACCGCATGGTGTTTGGGCGTGCCGCCTTCTTTGGTTTTGTCCCACGACTTGTCGCGGCACTCTGGACACAGCACTGTTTTGCAGCGTTCGCAACATGTATAGACGGGGGTTTTGCCGCACTCCAAGCACGTATATCTGGGATCGTTGTCCGCGTCGGATGTCGCCATCGTATTTGACAAATGGGAATGTTTTTCTTGCAAACGGGCTTCTTCTCTTTTTTTTGTAAGGACCCCAGCTTTTATATAATTTTCGCTTTATTGGCGCATTTTAACGTTTATGGTTTTTTCCCTCTTACTGCAACATTCCCCAAATGCAACATTAAAAATGTAATTTAATGCTTTGTGGGATGTTTCTTTTCTTATACGTTGCGCTGCTTTGCTTTGCGTCTTGCGGCGTCCTCGTACTTGCTTAATATCGAGCAATTCGATATTTCCAAGAGTCCTTTGCCATAGAGCTGATCGTAGCTCGAGCCCTTCTTCTTGGCGTACGTCGTGTCTGCCAGCACGAGGATTATCGGAATCCACGTGCCGGCATCCTGCTTTGCAGTCGCGGCCACTCGAGAACCCGGTCCGACAGAACTCAGACGCGATCTCCACGATGCTTTTGTTGTTTTCTTCGCCACCAACGTGCCATAGATTTTGGCTTTGCCGGCTTTTTTGATCGCCTCCAGACACGCAAATGGTTTCTTGTGCTTTGATTCTTTAAACTGGCTCTCGTCCAGCGGCACGCTTTCCCTGATATCTTTTTCGGTGAAAAACGCTGCCACCATATCGTCAGCGTGTATCATCTCGCACACGGCCTCGTGGCCGACATAGTCGGCGCGCTGGCACTCTTCGCTGCAGTAGCACGTTCCACAATTTTCACATTCTTTCTTTGCATCTTTGCTGCAAAACGCACACGCTGGCGCACACAGTGGCTCGGCAGCCATATTGTACGTTCGATAAAATTTGAGAAGGTTTCGTATGGAAAATGGCGCTTAAGCTATGTTTATTGATTTATATACTTCCCTTTTTGTAAGCACACTCTATATATTCTTTTTTAAACTGCAGGCCAGACAAGAAATTTCACACTGACCACAGACTTTATTATCTCTGTACACATATAAAACCGAACGAACGAATCGCTAGAAATTTGTGTTTAAGAAAGTCGGAGTTTTTCACAAAAAAATGTCGACGCTATCAGAACCAAAGACAACTGACATTGAGATGCACAAGACGCGCGTAAAATTCCGCATAGCGCTGGGCCTGGCCATCGACGGCATCGTGGCGGGAGACCGGAATGCGCGCGAGAACGGACTCGAGATGCTGAGAACCATCATCGACGTCGCAGAGCCACAAAGCGCGATCCGCTCTGCGGTACTGCCCAAAGATTACGTGATCGCAAAATGGAAGTCGCTGCCCGCGATATACGTCTGGTTTGTCGGCGCCATCAGGACGATCTCGCAGGGCAAAAGGTCGATAAACCTCGGCCGCGGATTCGCAAACACCGCGAGCAACGCCGGCATCGATGCCAACACCATCGCAGAGTACGTCGGAGACCGGTTTTCTGGCGGCGAGAACGCCTATCTCGGACTGTTTTTCGAGATGGGGTTCCTTCCCAACCGCGAGCGCATCCGCCGCATGAAAGCGCTCGGGACAGAAGACGTCGCGCAACTTTTCGGCGGATTCGAAAATCGATATATGGCAAAACAACAACAAAAAGAAGAAGAAGAAGAGGAAGAAACGAAAGCAAAGGATGTGGAGACAAAGCAGCCTCAGGGTGTCAAGGAGATACTGGCAAAACTGTGGGAAAACGACGAATCGGCGCGCCCAATCTTGTATCTCGCATCGTGGTTAGACAGGATGCTCAACGAGCGCACGCCAGTGGACGAGTTCTACGTCCCTCTGATAGACAAAAAATACGCGCGCATGCTCGGGATACACCTCGCAAACTCTGGAGTGAAGCAGGACAGGATGTTCAATTCGCTCGTCGTGAGCATGGCGCACTCTAATGCCTCGGCGCGCGCGTTTCGCGAATATCGCAAGCGTATGCGCAAGCGTCTCGTGCAGACGATAGCACTGTCGTTGGACGCCATCGACGCGCTCGGCAAGGCGTACTCTGTCGCCGAGCCCGGAGCGCAGACCGAAATGCTGGATTCCGTGTTTGCCAAAGTCGACGCGGCGCGCGAAAGGCTAGTGAACCTCGCCGCGAGCACCAAGACAGAGCCCGAGGTCCCAGACTACGCCAGCCTCTCTGTGGACGTGTCGGACTGGACAGAGGCAATCAGGATCGTGTCCAAGATGACGACGTCAAAGAAACGCGATGGCAAAAAGCACGCGCATTCCTACGACATCGGCGTCCTTCCGACCGATTCCGAAACGATTCCACGTGCCACAGAATCATTCTGGTTTGGACGTCGTACGTCTCTGCCGTCGCAGCGCAGCCTGGTTTCGCTCTCGAGGCGATTCGAAAGCATCCCCCACGTGACGACGTTTCCGCCGTTTACGTATCTTCTTCCAGACTACGACGTTGAAAAGGCATCGAAAACAGAGGAACCGCCTGTTGCTCCAGCTGCCGGCGCGGTTCCGACGACGATAGAAGAAGAAGAACCCAAACTTCCTGTAGAATTAAAAAGAGAAGAGGACTTTTACGACATGAGCGACGCGACGCTACGCAAGATAGAACTCTTTGAACCAAAGCTCGACTCTACCAGAAAAGCGTATGTTCCAGAAAACGAGTCGTCGCTGGCCCCGGGCACGGTGGAAGAAATCAAAAAGAGCACCTTGGAGTATCTCAGGCGACGCATGGCCGTCGTCCATTCGCGATTTTATCCGCGGGCAGAATCTGACAGGCTGGACGCCAAGACGCTCATAAAGGAAATCGGCGCCAAGGTCGCGACGCTGCCGCAAGAATGCGTAGAATATATCAAATTCCAGGACACCCTCAAACAGGTCGGTTTGCTGAAAGAGGGAGAAGAAGAAGAAGAGACGACGTTTTTACAGGACTCGGTGTACGGACCGATGACAATGGGACTGACGTATGGCGGAGAGACGATGCTCGAATTCTCGTCGTTGCCGAGCGAAGCTATCGAAGCCATCGCGTCTACTATGGAAGGAGACGACGCCGTCGGGTGCGACAGACGAGACTGCTGCGAGCGCACAGAGCGGCCATTTATGTTTGATGACGGTGCGAGCATTCCAGGATCATCGCAGTGCCGTTGCGTAAAACCGCGCGGCACCCCACTTCCGACGTGTCGCATATGCAACGAGCCCATAACCATAGGATATCCGTGCACGGCGTGCAACACCGCGTGGTTCTGCTGTTCGTGGGAGTGCAGCCAACAGCACCTGTTTCACGTCTGTTATCCTCGTTCCTCGGAACAACAATATCCATAATTAATAACTTTTTTCGATCTTCCCCCCCCCATTTTATATCTTTGCAGGAGAGAGTTTTTTTGTAGCGCACGTATATATATATATTAGCTCTCTTTGATAATAAAAACACACACACATAACTCGGGAACAAAATGTCTCGGTGCTGTGTCATCTGCAACCAATCAGCACAGGGCGCGTGCCCAAACTGCAGGCTGCAGACGTATTGCTCTGAAAAATGTCAGCAAGAGCATTGGAACAAATCGCACTTGAGAACGTGTCGCTTGCTGCGAGAAACCGCGGATACTGTCATCGAATATCTTGTGTCGCGAGCCGTGTCTATGAAGGAAGACACGCTCCCGACAATTTCAAACGTCGAAAAGCCGGCCAGACTCGTCGAAGTTCTAAATGCTTTCACGCAAACAGAGCTCGCGCACGCCGTGTTTGTGCAGTCCATCATAAAGGAGCGAATCGTGTCCTATCAGCTGGCAACCGTCGCAGTCGAGATGGAATTGGACGACATCAGAAAGTTTGACGCACGGGGATGCTTAGTATTGCAACAGCAAGGACGCCAATCTCCATCCAGAGCCTCTGTAAAAGCAGATCAAAGTTTACAACCGCTGTCGGCAGAGGCCTTATTACCGTCTGTCACGACGCCGCCCTGCCAGCCGAATCTATATCCCATGTTGTCGTCGCCTCCTCCGCCCACTCTTGCCGAAGTTCGCGAACAGAGTCTCCGGAAGACGACGCGCGAACAACTGTCAGATAGAAGATCTCCAACAAAGGCGCTGTCTCGGCAACAACAACAGGAAGTAGAGCCAGCACCAATCGTCAAAATAACGGCGACGGAAGAAGAAGCAACCGCTCCAGACACGATAAAATTGCGCGTCGTCAAGTTGCGCAAGTCGATTGCAGACCCCAAAGCAGATGGTATCTGGTTTTCGGTCGGACTCGGATATACGACGTTTGCCGACGTTGGCGTCGGAAATTTCAAAGTGGTTCGCAGAGCTATCATGCGGAGGAGATCGCCAGACGCCGCAAAAGAAGAAGGAGGCGAGCCCAGGTATGACTTGACGACATCTCAGCGTTGGCCCAAAGAATTGTATGGCGTCGCCTACGCATACGATTTAGAGTTGCCGGTGGCCAATCGTCTGTACTCGCCGCATTTTGTAAAGACACTGGGTGTGTGTCCAGATAGAGTACTAATAGTCGAGCCACTTGTCAAACCTTGGGCGAATTTCTGGGATGCCCTCGCTCTAGAATATTCCAAATGGCAGCAGTTCTCGTCTTCCTACGCCTCTCGCGCAGACGGCTATGTGTCACGAAAGACTATCTGTGATCGCATCCCAGACGTTGCGTTTCGAAACGTGTACTTTACTCACGCGCCGTGCGGCATACCAGACGAGGATTTTGCCCTGAAATTGTATCTAGAGATCAATCTGCATTTTATGATATGCGACACGATCCTCGGAACGTCGGCATACTGGGGCGTCAGAAGTGACAACCTCATGTTGCGATATTCGGACGGATCAGATCTGGTGTACGACGGATCTCTGCTCTTTGGCGGAAAGACATCCGGCAATATCGTCTTGCACACGATACCAGGTGAACGCGTCCCTGTGTTTGTGGGAGTGCGCTCCGTAACCACGCTGCCACTCCGAGAAACCAAGATCCCGCGCCTGCAACTCGCGGCCAAACTAGTCGATTCGTTATTTGTGCCGCCGCGCCACCATCTAGAAGACCGCGAGTTCATAAACGGTGATGATATCTCGCCACGCATCGCCAAATATTGTCCCAGCTACAGCTCGACAAAGGCGACTCTGGGAAAACTGTGCGCAGAAGAGGCTAGTGCGGCCGCCGAGCACGTTGCCAGGGTGTACCGAGAGCTCTCTCAGCGGCATCCAAACTGGACGTCAAACACAGAAGAGCGATAAAATTTTTTTGTAAGATTATTATTGATATTGTTCCTTGACGGGCGTCCCGTAGCAGCTGATGATGGGCTGCATCACGTACTTGCAGTTTGAGTCGTGGGACATGGAGAGCTCTATGGAAATGTCGCGTATCACGACGTAGTGGTGCTCGCCGTTGGGGTCTCTGAGTATCTCGGCCAGCTGTCTGGTCACCATGTCCTTGTAGCACTGCATCGTGTCGGCGTTTGGCGTGTAGCGCGCAAACTTGTTTTTGGTGAACTTTTTCTTGCTGACCAGGACAGACGTCACGGGCGTGTTCCCCTCGAGTCTCGTCGCCGCGCTCACGAACCGCAGTATCCGGATCCCGGAAAACGAGAGGTTTTCGGGCCTGCCATCTATCACGATGTTGGCGTGCAGCGTCGTGGGCATGAGCTCGATCGCCTCAATCTTAACCTTGCAGTTCTGCTGATACGCCTGCATCTTCACAGAGTCTGGCGTCTGCTTATCTGGCGGCAGCCTTTCTTCGAATTCGTGCCTGGTATACTCCCGCGCGTAGTCTTCGTCGGAGAGTTGGGCGACGATTTCCGCGACAGCGGGCTCCTTTTCGGTGAGCTTCTCGGCGCTCTTTCTCGACGGCTCATATTCCATGCACCCGAGTATGCCGTCGGATCCCAGCTGCGGAATACGGATCCACACCACGGGCGGGAGCGCAAACACGATCGCCTTGGATCGCGCCAATGCTGAAACAAACATGTTGCCCAGGTACATCATCCCTTCGACCCCGAGCTTGATCTGTCTGGTGTCGTACGCCACTTTTTCGCATTGGCTCTGTCGGCGCATGCGTTCGTCTTCGCTGGTCCTGAACAGTTCACGCATTGTCTTGGCCAACTCGGCATCGACCAGCACAGGGGGGTCTGGATACGGGAATACCACTGGATCTGGCGTTGGCGCCGGTGCAGGATTAGAATCCGTACAGCGTTCTTGCACGCTGTCGGATGCGGCTTTTTCTGTGGAAACGACAGGAATTTGTTCGGCCGGCAGTGATAATATTATCACAGGATCTGATTTGTCGCTCGAATCGCATGGCGGTTGAGTGGCGGCCATCACACAAAAAAATCTTTACTTTCCGTTGGAGAAAGAAAGAAAAGCTGCACTCCTCTTTGTACACACAACGAGAGGTTTTCTCCCGAACAAATAATATATATACGCACGCTCCAAAAAAATCAAAATCGCAACGAGGCACGTCAAATAGCAATTGACAATTTACGAAATCGGGTATACGGAAAAAATTCTCTGCAATTAAAAAAAGTGTCGACGACACTTTTTTATTTTGCGCAAGTCTGTCAGCCAAAAAACATATTCCCATGGCGGCAAACACGGAAAGCCAGCAGTGCGCGAGGAAAAACGTCGCGGAATTTATCGAGTTTCTCGAAACCCACGAACGGAACCCCAAGATCTTTTGCACCTGCAACGCCTGCGGGGCGATTGCTCAGATGGATCCCAGGCCTTCTTGTGCCACATGCGGAGTTTGCACGACGTCGTTAAAAACTCCGATTTTTTACATTTTTTTCCAGTGCCCCGTCGAATATCTAATCGACGAATATGGCAAATACTGCGTGCCAGAGACTCTGGGTGCACTATCGTCGGTGAGAGCAAAGTGCTTTGGATGCGAGGAGATCGGAATACCAACGTATGTGTACAACAACACATAGGATTTTTTTGATTGGACGATTTTCCACTAGTTATGAATACAGACCGATGCACTATGCGCCTGAAGGCCTGCGTGCCAAAAAATCCGTGCTGGACGCGAGCAGCGCGACCGTCCTAGACACTGGCACGTGTGCGTGCGAAGGAAAACAGGGCACTCTGATGACCTGTCTGCGCATCAACGTCGAACACCTGCTTTGCCGCTGCTGCAACAGAGACAGAACCGTATGGGGACATCACGATTTTTTTACAAACGACATTGTTATTATTATAGCTGATAATTCGCTACTCTGATCGCTGTCCCGCCGATCACGTGTTTTGCAAAGAGTGCTTTATCTCCGCCAGCCAAAGACAGGCGATGGAGTCCAAACCGATCTCTTGTCAAAGTAATATATGGGGTTTTTTGATGCAAACTTATCATCGTCTGCAGTCTGCGCGTCTCTCCTCGTAGACACGATGCTCTACAGCCAATTCCTCTACCACGCGGAAACATACAAGGGAAAGCTCGTTCCACTGTCGTCAAACCCGGTGCAGCCCACACCGACTTCTTCTGCTCCGATTGCGCAGCAAAACGCGGCGCCGGCAGCGGCCAGAAGTCTGATATCCATGCTGGAAATACGTCTCGGAGACGGACCCGCTCTGTATCTTCTTCCAAACGGACAGACCGTCTATCTGTGACTGGGGGGGGAAAAATCGGACACACTGGTTCGATTTTTTTAAAATAACAATAACAGCAAATCATAAATAGATTACAAAACATTTCCCAGCCTTTATAATTTGTTTTTTTGCTCTCTATCTCGGAAAGAAGGAAGACAGGATTTTTTAAAAAATCTCTCCCCTTCTCGTTCCCGTCATACATACGTGTCGATGGCCAAAGAAAAAGGAGACACGGCCAAAGAATTAATACGAGAGCGGTACAGAGGCCTCGAGGAAGGGGGTCCATTTGGACACGCCGTATACGTGCGATTTGATCTGCTGCGATATGCGATTGTCGATTTCTTGGTATTATTATTACTACTTGCACTGTTTTTTTCTTTGTGACACGCAAAAAAATCAGAACTCGTACATCAAATATGGAAATAGAACAAACGCGATGCGAGTGTTTGCCAAAGATCCTGCAAGCTTTGGTCCGTC
>Ga0315273_10002761_pt1 | contig 20884 bp, 19 predicted proteins | sample YL17G02_0_MG_FD_205753 | JGI IMG/M metagenome (GOLD analysis project Ga0315273, IMG submission 205753) | Sediment microbial communities from Yellowstone Lake, YNP, Wyoming, USA - YL17G02_0 | ecosystem: Environmental > Aquatic > Freshwater > Lake > Sediment | place: USA: Wyoming | collected... | reverse complement strand
CAGGCCTTGCGCGGTTTTTTACGGGGGCGGCCCCCTGATCGGTGTTCGCGTGTGGAGTTACAGCTACGGGCCCCAGGCGCGGATAATCGCGCTGATGCGGACGAGGCCGGCCGAGGCCGCTGCTTCCGCGCCGGCGACGCGCAAAGTGCCTTCCACCGTGAAAACGATGGGTGCAATGGAAACGGCCGCCTCCGATGAGCGCACAGTGGAAATACTCTTGCCCGAAGCGATGTTTTGCTACGATGTCCGCGCCGGGAAGTTTTTGGGCCAAACGGACAGAATCAGCGCGCAACTCTCCGCCGACTCCCCTGTGGTTCTCAGCCTTTTGCCCTACAAAGTGCAGGGCCTGGAGGGACGAAAAACCCGCAGGGGACCCCTCTGGTCGTTCGACGCCAGGGTAATCACTGAGCCGGGACAGCCGGCGCCGGGCCATCACGTCTTTACCGCGGCGCTCTTGAGAAACAACCGGATCATTTTGCCCGAAAAGTACGCCTACAGCCAGGATGGGCATGCCATCGGCGACATTTATCTGGGACAGGAACTTCCCGCGGAGCGGTACCTCCTGCGTATTCGGGATGTCTTGACCGGAACGGTTGCCGAAACGGAAGAGGTCATTACATCCGCGCGACTGAGAGAATGAGCATCTGGAATGAAAGATTTTCTTTATACCACACTTCTCGCGCTTTTCCTGGTCGCGTTGCTGAAATACGCGCAATGGGTGATCGGGGCTTACCAGCGGAAAGTCTCTTACCGGGGCACGGGGGCCATGAGCCGCAACATGGCCAACCGCCGCCTGTGGGCCGCGGTCCTGGTGGGGATGGCCGCGGGTCTCATCTGGATGTTTCTGCTGGTCGAAGACAGTCCGCTCATGGAACCCGCGGCCTATTGGGGCGTGCCCTGGCTGACGGGCGGGCTTCCCTGGCCCGTGCGCCTTTTAATCTTCAGGCGGGCCATTATCATGTCGATGATCGCTCTGATTCTTTCGGTTGAGGTGGTATGGCTTTTTCTGCTGGCAATTTTTGACGTGATTGAAATTCTGGATCGTTATCGCGCGGCGGCCAGAGCGGGACCGAAGATGGCGGGACGAAGGCGCGGACGAAGCCCCGATGTGGGAAGAAAGAACGATGGCGAAGGAACTTCATAAACTCCTCCTGATTGCTCTTCTGGCTGTCTCCTGCGCAAACAAGGCGGCTCAGACGCCGGCCTCGGCGCCCGCCAGGACCGTCATCCGCTGCGATGCCTGCGAAATATCCGTCGAATTGGCGGCCACCGCCGAACTCAGGCGCAAGGGCTACATGAGGCGCGAGAAGCCTGGCGAGCGCGAGGGAATGCTTTTTGTTTTCAGGGATGAGACCCTCAGGGAGTTCTGGAATCACGACGTCTTTTTTCCCATCGACATCGCCTTTCTCGATGCGCGGGGGCAAGTGGTATATTTGGACACCATGGCCCCAATGGATGACCGTTCGGTCGGCTCCCGCCGCCCGGCCCGGTACGTCCTGGAAATGCGCGCGGGCGCCTTTAAAAATTGCGGCATCACTCTGGGCGGTTTTATAAAGATTCCGCCCTCCGTTGCCGAAATGGATGTTGAACCATAAGCCGTTTTATAGTACTAACATAGCGGTTAGGTAAAGGGTGAATCGACCGAGTTTGCCGGTCGCGGGTGTTTCTTGAAATAGTTGGGAGGAGCGCGGTGGATGCTGCAGCCAAGCAACATCTGAAAAATTTTGTCAAAGTGTTGGTCACGCTGGCCCTTGTCCTGGGCGTAATCGTAGGGTATCGCTATTCCATGTACCGGCAATTTTATGAATACCGATACCAGGACAAGGACATGGATGGCGTTGCGGATTACATGGATATTGATATGGACGGCGACGGGATCAATAACGATGAGGATGATGACGCCAATGGCAACGAAACACCCAATTTGGATGAAATCCTCAACGCGATGAATGAGCTGGCGCAGGCCAACTATTCCGGCCTTCCCTTCGGCGAGTTTATGAAAGGGTTTATGAAAACAATGCGGTTTTTTGACAATGTGGATGCCGTCTTGATTCCGTATGAGAAGGCGGGTATCTACCTTGGCTTGGAGCCGGGCGTGAGCGGGCCCGGTTCGATCAACAGCGCGATGGATTTGTACAACTTCATTGAGAGTCATGGCCGATTTTATAAAATTGGCCGGCGCTCCGATTTTCCCGCCATAGGCGATATTGCGTTCTTTGGGCCTGATTTTTGCGCGCTGGTCGCGCAGGTCGATCAAGACACTTTCACCGTTGTCATGTTGGTTTGCGAACGGGACACCGGCATGTCCCTGGCCACTTTGGAGAAGATTCAAAACAACGGGCACACCCTCACCGAATACGGCGCCCTGTCCCCTCAGTGACGGAATATTCCGAATGAAAGTTGTTTTCCTCGATCGCGACGGGACTCTGAATGATTGTCCCCTCGATGATTACGTCAAAAGCGCCGCCGGGCTTCGCCTTTATCCCTATGCCGTCGATTCCGTTAGAAGAATGAACGAGGCTGGTTTTGAAGTCATTGTCATCTCGAACCAGGCGGGCGTTGCGAAAGGCATCTACACGCTGAAAAACCTTGATGAGATAACGAGGCGGATCAGTCTGCAAATGGAGCGCGCAGGCGCGAGCATTCTGGACTTCTTTTATTGTCCTCATCGCGACGAGGACGAGTGTCTGTGCCGCAAGCCGCTGCCGGGTTTGTTGAAAATGGCTGTGCGGAAATATCCCTCGATTGATTTTCAGTCTTCTTTTCTTGTGGGGGATTCTTTGAAGGACATGCAATTGGCCGCCGTTGGCGGCCTGCGCTCCATTCTGGTGCTCACAGGCCACGGCGAAAATGCCCGCCTCGAGGCCGCGCAACTGGTGCCGCCGCCTTTGGCCGTCGTCGCCAACCTTGCCGAGGCGGTTTCGGCTATCCTGAAATTTGCTTGACCCCGCGGGTTGAAAAACGGTATATAAGTTAAAAGAATGAGCCTTTTTGCTGCGATCCGTGAGGATCGCGCGTTTTTTGTAAGGGACCCCTATGGGATACAGTATGATCGTTCTTGCCAAGCAGGTGCCCGACACCAAGGCCATTACAGGCAAGGCGATGAACCGCGACGGCACGGTGAACCGCGCCGCGCTGCCCATGGTTTTCAACCCCGACGATTTGCACGCCCTGGAAGAAGCGCTCCGCCTTAAAGAGCGCGTCGGCGGAACAGTGACCGTCTTAACCATGGGTCTGCCAAAGGCTTGCGATGTTTTGCGGGAAGCCCTGTATTTGGGCGCTGACCATGCCGTGCTCCTGACGGACCGGAGGGCCGCGGCCAGCGATACCTTGGCAACGAGCTACATCCTCAGTTGCGCGGCGCGTTTTCTGGGGCCTTTTGACGTTGTTTTCTGCGGGCGCCAGGCTATTGACGGGGACACGGCCCAGGTCGGGCCGCAAACGGCGGAAAAGCTCGGGCTGACGCAGATTACGTATGTGCAGCGTATCGAGGACGTGGCCGGCGCGCAAATTGTCTGCCGCAGAATAACGGATGAAGGCTACGAGATCGTGGCCGCCAAGCTTCCTGTGCTGCTGACCGTGACCGATACGGCCAACGAGGTGCGAAGCCCCTGCGCCAAACGGATGATGGCCTTCAAAAAGGCCAGGGCGCCGGTTGAAATCGAAGCGGAGTTGAAAAGCGCCGCGGGCGAAGGCGCGCCGCCGCCCGAGGCGGCGCTCCTTGAATCCCGCAGGGAAAAGCTCGCCTCTCGCGGGCTGCTGATCCGGCAGATTAACCTCGCGGATATCGGCGCCGATCTTTCCATGTGCGGCCGCGACGGTTCTCCCACGAAGGTCAAACGCATCCAGTCCATTATTCTGACCGCGAGCGGCTCGAAAAAGTTTGATCCGACTCCTGAAGGGGTCCAGACGCTGATCCACGAGCTGGTCGAAGATTATGCCATAGGATGATCCATGGATACAATTAACAGACAAGGGGAAGTGTGGGTTTTCGCTCAACAGACGGATGGCAAGGCCGCCGACGTCGGCCTGGAGCTGATGTCCAAGGCGCGAGAGCTGGCCGATCAGTTGGGCGTGCCGATGGCGGCGGTGCTCCTGGGCTCACAGGTGCGCAGGCTCTGTGAGACCCTTTTCGGCCACGGGGCGGATAAGGTTTACCTTGCCGAGCATTCGCTGTTGGCGCATTATCAGACCAACCCATACGCTCGCATCATTGTGGATTTGGCTCGCAAAGAGCGTCCCCAGGCCATGGTCTTTGGCGCCACCGCCATGGGCCGCGACCTTGCCCCGCGTGTGGCAAGCGCCTTGCGCTGCGGTCTGACCGCTGATTGCACCGACCTTGAAATCGGCGACTACAAGGACCCCGTCAACAAGGAAAACTACAGGGACATTCTCTATCAGATTCGCCCCGCTTTCGGCGGAAATATCATCGCGACAATTGTGAACCCGCGGCACTGGCCGCAGCTTGCCACGGTGCGCGAGGGCGTGATGCGGCTGGCTGACCCCCAAGTCGGCCGGACAGGCAAAATCGTGGACTTTCCGGTGGAGCTGAAACCCGAGGATCTCGGACTTGTCCTGCGCGAGACGTTCAAGGCACCCAAAAAGGTCAATCTGAAGGCCGCCAGGGTGATTGTGGCGGGGGGGATGGGGGTGGGTTCCAAAGAGAACTTCGCTCTCATTTACGATCTTGCTAACGTTTTAGGCGCCGCGGTCGGGGCGAGCCGAGCCGCGGTGGACGCCGGCTTTATCGACAAGGACCACCAGGTCGGCCAGACGGGCACCACCGTGCGACCCGTCCTCTATATCGCCTGCGGCATTTCCGGCGCCGTCCAGCACCGCGCCGGCATGAGCGAGTCAAACCGCATCGTGGCCGTCAACAAGGACCCCCAGGCGCCCATTTTCGGCGTCGCCCATTACGCAATCGTCGGGGACCTTAAAAAGGTCGTCCCCATGATGGTCGATGCCGTCAGGAAGCGAGGATAGACGTGGCCAATTTCTTCTCGGATAACGAGGATATCCTGTTCAATTTCAACACGGCCGAATGGCCGCCCGTCGTCCGGGCCGTGGAGGGGGATTTTTCGGACGCCCAGCGTTTCCCTTATGCCCCGGAATCGGTCGAGGACGCCGTGGATAACTATCGCCGGGTCCTCGCCATGGTCGGCCAGCTCGCCGGCGAGAACATTGCGCCGCGCAGCGAGGCGATTGACCGCGAGGGCAACCGCATGGAAGGCGCGGATGTTCGCCGGCCGGCTGGCATGTGCGAATGTCTGGACCTGCTGGCCAAAGCGGACCTGATGGGCTTTACGCTGCCGCGCCGTTACGGCGGCATCAATTTCCCCAACCTTGCCTATTGCATGGCCATCGAAATGGTCTCGCGGGCCGATGCGAGCCTGATGAATATTTTCGGCCTGCAGGGCATCGCCGAAACCATCAACGCCTTCGCCGACGACCAGATCAAGAGCAAGTACCTGCCGCTTTTCAGCGCGGGCAAAATCACGGGCGCCATGGCGCTGACCGAGCCCGACGCCGGAAGCGATCTGCAGAACGTCCAACTCAAGGCCTTTCAGGACGAGGAGGGCGCCTGGCGCCTCAACGGTGTTAAGCGCTTCATCACCAATGGTTGCGGCGAGGTTCTGCTGGTCCTTGCCCGAAGCGAACCGGAAGAAGGCGGACTCGGCCTGAGCCTTTACCTTTGTGAAAAGCAACCAGAGGTTTGGGTGCGGCGCATCGAGGAAAAGCTGGGGATTCACGGTTCGCCCACCTGCGAGCTGCAGTTCAACGACGCAAAGGCCTTTCTGATCGGCGAAAGGCGCAGGGGGCTTGTCACCTACGTCATGGCGCTGATGAACGGCGCGCGCATCGGCATCGCCGCCCAGGCGCTCGGAATCGCCGAGGCGGCCTATAACGAGGCCCGTTCCTACGCCTACACCCGCCAGCAGTTCGGAAAACGCATCCAGGCGATCCCCGCGGTCGCGGACCTGCTGGCTGAGATGAAGATAGACCTGGAAGGCGCCCGCGCCCTCACCTATGAGACCTCGCACGTTGTGGATAGGCATTTCGGCGCGATGAGGATCATCGAAGGGGGAATCGCCGACAAGGAGGCCGTCCAGGCCGCCCGCCAGGATGAAAAACATCTGAAGCGCCTTGCCGCGCTTCTGACCCCCATGGCCAAGTACTATTCATCGGAGATGGCGAATCGCGTCGCCAGCGCGGCGATTCAGGTCCTGGGCGGTTCGGGTTACATGCGCGACTACCCGGTCGAGCGCCATTTCCGCGACGCCCGCATCACCAACATTTACGAGGGGACAAGCCAGCTTCAGATCGTGGCCGCGGTTCGCGGCGTAACGAGCGGTGTGGCCGAGAAAAACTTTGAAGAAAAGCATCAGGCGCTCAAGGGGAGTTTCCCGGGCATCCTGCGCCAGCTTGCCCAGGCCAGGGGGCAGTTGACGAAGGCCGTCGAGTTCGCCAAGAAGAAGGGCCTCGAATATACCGATCTATATGCCCGCGATCTTGTTGACATGGCCGGCGATATCGAGATCGGCTATCTTTTCGCCCGGCAGGCGCTCAACTCGAAGCGCAAGGCGATTCTGGCTCGCCGGTGGGCGCGCCGCGCGCTTGCGCGCGCGCGGATGAAATGCATGGTCGTGACCAGCGGCGACCGCACGTCGATCCGCAACTTCGAACTGATCGCGGGACCTTTGCGGCCCGAATAACTCTTGAAAGGAGGTCGTTGGATGGCGTCCTCCCCGAAACAAGAGATCGAAAAACTCCGCGACGAAATTCGCCGGCACAACTATCTCTATTATGTCGAGGCCAGGCCCGAGATTTCAGACAACGAGTTCGACCGGCTCATGGAACGCCTCAAGAAGCTGGAAGAAACGCATCCCGATCTCATAACCACCGATAGCCCCACGCGGCGCGTGGGGGGCCAGCCGCTCGAAGGCTTCGAGACCGTCACGCACCGCGTCCCCATGCTCTCCATCGACAACACCTATGGCGCTGAAGATGTCGTTGAGTTCGATAAGCGCCTTAAAACACGGCTGCAAAGCCAGGGACTGGAAGTCCAAAGGATCGATTACGTCGTTGAACCCAAGATCGACGGCGTTTCGATCAGCCTCCTCTATAAAAACGGCCTGCTCGAACAGGCCGTGACTCGGGGCGACGGACGCCGCGGCGATGACATCACGGCCAACGCCAGGACCATCAAAGACGTGCCACTGTGCCTTCAAAAGACCGGCAAGTTCGCAGTTCCACCCGAAATCGAGGTGCGCGGCGAGGTTTATTTTCCTCTCGGCGCCTTCCTTAAGTTCAACGAAAAACTCGTCGAGGAAGGGGAGGAGACCTTCGCCAATCCGCGCAACGCGACCGCGGGAACCCTGAAGCTGCTGGATCCCCGCCTCTGTGCGGCTCGGCCGCTGGCGACCTTTTTATACGCCGTCGGCTACAGCGAGGGGATCGATTTCGAAGGCCACCACGAAGTTCTCGATGCCCTCAAGTCCTACGGTCTGAGGACCGTTCCCGAATGGCGGATGTGCCGCACGATCGAGGAAGTTTTGAACTTTATAAATGAGTTCGGCCCCAGGCGCTTTAAACTCGACTACCCCACGGACGGCGTCGTCATCAAGGCGGATTCCATGGATTACGAGCGGCGCGCCGGCCGGACTGCCAAGGCGCCGCGCTGGCTGATCGCCTACAAGTATCCGCCCGAGAGGCAGGAAACGCGCATCAAGGCGATACGCGTTCAAGTGGGTAAGACTGGCGTTCTAACCCCCGTGGCGGACTTTGAGCCGGTCCACGTGGCGGGAACTGTCGTCCAGCACGCTACGCTCCACAACCTCGATGAAATTCGCCGGAAAGACATACGTCAGGGCGATTATGTTATCGTCGAAAAGGCGGGCGAGATCATTCCACAGGTGGTCGAGGTTGTAAAAAAGAAGCGCACCGGCAAGGAAGTTCCGTTCGAAATGCCGAAAGAGTGCCCCGTGTGCGGCGGCGAGGTCAGCCGCGCGGGCGAGGAAGTTTATTTCAGGTGTCAAAACCCCGCGTGTCCGGCCAAGCTCAAGCAGCGCCTTGTTTATTTCGCCGCGCGAACAAACATGGATATCGAGGGGATAGGCGTGGCGTTGGTCGAGCAGCTTGTCGATTCGGGCTTGGTGAAGGATATCTCCGATATCTATCGATTGAAAAAAGAGCAATTGATCGAACTCGAGCGGATGGGCGAAAAGAGCGCCGCCAATCTCATCGCCGCAATAGAGGAGAGCAAAAAACAGGACTTAAGCCGCTTGATCGCCGCGCTCGGCATCCCGAACGTGGGCAGGACCACGGCTGAAATTCTTGCGCAGGTGTTCGGAACGCTCGACGCTTTGAGGGAGGCCGCCCCCGAGGATCTTGAAAAGGTGGAGGGGATCGGCCCCGTCGTGGCGGGAAGCATCCGCCAGTTTTTCGACAATGAGGCGAACCGCCGGACGATCGAACGTCTCAAGGAGGCCGGCGTGAACATGGGAATTTCGCGCCCCAAGCGAACCGGCGGTTCGCTTTCCGGCAAAACCGTCGTTGTCACCGGAACGCTCGATGGTTTTTCGCGCGAGGAGGCCCGGGAGGCCGTTCGTCTGGCAGGCGGTCGGTCCTCGGATTCGGTATCGGCTAAAACCGATTACGTCGTCGTCGGTGAAAATCCCGGCTCAAAGCATGACAAGGCCGTCAAGCTCGCCGTTAAGATCATCGACGAAAATGAGTTTCGCAAATTACTGAAGGGAGGCTGAACGTGTCGCAGGAGGAAAGCCCGGAACTGGAAGGTCTGAAAACCGTTGCCAACCTGATGGCGCTCGCGGCGAGGACCGCGCCCAAGGCCAAGGGGGTTGACAATATTGTCATCAAAATGCTCGACGACTCCCAGCGTCGCAAGCTCGTGGAAACCATGCGTCGCATCGGCAAGGAGGAAAATATCGCTTTTTTCCTGCGCGACGCGGAAAATGTTGAGGGGGCGGCGGCGGTGGTGGTCCTCGGCACCAGGCTTCAGAAGCTGGGTTTGCCGCATTGCGGCTTCTGTGGTTTTAAGGATTGCCAATCGAATACCACGGGCGTCTGTGCTTTCAACGTGGGGGACCTTGGCATCGCCTGCGGCTCCGCCGCCGCCGTGGCCGCGCGGCATCACGTGGACACGCGGACGATGTTCAGCATCGGCCGTTGCGCTGTGGAACTGGGCCTGCTCGGTCCCGAGGTGCGAGTCGCCTATGGTTTCCCGTTGAGCGCAACCGGAAAAAATCCCTTCTTCGACCGCCATTGAGCGGCTGGAGTCCTTTGTTGTTTCGCTCGTGCGTTTATCTCGTGGGGGCCGGGCCGGGCAGTTGCGACCTGATCACGCTTCGCGGCTTGAGTGTTCTGCGAAGCGCCGATTGCATCCTGTACGACGACTTGATCGACGAGCGGCTTCTGGATGCGGCCCCGAAAGAGGCCGAGCGTATCGACGTTGGAAAGCGTTCCGGAAGGTCGGCGCTATCCCAGGATGAAATCTGCGAGCTTCTGGCCGTCAAGGCGAAACAGTACAGCCGCGTCGTGCGTCTGAAAGGCGGCGACCCCTTCATCTTCGGCCGGGGAGGCGAGGAGGCGGAGTTTCTCGCGGCGCGTTCCATTGCGTTTGAGGTGGTGCCGGGGGTGACGGCGGCCGTCGCAGCGGGCGATTTTGCCGGAATCCCGTTGACGGATCGCAAGTTGGCCTCCTCGGTGACTTTCGTGACGGGTCATCGCGCCGAGGGAAAAAGCGCGGTGGACTGGACCAAGCTCGCGCAAGCCGGCGATACCCTTGTCATTTACATGGGCGTGGAAACCATCGAGGACGCGGCGCGGCAGCTTTGCGCGGGTGGCCGCGGCGCCGAGGAGCCCGCCGCGTTTGTCGAGTCGGCCGCGACGCCTCGCCAGCGCACGATCGTCGGCACGCTTGGCGACATCGCTTTAAAAATTCGTCAGGCCGAAGGCCATTCGCCCGCCATCCTGATCGTTGGCCGTGTGGTGGACCTCAGAATGTCCCTGGCTTGGGTCGAGAGGCGTCCGCTTTGGGGAAAACGCTTCCTGATCCTGCGCCCGCAGGCGCAGGCCGCATCCCTGTCTTTGCCCCTCGAAGAGCTTGGGGCCGCGGTCGTGACGTCTCCAACGGTAAAAATCGATCCGCTCGAGAACTGGGAAGCTGTGGATAAACTGATCGCGCAACTGGCTGCGTTTGACTGGCTTGTTTTCACGAGCGCCAACGGTGTGGCGTATTTTTTCCAAAGGCTTCGCGATTTGGGCAAAGACGCCCGCTCCCTTGCGGGGGTTCGCCTGGCCGTCATCGGGCCGGCAACCGCTGAGGAGTTGAAGACGCGCGGGCTCAACGCCGATTGCGTCGCCGAGCCGCATACCTCGGCCGGGCTAATGCGCGCCCTTGAATCGGCGGGGCCGATCCGGGGGCGGAAGTTCGCGCTTGCCAGAAGCTCTCGCGCCACGCGCGAGCTTGTCGAGGGGTTGATCGCCAAAGGGGCCGAGGTGACGGAACTCACAATCTACCGCGCCTCTCCCTTGAAGCTTGCCAGCGCGGCCAGGGAGGCGGTTCTGGCGGGCAATATCGATGCCGCGATTTTCACCAGCGCGGATACGTTCGAAAACTTCCTCTCCTCATTCGACGCGCAGGAGCGTCGGGCGATCGAACGGCTCGAAATAATTTCCATCGGTCCGATAACTTCGAGGGCCATCAAGAGAGCGGGTTTCAAGGTGGGTTGCGAGGCCGCCTCTCACACGACCGAAGGTCTGGTGTGCGCGCTGCTGAAACACTACGAGTCCGCGTCCTGATGATTCTTTCCCGCTTGAGGACTGTGGTCCAGAAACTGCTGAAGGATCATCTGCGCCGCGACCTTATCCACCCGTTCCGCCCGCCTTTGCTGCGAAAGATTCCCCTCGCGCATCGCCCATTCGGCGCTGGCGGTCGAAAGGCGTTCATCCCACAGGTGGACGGGCAAGCCCGTCCTTTTTCTCAGCCGGGCGGCGAAGCTCCGCGCCGCGGCCGCCGCCGCCCCTTCGGTCCCGTTCATGTTGACGGGAAGCCCCACAACGAGCTCATCGGCCTTATTGTCGCGCGCGATTTGCGCGATGGCTTCCACCGCCTTTCCGAGCTCCGTCGCGGGCACAACCTCCAGGGGGAAGGCGATCTTGCCCGTCGGGTCGCTCAAGGCGAGGCCGATGCGCCGGCTGCCGTAGTCCACGCCGAGATACCGCATATTCTGTCATCCACAATGGCGCGCAAGAGTCGAGGGGCCGGGGCCCTACAAGAGGTCGCCGCGTCCGCGCTCCTTCAGCCCTGATACGATTTCCTTGATCCGCGCCGTTTCGCTCTTGTGGCAGACGAGCACCGCGTCGCCCGTCGCCACGATCACCAGGTCCTTCACGCCCGCGGTAGCCACCAGTTGTGCGCCCTCGCTGTAAATGATACAGTTGTGGCTTGCGATGTTCAGGCTCTCGCCCATCAGGATATTGCCCTGGCCGTCCGGCCTGCCGTGCTTTTCGAGCGCAAGCCACGAGCCGACGTCGTCCCAGTGAAAGTTGGCCTCGATGACCTTTACCCGGCGGGCCTTCTCCATGATGCCGAAGTCCACCGATATTTTCGGCAAATCCGAAAACATGGCTGCGATGTTGCTGCCGATCCGGCCCGCCCCGCCTGCCGCCTGGATAAACTCGTAATGTTTCTCCATATAGTCGCGAAAGCACTGGACAATGTGGGGGATGGTCCAGACAAACATGCCGCTGTTCCAGAAAAACCGTCCGCTCGCCAGATACTTTTGCGCGGTCTTGCGGTCCGGTTTTTCGCGGAACGCCTTGACGTCAAAAACCTTCTGAGCGCGGTACGGCGAGTGTTTTCCCAGGCATTCAATATAGCCGTAAAGGGGGGAAGGTTCGGTGGGGCGGATGCCGAAGATGACAATGGCGTCCTCACGCGCGGCGATTTGCGCCGCGGCGCGCACGGCGCTTGCGAACTTGCGCGTGGGCCCGATGCAATGGTCGGCGGTCATCACCGCCATGGTTCCCTGGGGATCGGTCCGTGCCAGGAGCGCCGTGCTAAGCGCGATGCAGCCCGCGGTGTCCCGCGGGCAGGGCTCCGCGATGATTTGTTCCGGGTTCAGCAGTTTCTTGACCGCCGCTTCGATCGGGCCTTTCAGGTGTTTTCCGGTGATCACCCATATCCTTGATCGCTCGGCGATGGCAAGAGCTTTTTCGACGGCCTCGACGATCATCGGCTGGCGTCCGACAAGGCGCAGAAGCTGCTTTGGCCGCTGCGCGCGGCTGAGCGGCCAGAAGCGCGTCCCCGAGCCTCCCGCCATGATGATGACGTTGATGGCCTGTTTCATGATATCCTTTAAACTCGAAGGGCCTTGGCTTTCATCGCCGACTCTATGGACCGGCAAAGCTCGTCGTAGCCCTTGCGGCCCATGAGGGCGTAGGCCGCCTCCTTGCCGGCCTCGACGCCGGGCTGGTCGAAGGCGTTGATCCCGTAAAGCTCGCCGGACATCGCGTTGGCCAGCTCGAAAAGCTGGAACAGGCCGCCGACCGCCTCCGGCGTCACCGAGCGGATCGAGAACGTCATGTTGGGCCTCTGGCTGCGCGTCAGAGCCATGCGCGTTCCCTGGAACTCCGCCTCCATAAGGTCGGCGACTTTTTTCCCGCCGAGGTAATTCAGGCTGCTGTAGCCGCGGGGGCCGCGCGGAAAACTCAGCTTGGACCGGAACCGTTCGACGTGCAGGAAAGTGACGACCTTGTCCGCCGGCCCCTCGACGTAAAGCTGCATCTGCGAGTGCTGGTCCGTCACGCCAAGCGCCTTGACGGGGGTCTGGCCGGTGTGAACCACGCGGCCGGCGGTGTCCACCCTTTTGCCCAAGCTTTCAGCCCAGAGCTGGCGGAACCAGTCAGCCACGTCGCGCAGCGATGCGGCATACGGCATGAGCACCGCGACGTTCTTGCCTTTTTTCGTCGCCGCAAGGTACTGACAGGCCGCGAAAATATAGGCCGGATTTTTCAACAGGGACGCGCTCGAGCACTCCCGGGCTACATGGGCCGCGCCCGCCATCAGCCGGTCGGCCGGAATGCCGACCATTTCCGCTGGAAAAAGGCCGACAGGGGTGAGGACCGAAAAGCGTCCCCCCACGTTTTCCGGTATGACGAAGGACTCATACCCGTCCTGGGCGACAAGTTTTCTGAGGTCTCCCTTCGCCGCGTCGGTGGTGCAGACAATGTTCTGCGCGAAGCGCCCTTTCAGGGTATCTTGAAGAAGTTTGCGCACGAGCAAGTACTGTCCCATTGTTTCCGACGTGCTTCCGCTCTTGGTAATGACGTTGAAAAGGGTTTTGCGCGGATCGACGAAGCTTAAAACTTGGTCGAGCGCATCCGGATCGACGTTGTCGAGGACGAAAAGTCTTGGCCGGCCGTGGCGGATGCGGGCGTCAAGGTTGTAGAGGGGGCTGTTGAGCGCGGTTTGAAGGGCGGTGACTCCCAGCGCGCTTCCCCCGATGCCGAGGACCACCAGGTTCTCATATTTTCCCTTGCGCCGGCGCGCGCTTTGCTGGACGGCGCGTACCGGCTGCGGGTCGAATGGAAGGTCCGCAAATCCCAGCCTTCCGGTTTTTTGCATGGCGATCAGGTTGCGATGGTGCTTGCGGACTGCGTCCGAAAGTGCCTTGAGCGCAGATATTGAAACGCCGTTGCGGGCGCCGACGGCGGCGTCGCTCATGTTCGTATAGTCAAGCGTGATCAGTTTTTTCATTTGAACACCCCTTTTATTCTGAAATAAAAGGCGTCGGGTCCTCACCGGCGCGTACGCGTTCCACGAAGTCCCGTTCTTCTTGCGCAAAAAGGGGCGAAAGTTCGAAGGTCCCCTTGGGCGGTTCGAGGCCCGCGGCCTTGAACCACGAGCGCCAAAGCTCGTCGGCCATCCGGTGCGCGCTCTCGGGAGAGTCCTCGCCGCGCGGATTCTTTATCGGCGAAAAGTCGATCGCGCGTTTAGTCTCGATGATCAGCGGATTTTGGGCATCGCTCAGCGCGTCGAAGACGAAAGTCTCGAACTTAACCCCCTTATGAGCGGGGTCGTTCACCGGCTTGCCCTCGTCGTCCAGGCGCGGGATGCTTTTCACTGCGCGATGGTAGGGGAGCCTGAAGCCGTTTTCGCATTGTCTTCGCCCGAAGTCAACCCCGATGATGTGGATCGCGATGGAACCCGCCCAGTACTTCAGGTTGCCGTTTTCATCCTTTGCGTGCTTGTCGGCCGCGGGCAGGTCGATGTATTCGACGACCGTGGTTTTTCCGTCCAGACGCACGGTGACTCCGAGCGGCTCGTCGCCGTCGCGTTTGGGGAGGATCTTCAGCGACATTTCCGAGTCCGTTTTGAAGTGATACCCGAGGAAGGTGGGGTCGCAGACCTTGACGATCAGGTTGTCCACCTGGAAATAGAACATGGCTTGGACGCCCTCCGAGGCCATTTCATCGAGCGAGCCGCTTTCGTAAAGGGCCGGGTAAACCCCGCCCGAGCCGTTGGGGTTGCGAAAGACGGTGAAGGCGGATGCCATGATGATTTTTCCGTCCAGGCCGACGCTGGGGACCATGCGCTGCGTGAAAAACCGGACGCGGTCGCTTTCGATGCCGAAATAGTTGTGCTTCTCGAAAAACTCGCGCGTGTCGCGGTCGTTGGTCAGGCTGGTCATGATGTACCAGCGTGTCGCGTGGCCGTATTTTTCCCACGTTCCGCGGATTTTTTCGGCGTGGAACTGGAAAAGCGTTTTTTGCGTCGCCGGACCAATCGGGTACGCCCCCTTGGGCGCCTCGAAGCCGAGACGGCTCCCTTGTCCGCCCGCCACCATGACCGGCGCCACGAGACCCCGGCGAAGGGCGTCTTCTCCGGTTCGCCGCATCTCTTCATCGCGCTCTTTTTGCGCTTCGGTGGCGGGCAGGCGAACGATCTGGCAGGGCTCCAGCCTTCCCGAAAGCGATTGTTCCGAGGCAGCCGAGAGACCCTTTTTGATCTGCGCGCCAAGCCAGGTGAAGTCGATATCGCCGGCCTGTTCGAGCAGAATGTCCTTCTCATTGTCCTTCAAACGGTCCCACCATTTGAAAATGTGGCCCTGGCCCTCCTTCTCCGCGCGAGTGCGAAGCTGGTGGTGCAGTTCGGTTCTGCTTTTTGACGTCATGTGGTTTTTCTCTTTCTAATGATGATGCCGGCCAGGTTTTTGAAAACGCCCGTTCGCCCAAGTCGGTTCCCTTTTCCATCAATTGTGATTGAAAAGGGCGCGCAAGTCACGTTGTTTCTTTGGATAAAAGGTTGATTCAGCCTGCTTCTGTCTCAGAGAGGCCCCTGTTTGTGCGCGTTCAACTGCGCAGCTTCGCCCCGACTGTTTGCTGAAGCGCCTCCAGGATGGCCTGAACGCTGCGGTCAACCTCCTCGGACGAAAGCGTTCGGTTCGCTTCGCGGAACGTCAGGCTGAACGCCAAGCTTTTGGTTCCCTCGGGGACCTGTTTGCCGCGGTATTCGTCAAAGAACTCCATCGACTCCAGATTCGCGGGCTTTTTCTCTTCGACGGCCTTCTCGATCTGAGCCCAGTCCACGTCCAGGTCAACGACAATGGCCAGGTCGCGCCTGGAGGCGGGCTGAGCGCTGATCGCTCGGTATCGCGCGGCGTCCGGCGCCAGCTTCAGCATCAGGTCGAAGTCGAACTCGGCCGCCGTCGGCCGTTCGGAAAGGTCGAACTTCTCCGCCTCCCTTGCCTCGAGCGCGCCCATTACGCCCAGCAGTTGTCCGTTTGCATAGTATCGAAGAGCTGTTCCCTCCTCGAAAACGGCCATCTGTGCGCGTTCGCTTCTCACGCCTGGGATCCTCATTCGCTCGATAAGCGCCGAGAGCGTTCCCTTGGCGGACCGGAACGACTCGCCGTCCACAAGCGACACGCAGACCTTTTCATTCGGGAGTTTTTCGCCGGCCCTCGGCAGGAATACGCGCGAGAACTCGTAAAGCTTCACGTCCGCGTTGCCGCGCCTGCGATTGAGGGCGTACGCGGACAGAAGACTTGGAATCACTGTCTTGCGCAGGACATTCTCGTTGGTTTTCATGCTTTGCCTGGTCTTGACGACTCCGTCGCCCTGCCACGGACTAAAACGGCACGTCTCCTCCTCGGTGGTGAACGAATAAGTGACAGCCTCAAGATAGCCGCAGGAAGAGAGAACCGCCGCGGCCCTTTCGACGCCCGTCAGGGTTTTCGGCCGGTGGCCCGCGCGGACCTTCATGCCGGGTTTTCCCTGGAGGTGGTCGTAGCCGTAAACGCGCGCAAGCTCTTCAATCACGTCGATTTCGCCCTTCACGTCGGTGCGGAACGTCGGGACGCGCACGCGGATGGAAAAGGCATCCTCGCTTATCATTTCAAAACACAAAGCGGCGAGAATGGCGCGAACGCGCTCGGGTTCTATCGCCGTGCCGAGCACGCGCTTGATGCGCTCGAATCTCACGGCGACTTCAGACCGCTCGATTTTTATGGCCGAGACGTCGATCAGCCCGGCGTGGACCTTGCCGCCCGCAAGCTCGGCGATGAGCTCGGCCGCGCGCGCTGACGCCCACGCCACCGTCATGGGGTCCACCCTTCGGCTGAAACGGAAGGAAGAGTCGCTCTCAAGGTCGAGCCGGCGGCTCGCGTCGCGCACGACAAGAGGATCGAAGAACGCGCTTTCGAGAAGGACGTTTTTAGTGGCGTGCGAAATTTCCGTGTCGAGGCCGCCCATGACGCCCGCGACCGCCACCGGACGGCGTTCGTCGGCGATGACAAGGTCCGTGGCGGCAAGCTCGTGGCCGCTTCCGTCAATCGCGACGATTTTCTCGCCCTTGGCCGCCCGGCGCACAACGATGCGCCTGCCCGCAAGCTTGTCGAAATCGAAGGCGTGAAGCGGCTGTCCGCACTCGAAAAGGACGAAGTTGGTGATATCCACAATATTGTTCACGGGCCGCAGGCCCACCGCGGCCAACGCCCGCTGCATCCACTCGGGCGAAGGGCCTATCGTAACGGCGCTGATGATCCGAGCGGTGTAGCGCGGGCATCCCACGGGGTCCTCCACCTTCACCGAGGTCATGGCGCCGGCGGGGGGCTGAACTTCGTTGGGCCGGGGCTCGGGGAATGTGAGCTTCGAGTTCGTCAGCGCGGCCAGCTCGCGGGCAACTCCGATGTGGCTGAGCCAGTCCGGCCGATTGCTTGTAACCTCCGCGTCGAGAACGCAATCTCCCCAGGAGAGCTTATCAATGGCCTCCACCTCGAGACCGCCGCGCGTCAGGGCCTCGGCCGTCTGGCGCTCATCCAGGGAGTTGGGGCAGTATTTTTTCAGCCATTCAACGCTGAGTTTCATTGCCTGAGTCCAAAAGAGTGCTTATGCAAACTGCTCGAGGAACCTCACGTCGTTTTCGAAAAAAAGCCGGATGTCGCCGATGCCGTGTTTCATCATCGCCGGCCGCTCGATGCCGAAGCCGAAGGCGAAGCCCGTGTATTCCTCGGCGTCGATCCCGCAGTTCTTCAGCACGTTCGGGTTGATCATTCCGCAGCCGCAGATTTCCAGCCAGCCTTTGCCGCCGCACGCGGGGCATCCCGTCCCCGAACAGACGCCGCAGGCCATGTCCAGTTCGGCGCTGGGCTCGGTGAAAGGGAAAAAATGCGGACGAAAACGCGTCCGCGCATTTTCCCCGTAATATTCGCGCACGAAAATGTTCATGACGTTTTTGAGGTCGGCGAAGGTGATGTCCCGGTCCACCGCAAACCCCTCAAGTTGATGGAACATGAACGAGTGGGAGGCGTCCACGGTGTCCGGCCGATACACGCGGCCCGGCACGATGTAGCGAAGCGGCGGCTTCGTTTTCTCCATCACGCGTATCTGCATGGGCGAGGTTTGGGTGCGCAGAAGAACGTCGTCGCCGATGTAGAAGTTGTCCTTGGGGTCGCGGGCCGGGTGGTCGGGCGGTGTATTGAGGGCGTCGAAATTGTAGCGGGCCAGCTCGACTTCGGGTCCCTCGGCCACGTCGAAGCCGAGTCCTACGAAAATGTCGATCATCCGTTCGAGGGTTTTCAGGATAATGTGCCTTCCGCCCGCGCGGCGCTGAAGGCCCGGCAAAGTGGGATCGGAGTAGGGCTTGTTTATGGGAAACCTGTCGGGCATATTCCTAGTGAAAGATTGCTTTGTGGCAATATTTGTTTTGCATTTTTCAATGATCTCGGTCAGATGGCCCTTGAGTTCGTTGATCGCCTGGCCGAGGAGGGGTTTGTCGGCCGCTGCCGCGTTTTTGAGATCCTCCAGCAGGTCGCGGACGATTCCTTTCCGCCCGAGGTACTTGACCCGCAGGGCTTCAACCGCCTGCACGTCCGACGCCGCCAAAGCTTCCTCGTCGAAAAGCGTTCGAATCTCATTCAGCTTTTCAGCATTCATGGCCCATACCGGTCGGAAAAACAGGTCTTACGGGGAATCCGCCGCATCTGCCGCCTTCGTCGTCCTGAGGCGCGTGGAGCGCCGGCGTGAAAAGAGCGGACAATCCTTCCCGTTTCGGCGCCGGCGGCTGAAAGTCCCTCGACTCGCTCCGCTCGCTAAGGGCCTTGAGCGAAGTCGAAAGGCGCGGGCTTTCAGCCGGACATGACGAATTTGAAGACGTGGTCGAAAACACGGGAATCGCGTATCGCGAGTTCCGAGAGCGTTTTGCGGTCGAGCTCGACCTTCGCCTTGGCAAGGGCGTTGATGAACTTGCTGTAGGATGTGCCCCGCTCGCGGCAGGCCGCGGTCAGCCGCGTGATCCAGAGCCGTCTGAAATCGCCTTTTCGCTTGCGACGGTGGGCGAAGGAATAGACCCCTGCCCGGGTGACGGCATCCCTCGCCGTTACTATCAGCTTGCTGCGGGCGCCCCAGTAGCCCTTCGCTCTCTTCAGCAGGCGCTTTCGCGCCCGGTTTTTTGCCGGTCCTGTCGTTACTCTGGCCATTGATTACCCCCGTATCAGGCTTTGCCGCCTGTTGCATAAATCACGCGAAGCGCCATTTTGCCGGTGACTTTGCCGCGTTTGCGGAGTCTGCGCCGGCGCTTGGCGGACATCCCGCTCATCAGGTGGCTGGTCCCCGCGCGTTTGTGCATGACCTTCCCCCTCGCGCTGATTCGGACGCGTTTGAGCAGTCCCTTGTGTGTTTTTTTCTTGGGCATGAATACTCCCTTTCGATTAACTCGTCGTTTTATCCGTCATCACCTGTTTATTTCGGGGCCAGCGTCACCGTGATGCGACGGCCGTCGGAATGGACGGGCGCCTCAACTTTGGCCGTGTCGCCGACAAGCTCGACGAACTTTTTCAGTTGATCCAGCCCCAGTTCCCGATGCTGAATTTCCCGCCCCTTGAACATCAGGCTGACCAGCACGCGCCGGCGCTTCTGGATGAACTCCTGCGCCTTCTTGACCTTGACGATCATGTCGTGTTCGTCGATCTTCGGCCTGAGGCGCAGCTCCTTCAACTCGCCGGCGTGCGATATCTGGTGGCTCTTGTGAGTGCGCTTCTTCTGCCTGTACTTGAACTTGCCGAAATCCATGATACGGCAGACGGGAGGTCTTCCGTTCGGATCCACTTCGACCAGGTCCATGCCCGCCTGCTTCGCCATTTCAAGGGCCTGGAAGGTCGGCACGACCCCTACCTGAGTGCCCTCCTGATCGACCAGCCGCACTTCGCTGATCCGGATCCTTTCGTTGATCCTCAAGTCGTTCTGAATAAAAAGTCCTCCTCAAAAAACAGTTTATCTCTTGGCGTCTATATCCCCTTGCAGGGCTGCCATGAACTCCTCTAACGGCCTTGCACCGAGGTCGCCCTCGCCGCGTTTGCGCACGGAAACCGTGCGCGTCTCCACCTCTTTTGCGCCCGCCACGAGCATGTAAGGCACTTTATCGACCGTGGCCTGGCGGATCTTCTGTCCGATCTTCTCGTTGCGCTCGTCCAAGTCGGCGCGAACGCCGCAAGATTTAAGATTTTCCACGATTTGCCGCGAATAATCAAGATGTTTTTCAGAAATCGGAAGCATCCTGACCTGGACGGGCGAAAGCCAGACGGGCAGCGCGCCGCCCGTGTTTTCGAGCAGAATGGCGATAAAACGTTCAAGGGCGCCCAGAATCGTGCGATGGATCATGACCGGCGTGTGCTTGGCGCCGTCGGGGCCGGTAAACTCCAGCTCGAAGCGCTGAGGCATGGAAAAATCCAACTGGATGGTGCCGCACTGCCAACTGCGTTTCAGGGCGTCGCGGACGTGAAAATCGATCTTCGGCCCGTAAAATGCCCCTTCGCCGGGGTTGACTTCAAAGGCAGTACCCAGGCGGCTGAGGACTTTGCGCAGCGCTTCCTCTGAAACCTCCCAGTCCCGGTCGGTCCCGATGGAGTCTTTCGGACGGGTGGAAAGCTCCACCTTCACCTGCTCGAAGCCAAAGTCTCCATAGATTTCGCGAAGAAGCTTGATAATGCCGATGACCTCGTCCTCTATCTGTTCATGGGAACAGAAAATGTGGGCGTCATCCTGGTGGAAGGCCCGAACGCGCAGCAGACCCGCGAGAACCCCGCTTTTTTCGTGGCGGTGGACCAGGCCGATTTCTGCCAATTTCAGCGGAAAATCGCGATAACTCCACATCCGGCTCCTGTAAATGAGCAGCATTCCGGGGCAGTTCATGGGCTTGACGGCCGCGTTGATTTCGTCGATCTTGGTAAAATACATATTCGAGCGGTAATGATCCCAATGGCCGCTTTGATGCCACAGGCTTTCATTGAGGATGATGGGGGTCTTGATCTCCTGGTAACCAGCGGCGGCGTGCTTGGCGCGCCAGTAATCCACAATGGTGTTA
>Ga0315273_10002759_pt1 | contig 20890 bp, 9 predicted proteins | sample YL17G02_0_MG_FD_205753 | JGI IMG/M metagenome (GOLD analysis project Ga0315273, IMG submission 205753) | Sediment microbial communities from Yellowstone Lake, YNP, Wyoming, USA - YL17G02_0 | ecosystem: Environmental > Aquatic > Freshwater > Lake > Sediment | place: USA: Wyoming | collected... | reverse complement strand
GGTCTATTAAATACATCAACATTACAAAATCCTACTCATATTTATACATCTATTGGAACTTATACAGTATCTCTGACTGCTACCAATGCAGGTGGATTCGATACAGAAATAAAGACAAATTATATAACTGCAACACCAGTTCCAATTGCTGCTTCATATACAAAAGCAACTCCTGCTGGACGGACTACACTACAAAACGAAGTTGTCCAGTTGAAGGCATACTTGAACAGTGGTCACACAATCCCTGACTCAACAGCGAGAATTTATTGGCAACGGTATGCACAATCAAGTCCTGGTGTTTTTAATATAGCACAGCGTTCTAACTTAGCTGGAAGAGCAACGGGATGTATAAATATATGCTACTTTGATCCTGATAAAGTTGTTACCAAACTTTATCATGCTCCAGGTGAATGTGATCCAATATCTTATCCTATTCTAAAAACAGATGCTGATTTGCAACTTGCCTATCAAAAGGGAGATTTTTCTATTCTGATTGAAGGGTATGATGCAGTAAGTGATTTGGGATTTGGGATAAAGTCGTTATATCATGACAATGGTACTCCAATTGCTTTTCTTGAATTTTTGCCCGGAAACATTTACATTGACCCAAATCTAGGTATGTTTGTATTCTTTCACTTTCCAGACTATTGGGACAATTCCTGCTCTCATTGGGAGTTTGCATGGTGGGATACAAACAGCATTCCTATTGTTGGTGTAAATACAACCTTACCACCTTATGTGACAGATTGGAATACTTTAGTAAGTGTACCAGCCGCAGTGCCAAGTTATGCTCCAAGAGATCCAGATCTTTCACCACTTCCAAAATCTTGGGATGGTGAGACATCACCGGGTTCAGGTTGGGCACAACCAAGTTGGAGTGATACAAACGATCCTATTCCCATCAACTCATATTGGAATGTAGTAAGTGAGGCACCAATGGCTGCAGCAAGTATTGTTGTGAGTTATTGGACACAAGATAACACTGACCCCCTGGAACCACGTGGAGGTGGAACTCCTAATGAATCTTATAATTATAGAAATGAATTATACACTTCCCCAATCACAATGGCAACAGACACCCAACTTCGTTTCCGTAGTGTAAACATAACTGACACGATAGAAGACACAAGAACAGAAACGTACATTGTAGGAATGAGACTTGCACTACAACAGGGTATAAATCTTATTTCACAACCCTACTATACAACAAGTCCTAACAATGCATTAGCACCGCTTTGTGCAGGTTTGGATGTTTTACAGGTGTTCAGGTTAGATTATGGACTATGGCAAGCATTTGTACCAGGTCAAGATAATGTGTATGATATAAATTATTATCCATCTGCATTTGAGATTATTGACAACCAACATGGGCTGTTCTTTATAATGAATAGCCCGGGTACATTCTGCTTCCCTTATGGTGCCAACCCCCTCACAACAGAGTTGGATTTGGTAAGCAATACAACCAATCAGGGAATTAATGCAATCGCGGTACCTAGGGCTAGTTCCGAGGATAACTCTATCGATAATTTACTATTATCTCGGCAAATAGAGTTTATGGAAATTCACAGAGTGACAAATAACATTTTTGAGACATACATCTTGGATAGGGCTCCAGTATTAAACTTTAATCCTGCTGACCTTACTCCCGGTCGTGGCTATGGAATTGTTGCCCCAAGGGCACAGACTTTTGAATTACCATTTACGGATTAGGAGGATAGAAAATGACGATTAAGAATGTAGTGAGAACTAACAACGCTATTTTGAGTGTTGCTGGTGGAGCAGTTTCTTCACTGGCAAGTGATCCAGGTGATGATCTTACCTATGTAAATTATCACAATGCTTGCAGCAAGGCGGCAGCTTGGTTTGAGGGGCGCTTATGGACCTATCGCTATAGATTTGTAGGTGGTAATTATCGGTGGGAATTTCGAAGATGGGATAATATTGCAGTCCCGAATACTTGGGAAAATCAACCAGGATTTGTTGGCACCCCCAGTGTGGATATGATCACCTCAATGGGTGGCACCTCTGATGTTGGTGTCCCTGGTCTTATATCGTTTAAGGACAATGTCTATATGTTTGTGGACAGAATGGGTTACGTTGTTTCTCCATCACAAACTCATACTTTTGCATACATGAGATGGAACCCAAATCCAGCGACGAATGGAACAACTACAGTAGAAGCCTTTGATGCTGCATCTGGAGCTTATGTCCACACCTATTCCAAAACTCATACCAATACAGTTGATAATGGACATGTTCTTGACTTAATTGAACATCAAGGAAATGTTTATGTTGCTACACCAGTAAATGTTCTGACATTTACTCCTCCTAGTGGCGACGTAACAATGATTGAGGAAATTGCTGACTTCGACAACATGGTTGCCAAAGGGTTCGGAAAGTTCAAATCAAGCCTTTCTGCTGTTACACAACTTTATCTCATTGAGGCTGATGGCAAGATAAAAGTAGTGTCTGCTGCTATTGCACAGGTTGCCGATTTAGCTCTATTAGATGCAACAATCAAAACAGGTAACACAACACCACCAATTACTTTGGGGTGGCAGCCAGCAATTGTTCAGGTAGGAAGCAACTTATATGCATTCTTAAATAATAACACCGGTACAGTACTGTTCAGGAGTGCTGATGGAACATCCTGGACTAATATAACTGCTAGTTTGCCTACATCGTGGAAGACAACAAGCTCGCACATAAAATATGTCATAGATCCATCAGTGCCAGAGGTGCGGATTATGTTTGTGAATGCCAGCTCTGGCAATTTTGATATTTACTTATTCGATGGTGCCAGTTTCATCTTTTATGGATCGGGTTCTCCTAGTAAGGTAATGAGTTACACCTATTTTGACCTAGATGCAGGAGATGCCGAGTTAGAGGGAACAGTAACAGTTAATTCTGTTGCTGGTACAGCAAGTATTCCTTATCAGATTTTTAGAGAAGCTACAGCTACAGGAACCATATCTGTCGCTGCGGAATATTCACTAGATAGTGGAACTACTTGGGCCACTGCACTTGCAAAGACAGGTAGTGGAATGGGTAGTGAAGTCCTGACGGGACTGAATGCAAGTGATTCCAGACCAGCGGGAGCAGGTGTATCTTATACATTCGTTTGGGATTGGTTTGCTGATCTTGGTGCTGGTCTATACCCAAACATTAGATTTCGGATACGTAGCATATAATTAAAAAAGGACTTCGCTAATGCCACCAAGTGATCCAGCGTTATCTCTTCCTTTTGCCCTATCCCCTTTTACTGGGGATCCAGCAATATCACAAACGTTTTCGGTAAGTGGTGCTGTCAGTGATCCTGCATTGAGTGAGGCGTTTATAATAGGCGAAGGAGCAGGAGACTCCGCAGTTAGTGAACCCCTCATTGTGGGAATAGGTGCAGGAGAACCTGCGGGTGCAGCAATCCTAATCGCTGGTTCTGACTTTGTTGGCGTACCGCTATCTGGTGGTGCACCTCTATCGGTCCAATTTACGTTTATTAATGGTGGCACACCCGCAACAACATATTTGTGGGACTTTGGTGATACCTATACTTCAGCAGTTCAAAATCCACTACATGTTTATGCTGTGCCTGGAACTTATACGGTTACGTTAATAGCTGATCAAGCACTTCCAACTCAGCAAATAATTACAAAGCTGAATTATGTAGTTGTCATAGCGTCGGCAGTTGATTTTGTTGGAGTGCCTACTTCAGGTGATGCTCCACTTACTGTAGACTTTACTGATTTATCTACCAATTTCCCAACCACTTGGCTGTGGAACTTTGGTGATGGTGATCTCTCAACACTCAAGAATCCAACTCACATCTATGATTTGCCAGGTGTTTATACAGTCACTTTGACAGCAACGAATCCTATAACGGGAGCAAAGACAGAAACAAAGACAAATTATATAACAGCGACAACTCCTGTTCCAGTTGCTGCATTTTCTGCTGTTCCAGTAGTTGGTTATGTTCCACTTGATGTAACATTTACAGATCTTTCTACTGGTTTCCCCAACAGTTGGTTATGGGATTTTGGTGATCCAGCAAGTGGTCCATTAAATGCATCAACAGACGAAAATCCAATTCACACTTATCTAAACGTAGGAACTTATACAGTTACTCTTACGGTATCAAATATTACAGGAACTGATAGTGTCACACAAACTGATTACATAACAGTTCTTGCTATTCCAAGTGTTACTGCTGATTTCATTGTCAATAGTATTATACCAAGTGGTGGTGGATTGCAAGCAAGTTTCCAAAATCAATCACTTGGTGCAGTATCTTATTTGTGGGACTTTGGTGACCCAGGTAGTGGTGTTAATAATACTTCTACACTATTAAATCCAACACATACCTATGCTGGTCCTGGAATTTATCAAGTTACGCTGACTGCTACCAATGGTTCTTATTCAGACACAATTTGTAAGAGTGTATTGATCACTACTGAAATTACCAGGTATATGGAAATCTGGGGTACTGCAAGATTCAGTGATGGAACTCCAGTAGCAGAAAACAAAGTAACAACATCAAGTAGAGAGCCTGGAGTGGCAGGGTTAGATTGTGAAGCAGGTGCTACAGACACATTCCATTCTTATAAAACAATCCTTGATGCAGGTGTCACACGCTTCTTGGTAAGAGCAAGAGGAAATATAATCAGTATTCCAGATTCAGGATTTGCTGATGGCGATCCAGTATACGTCTATATTGGTGGACGACAAGCAACGGTAGGAACCAATTTTGCTCCGTTGAGTATTCCATTCTACATGACATTGCCATCTAATCCAACAAGCACAATCCAGGTTGAGATAGTATTCCCAGTTGCTTATACAACAATTTCACCTGCTCCTGGAACCTATGATAATCATGTTACAATATCATTGACAAGCAATGTTGTTCCAGCAACAATTTATTACACACTAGATGGTTCTGATCCAAAGACTTCACCAACACGAATTATCTACACAATACCATTTACAATAATAGAGGGAACAACAACTGTAAGATACTATACATACGATTCACTGGGTTCTGTTGAGCCAGCGCGTGAGGCAACCTATGTTGTTCTGCCACCTTTAGTAAGAGCAACACCAACTCCTTCTAGTTACAGTGAGAATCTTTCTGTTACATTGACTGGAAATAGGACAGGGACGGTTTGGTTCAAGTTAAATTATACAGGGGCATTTGAGCCATACATAGCACCAATTCCAATCTATGCAGGAAGTTCAGGAATGCAAACAACTGTAATTGAGGCATATTTAGTAGATAATCTTGCAGAAGTTGGTCCAACACAGGTATTTTCTTATACAATAGATCTAGTGAGACCAGTTATTACATTATTCACTTTAAGTAATGGTGATCCAGTAACTGCAAGTCCAATTATAACAGTACAAGTACAAGCATCAAGTCATACAAACAGTGTTATTGGATTATTGTTATCAACATTCTCTGATTTCAGGGATGCATCAGTAAGACCATATCTACATCCAGAAGTAACTTTCTTGCTACCGGGACCAGATGGTGTCAAAACAGTTTATGCAAAAGTAGTTGATCAATTTGATGTTTATTCTACTACTCACACTGCTACAATCCAATTAAGTACAGAAATACCAGCATTTACATTATCACCTAGTCCACCAGGACCAATTGGTGAAACAAGCTATACATTCACAGGTACAAAGAGTGCTAACAGTGGTATTTATGTAACAGTTAATGGTGGTCCAGAGTCTTTGGTGATACCATTCAGTACAAGTACAACTTGGGAATACGCTGTGACGCTGGAAACAGGTATAAACACAATCCTATTCCAAGCAGGAACTTGGGTAGGCAATAGAAGTGGCATAGAAGTAAGAACAGTTGACTCCAGACCAATTCCAACAGGAGTAACATACGCAACAACAATGACAGATCCATTTGGAAATTGGCGAATTCCTTATGTTTTCTTTGACGAAAAGACTGGTGAAGAAGCAACTGAAGGAATCAGTCCTCCTAGGAAGCAACACGAGAATGTAATGAGACGACAGCACGATTTCAGGATCAGAGTTTCAGCAAATACGGGTCCTGATCCAATTATAACCTTCCCAACAGAAGGTCTGGTTCTAACGTCTAACTTGGTCACAGTAACAGGTACAGCAGCACTTGGTAGTATCATTACTCTAATTGTTGAGAGAAGAGGAAAGGTACCAGCATAATGGGCGAGACAAGAGTTTGTTTTCAGGTCTTCACAAAAGCACTGGATGTGGTAATTAGAAATCCCACACACATAGTCCCTTCTTGTGATTCTTCTCCACTTCTTGTTTTCAGTACAATAGGTGAAGACAATGTATGTGGTGAACCAGACTGTGTTCGTGCTTTTATTGATGGTATCGAGGTCTCAATCACCAGAATAGGTGATGCCTATGGATACGACTACTATGGGGCTGATGACAAGGCAGGATGGGTATCTGAGGATTGCTATGGTTATTCTCCAGGTCCAGATCACGGTTATGGTTTAGATGATGGCTATGGTCAAGATGGCTATGCTGGAACAATAGACGATGGTTATGGTTCTGACCGACTTCCAGGAACGCTTCATATTTTCCAGTTGCCAGACATTGCCGATGGTCGTCACACAATTAGAGTAGTTGTACAGGGAACATCAGGAATAGCATCAGAAGCAACAGAGACATTTATTGTTGACACAACACCACCAGTTATTACAATTGTGTCACCAGTCACAGACACAGTGCATCCATTGAGTGAAGTGCCAACTTTAATTTACACAATTCAAGATTTTAGTGGTGTCGCAGATGTAAAAATTCTGATAGACAATAAAGATTATGGGTGGCTTCCCTCAGGTACAGTCTTGGACTTTTTAAAGAGTGGGTTCCATTCTATAAAAATTATAGCCACGGACAACTCTACTGGTGGATGTGGTACAGGAAATGTCGGTAAAGCAAAAGCACTATTTAATTTACTGAAATCTATAAAGATTACAGAGATTGCTCGTCGTTTTTATGTTGGTACTAATGCCACAACCCAAGACAAACCAGTAGATGGTATTATAGAAGAGTTTCGTGTGTTGAATCAGAAATCAACAGAGGCAGATGTGCTTAATGAGTTTAAGATTCTTCAAGCAAAGATTCGTTTTCAGCTTCATACTGGTAGTGCAGCTTTGAGTCCAGAAGATACTTTTATATTACAACAGATTGGTGCTGATCCAGTAAGAATTTGTTTGCCAGATCAGTCATTGATGCTATGTCATTACGATAACAATGTCAATAGCCTACCAGGAGTTAATGCTTTGGCAAATCATGACAACCAGGTAATTGATCCAACAACTGCTGGTAATAGGGTCGACATAACGGTTTATTACAATGAAGGCGACACGATAGATAGAGAACTGATTTCAGAGGTAATTAATCTTATAATTCCGGCATTTACACAAGCAAGTATTCGTTTTGAAATGAAAATTCAGGCTTAAAGAGGAGTGATAGGAATGAGCACTGCAGACGTTATCAATAAGGATTTGGACCCCACCAAACAACCTAACCTCTACGACGGGATGCAACTTAATGTTGACGATTTGGAATCGCTCCAAATTTATCTCAACAACAAAGTTGAAACAAGCACCAAAAACATCGGTTATGATGGTGTGGTAGATGGTTTGAGAGTAGAATCTGATTCAGTTCTTGCTGAACCATTTCCATTTCCAACTGTACCACAATCTTCTGCCAATCCAGATTTACAGAACTATCGTGATTTTCCAGAGAATATTCTGGATGTTCACGATACTCGTATGTATCAAGTATTCCTTGCTACTACGAACAATCTTCAACGTATTGATCTAAAACTCCAAATCTTGGAAGGTGCAGGTGCTAGTGTCCTCTTTGTTGAATTGCTTGAACTCACAGTCCCCTCAAATCCTTTAAGTGCTCTTTCTCTAAACACTCTTTATATGAAACAATTTGCCTCAACCGAACTTCCATCAGTTACAAGCGATGGTAGACTTACTCTTGATGTATCTGCAGAGAATGCCAATCAAGGTATCACCTTGGTACCTGGTAATTATTATGCCATCCAACTTCGGTTTGCTCGTGAAACCAATAGCCAGGATCAACTCCGTGTTTATCACTCCAACACAGAGCAGATGGCAACAATAGATCTAAACTTGGGTGCTCACTTCTATGTAAATGGTAACTTCCAACAAGGATTATATAATCAAAATGCTCAATTAATTCAGTTGGTTCTTTATCATAATCTTTCTACATCTGCTGTACAAGTAACACCAGGTGAAGCATATTTCCATGGTGAACATATCCAAATTACCGAAACACAGCGTCATTTGAGTTTATTGGATCGTAGAAATATTTCTAATGAAACAGAATTTCCAAACTACATAGCAGTTCAATTTGTTCTGTTACCTACTGATCCAGAAACACATCCACGAACTGGCAATACAGTTGATTCTAGTTACCAAGATTCGTTTGAGGTAAAGGTATTCAATCGTAGTGACTGGCTTGTAGAGGCTACCAAACCCTATGCAGAACAAACCTGGATGCTTTTGGCAGTAGCAACTGATCGAAACGTTATTCCGTTCTCACAACGCTTTGATATACAAATGAATGAAATGACCAATCTTGCTTATAATGATTGGTTAAATCCATGTATTGATACTCCAAGCTTGTCGGCCTTGCAGGTCAAAGCATCAAGACCAAATGACTTTGTGTTCTTTGTAGATAACATACCAGCTCAAATTCCACTGCTCAATGATAATGATCAGCAAGTATATGACGAGTATGGACGACCGATTATTGATCGTGTAACACAAGTTTCTTTGATTCTTTATCTTGACGGTGGAGCAAACACTCGTCGGTTTGAGATGGCATTGTATAGTTCTACCACAACGACACCACCATTCAATAGTTATTTCGTCACAATCACTGACCCCAACGGAACTTTGATTCCTGGTTTGGCTAACTTCGTCTTTGATATAAAAGAATTAACACCTAACACATTCTATGATTATGTTGCAGTAACAGAGCGTGGTCGTTCAATCTTTATTCAAGACTACAACATTCAGGTTCGGACACCAGATCCAACCACTGGCATTTTATCCTTAACCAGGGAGAGACAATTTGATGTTGTTCTCAACGCTGGTGCTCTTACTGCCATCATTAATGAAGATTTGCACTTAAGTGACCCAATTGTTCCTTATGGAACAGTAGGACAAAAAGTAACAGGACTTGAATCTCTTCCTTATACTAATGAGGTCCCAGGTAGAAACGGCACAACTGCTGAAAGAACTGTTGTACCAGTAGAGGATACACTTCTACCAGCTAGCAATCTTCAATTTGAACCTCTTCCAATGTGTTTCCATACAGATCCAAATCCATTGGTTTTGGATACCGCACAAAGTGTAACTGACGCTGTTACTTCTGAAGATATTATTATCAAGGTTGATGGCGTTCCAGTTACATATTCAGGAACACAAGGTCCAGAGCGCGGTGGAACGGGTGCTCCATTCGTAGTAAGTGGTCAAATCAAGTTCAGCGATAATGCAACAGAGAGATTGCAACAAATGACAGACCTGGCAATTTCGCTAGGACTAACTCCTCCTGCTGATGCTAATGATTTCGTCCACTTTATTGGTCTTTGCGTTACAGTTCGTGATCAATTCGGGCGTGATTGTTCACAACAAAATATTATTTCAGTAACCAACACAGATCCACATGATATAACAAATCACACTTTGATTTATCGTGTTATTGCTATGGGTCGTGGTGCTGGATTTAATTCTGGATTTAATACAGGTCAGGTTGGTTATGTTTATATTGCCAACAGAGCAGCTCGTGATTCTGTTGGCACTCCAATCCAATTCACCTACACACCATTCGGTGCTGCAACGTCACCATTGATGGATGTTCGTCAAATCGACACAATTCTACCAGACCAAACACTTGGTCTAGGTACAGGTGAGCAATGGTTTGGTGAGAGGAAAATTGTATATGCTATAGGCTCAGGAACTCTTGCTGCTGACGAAATTGGTGTATGGCCAACCGTTGGACAGGCATTTCTCAATGCTCACGATAACAATCTAATCTTTAATTGCTTGTCACAAATTGATCCACCTGCAACATTGTCTATATCTTATTATCAACTTAATGAGATTTATGAACTCATTGATTACTACTTTACACGATTTCATCCTTGGGGTGATGGTAACGATTGCATAATTCTAAACGAAGATGTGTCAATCCAAAATGCAATAAATCCCATCAACAACTGGATAACACTACTGGTTAATGGTTCAAATCTTTACACAACAGGGATTGGTACTATTGACCTAAGTGATCCAACTAATTATGTCGCTATGTTCCCAAAACTGCCTTTGATTGTGAATTCGATCATTAGAGTCGGATCAACTGCATATGTGACACTGACAGGACACGGATTCCTCACAGGTGATGTAGTAGAAGTTGGTAGTGCTGACCAGGCAGACTACAATGGAGTATTTACAATTGTTGTAACTGGTCTTAATACTTTTACCTATACAGTTCCTGGAACACCAGCAACACCTGCCACTGGTGTCATAACTGCTACCAAACTCGGACCACAGAACTTACTGCCAGCAAACAAGGTTAGTCTAAATCCTGAAACAGGTCGCATAGTATTCGGTGCTGACATTAGACCAAGTACCTCTGATGTGGTAACGATTACTTACTACCACCTACGACCAAAAGTTGTATGTGCTGCCAATTCTTTAGGAGCCACTTACGATGTTCAGTACGATCTTAATGGTGATGGTCGCGTTGACCAGAGTGATTTGAATATCTTTGAAGCAGCTTATGGTTCTTCATCTGGTGATATCAATTGGAACAGCCAATGTGATTTTAATAATAATGGGACAGTTGACAATAATGATTACCAAGACTTCCTAGATCACTTTGGAACAGTGGCCAGTGGAGATCCAAGTTACAGAGAAGCAACTCTATCAAGATTAAACTCTATTTTGGTCTTCCAACACTCCAGTGCTCTTCGTAAGTTTAATGTAATCAGAGCATATAGTGAAGGATCATCTACAGAGTATCCACTTGGAAGAACGATCTTGTTCTTCGATATCACAAATACTCCAATTGTAGAGTCAGGATCTTATCATGTAATGTTTGGATTTGCTTTGGCTCTTACTACTGGTATAAGTAGTTTTACAATTACTACAACTCAACCAGTATCTTCCATAACTAACAAGGAAATCGTTGAAATATTTAATATTGATGATCCAACTGATACCAGAAAAGTAGTTGACATCACAACAACTGCAAGAATAGTTGGTATTGCTACTGTCTACGATAATGTAATTACCTTTGTACCCTCCATAACTACTTCTGGCTCATATATAATTAGAGCATTATGGCATAGCACAGGGCTTGCTATCATCCATCGTGCCGATATAATAAAGACCGTATTCTATGAAGAGTTTAATAGGAAGAAGTTTGGACCATTTAAGATGTCCTACAATTCTAATGATTTCCAATCAGATGGTACATCAATGACAATCAGACTTGATGTCACAGAAGCTACTATGGCAGATGGTACACCAGATTCATCGGGACTACATTTGCAAGGTGTGCCAATAGAAGATATGACCTTTGCTGTATTACTATTTGTACCTGTAGATAACAATATAGTAAATGTTTGGAAATGGCATTACTATCAGCCAGTATCCACAGATCGTGGAATCCAACTGGTATTTAATCAGTATCTTGCTCCTGAAAGTCGATACCAAGGTAAAAATGGTGTCCCTGTTCTACAACCATTCGGCGTGGGTCAATACCAAGTAGATTTGAGACCCAAGTATGCAGGTGGTGATGTTGAGAGCGATCTATCAAATGTTATTGTGATGCGAGCTGATCAAAATCCAAGATGGCCACTTCTTCATAACCACATGGGTGAAGCACAAGGTGGCAATATAACATCACAAAATGTTCAGTTTGCAGACCCAGAGGCTCGTTTTACTACTGGCAATATTACAGATGTAGTTTATCAATTGCAGGACAATCTACAAGGACAGTTAGATGTCCTATCTGGTCGTTTGACAGATCTCCAGGTAGATGCATCACAAGTTATAGTAACAAATGTGCATAATTCTTGCATCACAACACCAGCAACCCTACACGATGTATTGTCTCAAATAATTGAGAAGATTGCCTGGGACGAATTGAGCAATTGCCCATAGACATAAAATATATATCTATCTATTGATATATAGATATATATTGGTGGAAAGTGCAAGTGAGGAAGATAAATGGTGCAAATTCTTTACAGAGGAATCCTGGGTGGTACACATTCCTGGAGCATTGTTGGTGGAGAGTTGTGCCTAGCCTTATCTAGACTTGGTTATGATATTGGTATCCAATGTACTAACAAAGAAAGCGAAATTAAGCCAGAACTCAAACAATTAGTCTATAGAGCCAGTGACAGAGCTCCTATAGGTATAGGCTATACAATTCCTCGTAATTTACGGCTTTTTAATACCGATAAAAAGGTTTGCATCTATAATTACGAGACTACCATTATGCCACCTGGTTGGGTAAAAGATATGAATCAGGTGGCAGATTTGATTCTGCCCTCTAGTAAATTTGCCAGAGAAATTTTTATCCAGAATGGCACAACACCAAGTAAGACCTTTGTCCTACCTCATGGTGTTGATACCTCCATTTATAATCCACTTATTCCACCATACGATTATAAGACAAATAAGTTTAAGTTCCTTTGTGTAGCTCAACCACATGCTCGCAAAGGTTTTGATATTCTATTGAAAGCCTATGCGGAAGAATTTGCGTCTAATGAAAATGTTGTGCTGATAATTAAAACTAGCATACCAAATGATAGGCATAAAGCACATTATGAAATAAGTATAAAAGAGTTGCTGCGGAGTTTTCAGGGCACACATGCGATGCCCGAAGTAAGACTCATAACAGAGCAAATGGATAGTTTGGCTGGACTTTATACTGGGGCTGATTGCTTTGTTTTACCAACACGAAGTGAATGTTTCTGTATTCCTGCTTTGGAAGCAATGATGTGTAAGTTGCCAGTTATTATTACAGGATACGGAGGACAAACAGATTTTGCAACAAGTACCAATTCTTATTTGATACCATATAAAATGGTAGAAGCACCTCGCTCAATGCAGTATTGGCATTTCGATCCACGAAGCAAGACAAGTGAGCCGGATGTAAATCACCTTCGTACTTTAATGCGTCATGTTTTTACAAACAGAGAAGAAGCAAAGAGACGAGCAGAACTGGCATACGAGCAGGTAAGTGTGAGATTTACTTGGGATAATGTAGCACAACAATTAATTGACCTAATAAAGCAACAAGGATGGTCAAAATCATATAACATAGCACCGGTAAGAGAGGTTGTTAAACCAAACTTGCCTGATCCACAGGAAATGGGTAAACTGCGAGAACAGAGTTATCAACGCACTTCTGCTCAAAGAAAAGAAAGGTTGATAGCTCTCGAACGTGAAATAGAGCTAAAAAGACTAGAGGCAGAAAGTCTACGCAGGACATTAGAAATAGAATCAATACAACCGATACAAGAACAAAAACTAGATAAATCTTTTGCTGGTCAGGTATCAATTATAATTTTAAATTTTAACACAAAAGATTCTGTTCGCAATTGTATCGAAAGTATCAAGAGGTGTACGCACGACATAAATCACGAAATAGTGGTTGTTGATAATGGGTCTACCGATGGTTCTGTTAATGTATTACGAGGAATGTCTGGTATTAAGTTGATAGAAAATAAAACGAATGTTGGTGTTTCCAAAGGATGGAATCAAGGAATAGCAAGTGTAAATCCTCTAAATGATATTGTTGTTTTAAATAGCGACATCATTGTAGAAGAAGAGTGGCTATCAAAACTAAACAAATCTGCTTACAGCAATCCATCAATTGGCATTGTTGGCTGTCGCATAAAAGGATTGAATAATAATAGTGATCATTTACTTCACACAGGTGCCATCATTAGAAGAGATGGGATGGGTGAAGAAAACAAATGGGGTATTCCGTTAAAAGATTATGGTCAATGCCAGGTCAGCAGAGAGGTACAAATAGTTGTTGGTGCCTGTTTGTATCTTAAACGAGAAGTTTTAGAAAAAGTTGGACTTTTTGAAGAAGATTATACGCCTGCTTACTTTGAAGATTCTGATATGTGTTTAAAGATTTCCAAAGCAGGATTTAAAGTGTTTTATTGTGGTGATGTAACACTTTTGCATGAACACGGAGCAACATCACGAGTAAATAAAATTAATGCTGCTTCACTTTTAGCAACCAACAAAATAAAATTTCTAAAAAGATGGGGCAGCACATTAGCAAGAAAAGATGGAGTAGTTGAGATTCGTGGTCCTATTTATGGTCCAAGTGGTTATGCCGAAGCGTGTCGTAACCTGGTAGAGGGACTATGGGAAAATGATGTTGATGTTGCGTTTAGAACAATAACCTCACACCCATCAGAAAGAAAGCCACAAAATAAAAATGTAAATTTGATTGTACAAGATGCTATAACTAATCCAGCACAGACAGATGTTGGAATAACATTTTATCTAGCAGAATATTTTTTACAGAATTTACAATCAAAGAAAAGGCGGATTGGTTATACAATGCTAGAAACTGATGGGGTACCTGCTACTTGGATACAATACATAAACACAGGTTTGACCGAATTGTGGGTTCCTAGTACCTTTAACCAACAAACATTTAGTAAAAGTGGTGTAAAAGTCCCAATTAGAGTTATCCCATTAGGAATAGATACTGATAAATTTAATCCACTGGTTCAGCCGATTATTCCGAAAGGAAATAAATACACATTTTTGTGCATCTGTGAATGGGGAGAGCGTAAGAATGTTCATTTGCTGATGCGTGCTTTTCAGGCAGAATTTAACAAAAAAGAACCTGTTCAGATTTTATTAAAGATAAGCTCTTTTGATCCATCGGTAAATGTAGAAAAGGAAATAGGTCAATACGATTTGCGAAATGTAATGCTGTTGTCTCGTGAATTTGACACACATCAGATAGCATCGCTTTATCGGTCTGCTGATTGCTTTGTTTTACCTAGTAGTGGTGAAGGATGGGGACTTCCATACATGGAGGCGATGGCATGTGGATTAGCAACCATTGGTACAAACTGGAGTGCTAACCTAGACTTTATGAATAATGACAATTCGTATTTGATAGATGTAGAGCGAATAGTTCCAGCGATGGCTCGATGCTCGTTGTATGCTGGATTTAATTGGGCTCTACCAAATGTGAGTCATTTAAGAAAATTAATGCGGCAAGTGTATGAGGATCGTGACGAATCTCAAAGAAAGGGTATGATAGCAAGTAAGTATGTAACGGCAAACTTTAATTTAACCAAGATAGGTGAAATAGCGAAAAAAGTGCTATTTAATAGGTAAGGGGGAAAAATGCGCGGAATAATCTTGGCCGGTGGCACTGGAAGTAGATTAAAGCCAATGACCTGTGTTACCAATAAGCATTTGCTAGGCGTATATAATCAACCTATGATTTATTATCCCATTGAATATCTAAAAAATGCAGGTGTTACAAATATCATGCTCATAACAGGCAAAGAGCATTGTGGCAGTATGATTGGATTATTGGGTGATGGAACAGATTTGGGTGTAGAATTGACCTATCGCGTACAAAGCAACCCTGATGGAATCGCTGGTGCCCTAAAACTTTGCGAAGACTGGGCACAAGGTGAAAACGTTGTAGTAGTTTTAGGTGACAATCTTCTAGAGAATGGTATTAAACCTATAATAGATACTTATAAATCTCAAGGTGAAAAGGGTGGAATGATTGCAGTCATCGAAGTTCCAGACCCACATCGCTTTGGAGTTGCTACACTAGATTCTACAGGAAAGGTTGTCAATCTAGTTGAGAAGCCAAAACAACCAGAATCAAACCTGGCTGTTATTGGTGTTTATGTCTATGACTCAGATGTATGGTCAATTATTCCTACTCTGAAGCCATCAGCACGTGGTGAATATGAAATTACTGATGTCAATCGTGCTTATATGGAAAAGGGTAATTTGTACTGTACAAAAGTCACAGGATGGTGGACGGATGCCGGGACGATAGAGAGTTTATTTGATGCAACCATCTTGATGCATAATCTTAAAAAGGGAGTGAAATAAATGGTAGACGAGAAGAAAGGTCCTATATTTGAGCGGATAAGTAGTCCAGAAGATGCTACACGCTATAATTATACACAAAAACCAATTGTAGAATCTACTGGACAACCTTCTGTTTCACCCTCTGAAACATCTGCTCCAAATCTAGTTGTTCCAGTAGAAGTAAAGAAAACAGAACCTCCAGTGGTTGATAAACCAAAACCACGAATGAGTATTCCTGAACTTGATCAGGTTGTACTAGATGTTACTAAAGCTAGTTTACGAGAAGTGGCTCGTGAAGTAGCACAGGAAAAATATGTAGTAAAGGTGGAAGAGAAAAAAATGGACGAAGTAAAACCGACCCCAAGCCAACAACCCTCAAAGGTAGTTGATACACTCGAAAAGGCTCTGCTGAATCCCCAGATAAAAGGTATGCGTTGGGGAATAGTAGGAGTAGGACAAGCAGGTGGCAGACTTGCAGAGCAATTTGCAAAGTTCAGTTATCCAGTTTGTGTTATAAATACTGCACAACAAGACATGTCTCTTCTTGATATTCCAGAAGAAAACAAACTCCTCCTAGACTATGCACTAGGTGGTGCTGGTAAAGATATGTCAGTTGGCGAAGCGGCAGTTGCTCAGTATGAGAATCAAATCTTTACACTGATGCGAAAGGTTTTTGTACAAGAAGTTGACACAATCTTTATCTGTATTGGTGGAGGTGGAGGAACTGGTTCGGGTGGAGCAGTAAAGCTTGTGAATATGGTTGCTCGCTTTGGACTACCAGTAGTTGTTCTTTATACTCTACCACTCTCTAGTGAAGGTTCTTTGACAAAGGCAAATGCTATTCGTGCTTTGGATAGAATTGCTCGTTTGAGTGCTGAAGGTAAAGTAAACGCTCTTATCATTGTTGACAACTCAAAGATTGAGCAAATGTATCCAAATATTGCTGCTGCTCAGTTCTGGAAGGTAGCAAATTTTGATATAGTTAATACTCTAAATATGTTTAATACACTATGCAAGTGTGACACAAAGTTTGATACACTTGACCCAATGGATTTCTTACGAATATTCAGTACGGGTAATTGTACAGTTTTTGGTCGTATTGAGATTCCAATTGAGGTAGAGAATGGGCAAGTAGTGATGTATGAGGATGAACTTGCTAAGCAAGTTCTAGGTAATTTACAAAATGGATTACTTGCTGATGGATTTGATCTGAAAGAAACAGTATCAGGTGGAATAATTATCACAGGACCAGAAAATATTCTGGACCAGCTTCCAGCGGTTAACATAAATTATATGTATCACCAACTGAATAGTCTGGTTGGTGATGCTAACATGTACAGAGGGTTGTATCGAACTGACGACACACAAAGTCGCTTGACTATTTACACGATTTTGAGTGGATTGGGACTTCCAGCCCAACGAGTTGATAGTCTGTTGCGAGAAGCACAACAATCAATGAGTGCAATTGAGAGCAAGCAAGCAGACAAGAGCAAGATGGTTGTTGACACACAGCGACCAGCAGCCGAGAACGATCAAAAGTTATATGAAGATGTAAAGAATCGTAGCACACCATTTGGTAGACTAGCCCAGATTCGTGGTAAGAGACGAGGTTCCGGGAGAGGCTAGTGGTGAATGAGAATTACCGAAGTCACTGTCACAGCCAAAAAGCATTATTGCGAAATCAGGCGACCAACTTGGTTGGACATCGTCTATAAGATTCAGGCTCGTGAATCGTTAAGTGACAAGGAATATACAACTTGGAAACAACTAGAAAGAGAAATGCTAAACATAGCAAATCAGAAGGTTGATCTGATAAGTGGATTGACACAAGATAGTCGGGAAAATGCAAGATTCAGTTATATGGGATGTGTTTTTATTATAAAGGTTAATGGTAACACTGGGAAAATCATCAACATTCAGCGGGAGAATGGAGCTTTAAATGTCTAACTTTACTGAAACTGTAAGATGGAACACTCCAACCATTTTGCGGGACAATCTTACTTATGGTCTTGGCAGACCAGTCTTTGATAATATAGAAGTTACGGAGAACGGATTATCAATTCCAAGTGATACATTTGGAAGGGCAACATACCAGTATGATTTTGGAAGAAGTGGTAGCACAAACACTCTCCGTTTCACTGGAAATAGTCTATTAAAATTCCGTGTTAAAACTGCTAATACTGCTGGAGATCTAGACTCAACACAATTCCCAGGTACAGATATTGATACATTCCCAGGTACTGTTTTTGATGTACTAAAATATACTGCCACTCCTAATGCGTTTAACATACAACAAAATTATTCGTTACGATTTACTGGTACCCAAATTGCTGGTCCTGGAATCTACGAGAACCCAGCAAAAGTGACCTTAAATGTACCACTTTCAGGTACCTATTCTGTAAAAGCATCTCCTCGTCTTACCGTTGGCGATACACTACACAACTCTGGTGGTTTAACATTTTTGCATTTAACCGATGGTGTAAATAGTGTAGAAGTCCAGAAATATTTTGCACAAATTCGTACAAAGATGGTTGATGCTGATGGAAATATGCTGGGGCGTGATGTAAATAATAATGACATTGTATTAGGTGAACCTACAAATATTACCGTAGATAATGTTTTAGTTGACACCACTTCTATATTGACTGATGGTGTATATGGTTCTATCAAAGACCAAGTAACAGACCCAGAGGTGATAGAAGAGTTTTATGGTCTGAAAGATGTTGTAGAATTGACCAACTTCTTTGGACAAACTTCTCTTGGTGAAGATTGTGTGCGAATTCTAGGTATCAGGGCAGATTACAGCTTAACAGGAATTCTAGCGGATATGCAACGAGGTTTATTCTATCGCCCAGTTCGTGCTAATGGATATTACTCTTTACGAGTACCCATGATAGGAACAAAGGCTGACTTGTTTGCAAATGAAGTAACATCATATAATCTGGTATCTGGCAAGTATGAATATGCTGAAGTTAATGATGTTTGGACAGCAAAGTTCCTTGTTCCTGCTGGTATTCATTATTATCGTTTTATTGCTGATGGTGTTGCTTATGTTGACTCTGCTAATCCACACACCTCTACCATTGCTATAGGAGAATGTTCAGTAATCAGTGTTACATCAACACAATTTATAGAATTCGTTTATCATGGTAAAGCCAATAAAGTGTTTGTTTCTGGCTCATTTAATGGATTCAGTGACACAGCAAATCCAATGGAGGTGGGAGCAGACCCAGCCAACACAATAAGCATTGGACTGGGACAAACCTACACAAACGATCATCCAGACTGGCACAGAATTGATGTAGAATTTAAACAATTAATTCCAGTAACTGGAATAAGGTTCTTGACTGATGTTCCATATGCACATAAACAGAGAGTCAAGATAATGATAGATGATGTTCCTATTACAAAAGACGAATGGGAAGTTATTTGTTCTTCTGAAGAAGAGCCACTACCAGGAATCAGTGAATGTGCAACTTACAGCAACATTCTTGCCAGTAATTACTCTGGTGAGTGTCGTAGTCATTTTATAAATAATACAGACACAATCACAGCATCAGAAGATGGTTGGGTTGAGTGGGATTTTATTGTCAATCAACCCATTAATAATAGGTTACCACACTACTGCAGGAAATTATCATTTCTGACTCGTCTAGAAAATGGAGCAGTATATAATCGTAGCCATCGTGGGTTTGAGATTATGGTTCCTGTTGATTTTGTAACACGGGTAACAGACTATTTAATTTCTGATAATGAGATTGAGTTCCGCACAACACGACAAACAGAAGTAGGATTAAATAATGCTTGGAATATACCACAGGTTGTTTTACAAAATGGTATAAACATAATCACACCAGTACAGATATTTGAGAATAATGTAACTTATGGAAGTCCAATCACGATTACACAAGATAATCGTTATTCGTTTATTCAGCAGATTGATAGGTCTGGTGTCTCGTTAAATAACGTAGAAATTGCCTGTACACTAGCAACCCACCTTTCACAAGAACTGAATATAGTGTCAAGTGTACTGGACTTGGGAGGTGCTTCTGGTGGTGGAGGTTATGGTAGTCCACGCTTTACACGTGAATCGTTTACAAGAGCAAATGATACATTGCGTGTTGTAGTGATCAATGTGGACATTGCTCCTGTACAGATTTACTATCTACACCTAGTAGGTGAAGCAACAAATTTCCGACTGGAGGTTTATGCCACACTATCTGATGCTCAACAAAGGATAAATAGATTGGGTTATTCAGAAAGCAGTGGATATGGATTCCAAGAAGATTTTAACTTCACACCCTTTGTTCAGGAACTTCCCATAATTACACCGAATGGACCAGTATTTGTAGAAGCAACGAATATCATTGTGTGCTTTGATCAATACGCAGCAGATACAATTTTTGAGACACGTCCGCGTGCCAATATTTAGAGGAGAGTAAAGTGGTAGCAACAGTTAATATCATTTCACCGCCTAGTGGATCAACATCTACAACCGCCATTGTTGAGTTCCAATACAGCATTACTGACACCACCCTAGGTGTTAGTAGCATTGAGTATAGTTTAGATGGAGTTAATTTCACATCAGTGTTTGAGGGGCTGGATAATAAAAATTTAGCACAGTCTGACTATTTTCCGTTCTCTGGACCTGATGCGAAATTTTATATTAAATTTACTCAAGGATTACATACCCTTTATTTCCGTGCAGTTGATTGTACTCCTCCTTATCC
>Ga0315273_10002758_pt1 | contig 20899 bp, 17 predicted proteins | sample YL17G02_0_MG_FD_205753 | JGI IMG/M metagenome (GOLD analysis project Ga0315273, IMG submission 205753) | Sediment microbial communities from Yellowstone Lake, YNP, Wyoming, USA - YL17G02_0 | ecosystem: Environmental > Aquatic > Freshwater > Lake > Sediment | place: USA: Wyoming | collected... | reverse complement strand
CGCGACGTCCACTGGGACATCGATCTCGAGGACTGGGAGGCGCATCGCACCGGCCCGGCGATCGTGGCCGCGTGTCTCGATAGCGTGCGGGCCCACGGCGATGGCGCCGTCGTGCTGCTGCACACGTGGCCCGGCGGCACCGGTGAAGCCGTCGGCCCGATCGTCGCCGGCCTGCGCGAGATGGGAGCCGACCTCGTCGGCATCGACGAGCTGGAGCGCCTCCCGTGAGCCGCCGGCCCGCGATCCTCGCGGTGGACGGCGGCGGGTCGAAGATGGACGCCGTTCTGCTCCGGCGCGACGGCACGGTGCTCGGCGCCGCCCGGATCGCCACAGGAGACTTCGGGGAGAGCGGCGGGGAGGTGCACATGGGGCAGGTCGTCGACGCGGTCGTGGCGGCCTGCGGCGACGGGAGGATCAGCCTCGATAGGTTCCCGATCGCCGACCTGGGGGTTTACTGCCTGGCCGGAGCGGATCTGCCGGTCGACGACCGCCGCATCGGGCGCTGGCTCAGGGCGCGCCATCTCACCGACGACGACATCGTGCGCAACGACACCTTCGCGGTGCTGCGCGCGGGCACCGATCGCACGTGGGGCGTCGGGGTGGTCTGCGGGTACGGGACGAACTGCTCGGGTGTCGCGCCCGACGGCCGGATCACCCGGTTCCCCTCCGTCGGTCCGATCTCGGGCGACTGGGGCGGCGGCGCCGAGGTCGGCGGCGCCGGGCTCTGGTACGCGATCAGGGCCGAGGACGGCCGCGGCGAAACGACCGCGCTCGCCCGACTCGTGCCCGTGCACTTCGGGCTCCGCCGCCCGAAGCAGGTGCTGGAGGCGCTGTACCTCGGTCGGATCGACGAGCTCCGATTGGCTGAGCTCGCGCCCGTGGTGTTCCGGGCCGCCAACGATGGGGACGCGATCGCCCGGAGCATCGTGGACCGGCAAGCCGACGAGGTCGTGGCGCTCGCGGGCACGGCGATCCGGCGGCTCCGCATGGCGCGGCTCGACGTCGACGTGGTGCTCGGGGGCGGGATCTTCCGGAACGACGACGAGGCGTTCTTCGCGCGGATCGATGCCGGACTTCGAGAGGTCGCCCCCGCGGCGCGCAGCCACGTCCTGACCGCCCCGCCCGTGCTCGGCGCAGCCCTGCTGGGGCTCGACCATCTCGGGGCCGGACCGGCCGCACACCGGCGGCTCCGCCGAGCCTTGACCCACGACCGGCTGACCGCCCACACTCACCTGCAACGCTAAGGAGATCGCATGGCCCAGATCGTGCTCGAGAACGTGTCGAAGGTCTTCGGCAGCGACGTCGTCGCCGTCAACGACGTCTCGCTCGAGATCGGCGACGGTGAGTTCATGGTGCTGGTCGGCCCATCGGGATGCGGTAAGTCAACGATCCTGCGGATCCTCGCCGGGCTCGAGGAGGTCACCGCCGGCACGATCACGATCGGCGACACCGACGTGACCGACCTGCCGCCGAAAGACCGGGACATCGCGATGGTGTTTCAGAACTACGCGCTCTATCCCCACATGACGGTCGAACAGAATCTCGGCTTCGGGCTGAAGCTCCGCAAGACCCCGAAGGAAGAGCAGCACCGCCGCGTCACCGACGTGGCGCGCATCCTCGGGCTCGACCCCCTGATGCATCGCAAGCCAGCGGAGCTCTCTGGCGGGCAGCGCCAGCGCGTCGCGATGGGCCGGGCCATGGTCCGCGAGCCACTCGCCTTCCTCATGGACGAACCGCTCTCGAACCTCGATGCGAAGCTCAGGGTGCAGATGCGTGCCGAGCTCTCCCGGCTCCACGAGCGCCTCGCGACCACGACGGTCTACGTCACGCACGATCAGGTGGAGGCGATGACGCTCGGCCAGCGCGTTGCCGTGCTCCGCGACGGCCTCCTGCAGCAGTGCGACAAGCCCCAGAACCTGTACAACCATCCCGCGAACCTGTTCGTGGCTGCGTTTATCGGGTCGCCTCCGATGAACCTGGTCGAGGTCTCCGTCGGGGAGGATTCGGTGTCGTTCGGGCCGGTCACGCTGCCGATCACCGAGACAGACCTCTCTGCGTATCGGGGCCGATCGGTGATCCTGGGGATCCGCCCCTCCGATCTGGAGGACTGCGCCGTCTGGCACACCGAGGCCCTCCCGACGATCGAGGTCGTCGCCGAGGTCACCGAGGAGCTCGGCTCCGAGGTGAACATCATCTTTGCCGTCGACGCCCCGCCCGTGATGACCGAGGACACGATCGCCGCGGCGAGCGACGACGCCGACCACGATCAGATCCCGCTGATCGCCGACACCCAGACCCAGGCGCGCTTCTGTGCCCGGGTCGACGCGCGGACGCATTGCCGTCCCGGCGAGACCGTGCGCCTCTCGATCGATCCCGCTCGGTTCCACTTCTTCGATCCGGCGAGCGGCAGGGCCATCGACCCCGTCCTCGCTCGATCTGGGCGCTGAGCCTCAGGCCGTGCGGCCGCGGCGAGCCTCGTCATCGCCGTCGGCGGGGAGCCAGCACTCGACGAGCGTGCCCTGCCCGAGCGTGCTCGCGAGCCTGCACCACCCCCCGACGAGCTCCGCACGCTCGATCATCGTCGACAGCCCGATGTGGCCGGGGCGCGGCGAGTTCACGCGCGTGGGATCGAACCCGGCGCCGTCGTCGCGCACCCGCACCCGGATCCCTTCATCGACCGTTGCGACCTCGACCGTGACGCTCCGGGCTGCCGCGTGCTTGCGTGCGTTCGTGACGGCTTCCTGCGCCATGCGGTAGAGAGTCGCCCTGAGCTCCGGTGCCGGCTCGCTCTCGAGCTCGTCGACGACCCGGACCGTCCAGCCCGTCTCGCGGGCGGCGTGATCCAGGTACTGGCGGAGGGCGATCACCAGTCCCTCGCGATCGAGCGCGCCGGGGCGCAGCTCGAACAGCAACGACCGGAGCCGGTCGATCGACCGCGCCACGATCTCGTGCAGTTCCTGCAGTTCCCTGGCGCCGATCACCCCGCCCGATGCCACGAGGGTCTGGAGCCGGAGATCCACCGCACTCATGACCTGGATAGGGTCGTCGTGGATGTCGGCGGCGATCCTTCGGCGCTCCTCCTCCTGCGCGTGCTCGAGCCGCTGCGCCAGCTCGCGCCGCTGCTGGATCGTTCGGCGAAGCACGTCGAGGCTCCACCGGAGCTTCTCCTCGGCCTCCTTCTGGGCGGTAACGTCGAGCATCACGCCCTGCCAGTGCAGCGGCCGGCCGACGTCGTCCAGGACCAGCACCGCCTCGTCACGGATCCACACGAGCCGGCCGTCCTTCGCCTTCATCCGGTACTCGGCGAGGAAGCGGTCACCCGCCTCATTGGACCGTCGGTTCTCCTCGATCACTGCATCGACGTCGTCGGGATGGATCTTCTCGAACCAGAACTCGGTGGTCGCACCCCACTCATCCGCCGAGTAGCCGAGAAGCTCCACCGCCTGCGGGCTCGTGTAGAAGTTCGTCGAGAACTCGTCGGGACGGTCCAGGTACACGATCGCGGGGATCCCCTCGACCATCGCCCGGTAGACCTCGAAGTCCTCGGGCTCGCGCGGCGGGGAGGATCCGGAGTTCACAGGCGCGCGACGATCCCCGCGAGCAGTGCCACGCGCGGGGCGATGCTCCGCAGATCGACCCATTCCGCCGGTGCGTGGTCGTCGCCTCCGATCGGACCGAGCCCGTCGATCGTGGGCGTGCCCGCTGACGACGTCGTGTTCGCATCGGACGCGCCGCCGGTCGGCGCGTCCCGCAGCTCGAAGCCGAGCTCGGCCGCAACCTCGGTCGCGAGGGAAGCCAGCCGCGCACCACCCTCCTTCTTCTCCATCGGCCGGTGCCAGCCGTTGCCGCGTACCTCCGTGACGACGTCGGGCACCACGTGCTGGGCCATGATGCGCGCGATCTCGGCTTCCGCCGCCTCGAGCGTCTCGAGCGCCGGCGACCGGAGGTCGACCTGGAGCTCGCACCGCTCCGGGACGACGTTGGTCCGTGTCCCGCCGCGCGCCACACCGACGTTGACGGTCACGCCGGGCCACCGCCCGTTCAGCGCCTGTAGCTCGATGATCTTGTGGGCCGCCTCGAGGAGTGCATTTCGACCCTTCTCGGGCTCGACCCCGGCGTGCGCGGCCCGTCCCCGGATCGTCATCGTGTAGTCGGTGATGCCCTTGCGCGCGCTGACGATGTCGCCGTTGGCGCGGGCGCCCTCCAGAACGAACGCCACATCGTGCAGCGGGGCGAGCCCTCGGATCACGGGCCCACTGAACGGCGACCCGATCTCCTCGTCCGGGTTGCAGACGTAGGTGATGCGGCCGAACCCGGCGAACCCTGCCTCCTGTAGCACCTCGACCGCGAACATCCCGGTGAGGAGACCGGCCTTCATGTCGGAGACGCCGGGCCCTCGGGCGATGTCCCCCTCGATCGAGAACGGACGTTCGGCCACGGTCCCATCGTCGAACACGGTGTCCATGTGCCCGACCAGCAAGATCGCCGGACCCCCTCCCCCTTCGAGCGTCCCGATCACCAGGTCGCCCAGCGGCGGCTCACCCGGCGCCGGGGCGTGTGGGCGTCGGTCCACCGACCACCCGCCGGCCGCGAGCCGCGCCTGACACATGTCGGCGATCGCGTTCACGCCTGCGGGCGAGTACGAACCGCAGTCGACGTTGACCATCCGCTCGAGCTCGGCCACGAAGTCGTCGTAGCGGCGCTCGGCGATCGAGAGCAGGGCACGCGCGTCCACGCGCCGACGCTAGCATGGCCGCCACGGCCGAGACAGGAGGACTGATGGTACGCGAGGGCTATGGCGCCGTGGTCGACCACGCCGGAGGCGCGATCTCGGTCGAGGCGATCAACATCGAGGACCCGGGTCCGGGCGAGGTCCTCGTCCGCCTCGCCGCCAGCGGTGTCTGCCACAGCGATGTCTGGGCGATCGAACACGGGAACTGGGGGGCGCCTTGGCCGATGCTGCTCGGCCACGAGGGCGCCGGGATCGTCGACGCGGTGGGTGAGGGCGTCGCGCACGTTTCGCCAGGCGACCGGGTCGTGCTCACCTGGGCGGTTCCCTGTGGCCGGTGCCGCCAATGCCTCCGAGGCATGCCCCGTCGGTGCGGCCATGAGCTCGCGCAGCCACCCCGCGTGACGCGGGTTCGGGACGGCACCGTCCTCACGGGCGTCCTCTGGTGCGGGACGCTCGCCACCCACACCGTGGTCACCGCCCCGCAGGTGGTCCGGATGCCCGACGCGATCCCGCTCTCGCGCGCCTGTCTCCTGGGCTGCGGCGTCTCGACCGGTGTCGGGGCGGCGCTGCAGACCGCCAAGGTCTGGCCGGGTGCGACGGTCGCGGTGATCGGGCTCGGAGGGATCGGGCTCGCTGCGCTGCAGGGCGCACGGATCGCGGGCGCCGAGCGCCTCATCGCCGTCGACATCGCGCCCGCCAAGCTCGCGTGGGCGGAGCGGTTCGGCGCGACCGACGTCGTGGATGCGTCGGCCGGTGACCCCGTCGACGCGGTGCGCGCGCTCACCGGCGGTGAGGGGGTCGACGTCGCCTTCGAGGCCGTCGGGAACCCGGCGTGCGTGCGTCAGGCCGTCGAGATGCTGGCCTTCGCCGGCACCGCGGTCGCGATCGGGGTGCCCCCGGTACCGAGCGAGGTCACCCTCCCCTGGAACGGATCGGATCGAGCCGCCTACCCGCGGAAGGCGAACCTGCTGATCACCGACGGCGGGGACCCCATCCCCGACGAAGACTTCCCCGAGATGGCGGGGTGGTACCTCGACGGGTCGCTCGATCTCGACGGGATGGTCACCCGCGAGGTCGGTCTCAGCGAGGACGACCTGGCCGAAGCCGTGCGGGCGATGCTCGCCGGCGAGGTGATCCGCACGGTCGTGGTCATAGACCCCGTGACCGCGGGGTAGCATCCGGCCCGTGCGAACCCGAACCCGCCGCGACGCCCGCGAGATGAACTGGATCTGGGCGATCGGCGCGCCGCTCGTCCGCTCGATATTCGCGTTGCTCTCCCGGGTCACGATCGAGGGGATCGAGCACGTGCCTCGGGCCGGGGCCGTGATCCTGGCACCGAACCACGTCAGCGTGTTGGACGGGCCGGCGCTCTCCGCCGCGACCGGCACCCACCGGTGGCGCGCCACCCGGTACCTGATCGCGTCCGAGGTCTTCTCCGGGCTGACCGGTTGGATCATCCGGCAGGCCCGCCAGATCCCGATCCGGCGGGGGACCGGCGACACGAAGGCACTCGACGACGCGGTCGCCGCCGTCCGCGGGGGCGGATGCGTGGGGATCTTCCCCGAGGGCCGCGTGAGTGACGAGGCGTCCGCAGGGCTCCAACGGATCCGGTCCGGGCTCACCAGGATCGCGATCCCGACCGGCGCTCCTGTGATCCCCGTGGGCATCTGGGGAACCCAGGCCGTGTGGCCCAAGGCCGGGCTCGACCGCGCCGCCCTGTGGCACCGCCCCAGGATCGCGATCGTCTACGGGCCGCCACTGATGCCCGGAGGCAGCACGCCCACGGAGTTCCGCGAGCGCTACCGCGAGGCCCTCGAGGGGCAGCTCGCCCGGGCCCAGCAGCTCGCCGGGGACGGCGAGTGACCGACGAGACCCGCAACCCTTGGGTGCGGCGCTCGCGGCAGACCGCGTACGAGAACCCGTGGATCGAGGTCTGGCACGACGAGGTCATGCGGCCCGATGGAGGCGACGGGATCTACGGCGTGGTCCACTTCCGGTCGCGAGCGGTGGGCGCCGTCGTGCTCGACGGCGACGATCGCGTGCTGCTCGTGGGGCAATACCGCTACACCCTCGAGCGCTACTCCTGGGAGATCCCCGAGGGCGGCAGCCCTCTCGATGAAGACCCGCTGGACGGGATCATGCGGGAGCTCCTCGAGGAGACCGGCTACGTCGCCTCCGAATGGCGGGAGCTGATCCGGTTCACCGTGTCGAACTCGGTCACCGACGAGGATGCCGTGATGTTCGTCGCCACCGACCTCGACGAGGGTGAGGCCTCGCCCGAGCCTACCGAGGAGCTCGCGATCCGCTGGGTGCCGTTCGACGAGGCGCTCGCGATGATCGATCGCGGCGAGATCCACGACGTGATCACCCAGACCGCGCTGCTCGCGCTCGCCCGAGAACGAGCGATCGGCCCCTAGGTCCCCACCTCTTGGGGCAGCCAGAACCAACGGAGGTGCTCGAAGTCCTCGCTGCCCTCGGGCGTCGGTTCGGACACCGCGGAAGGCGGCTCGGCAAGGATCATCCGCCCCTCCTCGAGGTAGCCGGCAAGCGCCGACTGCAGGGCGCGGTGACGGTGCCCCTCGAACGCGATCTCGCCGTCGACGTAGCGCACGTCACGCAGCGACATCGGCGGCTCCGGCTGGCCGTCGACATGGCGCCACATCCCGGTGGGCGCGTCGAAGCGGTACCTCGGGAGCAGTCGCCACCCGTCCGCCGCGACTAGGTCGACCGCCTCGAGCACGTAGTCGAACACCTCCTCGGTGAGGAAGTAGTTGAAGTTCACCCGTATCCAGCCCGGCTTGATGCCCTCGCACCCCTTCGAGATCTCGCGCTCGAACTCGTGCGAACGCTCGAGGTCGATCCCGAGCAGCCGGTGTCCGTAGGGACCGGCGCAGGAGCACCCGCCACGCGCCTGGATCCCGAACAGGTCATTGAGCAGGGCGACCACGAAGTTGTGATGCAGGTATCGCCCGTCGTGGCGAACGACGAACGACACGATCGACAGCCTGGGCAGGTCGTGGCTCCCGAGGATCTCGATGTTCGGGTGCTCCTCCCACCGGTGCATCGCCCGATGCGTGAACGACTCCTCGTGCTCGCGGATCGCCTCGGTGCCGACGGCCTCCTTCAGCTGGAAGACGAGCCCCGCGCGGATCGACTCCACGATCGCGGGGGTGCCACCCTCTTCGCGTCGTTCGACGTCGTCGAGGTACCGATGCTCGGTGGGGTTCACATATGCGACGGTGCCGCCGCCAGGCACGCTGGGCACGCGGTTGTGGAACAGGTCGCGGCGAGCCACGAGGACCCCGGGCGTCCCCGGCCCCCCCACGAACTTGTGCGGCGAGATGAACACGGCGTCCTTGACGTCGAGCGCCGCATCGGCGCTCCCCCGGCAGGGCGACATCTCGATGTCGACGTAGGGCGCGGCCGCCGCGAAGTCCCAGCACGACAACGCCCCGTGGCGGTGCAGCAGCACCGAGATCGTCCGGGCGTCGCTGAGGATCCCGGTGACGTTGGAGGCCGCCGAGAAGCTCCCGATCTTGACCGGTCGATCGGCGTGGGCGATCAGCTCTCGTTCGAGCGCATCGACGTCGATCCGGCCGTCGTGGTCCTCGGGCACGGTCACGAGGTCGGCGATCGACTCGCGCCAGGGCAACTCGTTCGAGTGATGCTCGTAGGGGCCGATGAACACGACCGGACGCTCCGCCGCGGGGATCAGCTCGCGCATGCCGTACCGGTCGTCGAGCCCGGCCGGGATCCGAAGCTCTAGGCAGTCGATCAGCTTGTCGATCGCACCGGTGGATCCCGAACCGCAGAAGAGCACGACGTGCTCCTTCGCGTCAGCCCCCACCGCCTCGCGGATGATCGAGCGCGCGTCCTCGCGGAACCGGGTGGTCTGCAGCCCCGTACCGCTGGATTCCGTGTGCGTGTTCGCGTACAGGGGCAGCACGGTGTCGCGGATGAAGTCCTCGATGAACGAGAGGGAGCGCCCCGAGGCCGTGTAATCGGCGTACGTAACGCGCCGCAGCCCGAACGGCGTCGCGATCGCTTCGTCCTCGCCGATCACGGCGGCCCGCACGGTGTCGATCAGTCGCTCGTCGGGCACGGGCGCATGGTACTCCGCGAACGACGAAGGCCGGCCCGAGGGCCGGCCTTCGTTCGACGCGATGTGCGTGGCGCTTAGCCCAGCGCCACCGCGTTGATCAGGTTGGAGTCGCGGAGCTTCCGCAGCGCCTCGCGTTCGATCAGGCGGACACGCTCGCCCGAGAGGCCCAGCACCTTGCCGGTCTCCCGCAGCGACAGCGGCTGCCCGTTCTCGAGCCCGTAGCGCAGGGCCACGACATGGCGCTCACGCTCGTCGAGCACGCGGTCCACGGCACCGCCGATCTCCTCGCGGAGCAGCGCGTCCTCGACCTCGTTGAACGCGGCGTCGGAATCGACCTCCTCGATCAGGTCGCCGAGCTCCGTGTCCTCGCCCACGGGCGACTGCAGGGACAGCGGCTCACGGCGGCCCATCTCCGTCAGATCGTCGATCTCCTCGACCGTGGTGTCGAGGGCCTTGGCAAGCTCCTCGCGGCTGGGCTCACGGCCCATGCTCTGGGCGAACTGGAACCGCGTGCGGTTCAGCTTGCGCAGCCGGTCGTGGATGTGGACGGGCAGACGGATCGAGCGGGAACGGTCCGCGATCGCACGCGTGATGCCCTGGCGGATCCACCAGGTCGCATACGTCGAGAACTTGAACCCGCGGCGCCAGTCGAACAGCTCGACCGCACGCATCAGGCCGATGTTGCCCTCCTGGATCAGGTCGAGCAGCGGCAGACCCTGGCCCTGGTACTTGCGGGCCACGGACACCACCAGGCGAAGGTTGGCCATGATGAACCGCTGACGCGCAGCCTCGGCCTTCTTCACATCCTGGCGGGCCTTGGCGATGCTCTTCTCGGACCGGAGACGTCCGGCACGGAGGCGTTCCTCCCCCTCCTTGCCGCGCTCGATCGTCATGGCGAGCTCGACCTCCTCCTCCTTCGTCAGCAGCGGCTCGCGGGCCGCCGCCTCCAGATAGAGGCGCAGGTCATCAGCGTCGTCGGTCCCTAGGGGACGCGCCGGCTCTGGCACTAGATATCACTCTCCTCCTCGAGGCCCTCTGGGCGTCGCGGGAGGCGACGCATCTGGGGTCCTCGGGAACTCGGGTTCCTCGGTCAAACGGCGTGGGGGAGCCGGGCGCAGCGAGAGAACGCCTTGGCAGCCGCTTCTTGACATGGTAAAGGGTGCCTCGCGCGTTTGTAAAGCTGGACGCAGGTAAAGGTCTTGTGACGACCACCTCAGGCGCGACGCACACGACATCCACCCCGCCGAACACCACCTTTCGGACGGTCATGTTGTTCAACGTCGAGGCGGCACCCGTTGTTCCCCCTGCGATGCCCCCTCACCAGGGCGTTCGCCGCGGGACGCCGCCCGGTTTCTCCGCCGATTTGACTCGCCCCGCGCGGTCTGCGCACGATGCGCCTATCGCGAAGCGGCCCCCTATCGAAGGGATGCGTCGGATGCGTCGACGTCTGGTGGCAACCATCGGAGCCCTGGCACTGCTGATCGGCGCGGTGGTGTTCGCGCTGGCGTCGCCGGCCTCCCGACCCGCCGACGGATCGCGCGTCGAGGCGGGCCCCGCCCGCGAGGAGGCGGAGGAAGCGGTCGAAGACCTGCGGAAGGCCGCAGGGCACACCACCGAGGCCAACGCGGCCCAGCCCGTCGTGAGCGCGGCGGCGGCGGGATGGGCACCCGAGCAGGTCTGGAGCGCGACGGCGAACGACTGGGAACCCGCGATCGCGGCCGACCCCGGCTCGAACTGGGTGTACCAGGCGACGACACGCTACGGCGGACCGAAGGCTTGCACGCAGTGCCCCGATCCGGCGATCATCGTCCGCGCCTCGAGCGACGGCGGCCTCACGTGGGGCCCCGATCGCTACATCTGCGCCTGCAGGAACACGAAGGCGCAGAACGACCCGCAGCTCGCGGTCGCCACGAACGGGACGATCTACGCGGCGTGGCTGAACGACTACAACCCCGGCGTAGTCTTCTCGAAATCGACCGACCGAGGTGTCACATGGAGCGCCCCGGTCGGCGTCAAGGGCAAGGGCCTCTCGTTCAGCGACAAGCCGATCCTCGCGATCAGCCCGAGCGGGCAGGACGTGTACATCGCCTGGAACGCCAGTGACTCCTACATGAGCGCGTCGCACAACGGTGGGGCATCGTTCGCCGCGCGTGTCAAGACGAACAGCGATGCCCTGTACTGGTTCGCCGAGGGCGGAATCGTGGCGCCGAACGGGAACGTGTTCTTCGGCGAGAGCGCAGAGAACCAGAGCGCCACCGGACAGGTCAAGCTGGCGGTGATCCGGTCGACGAACGGCGGCACCAGCTGGACCACGACGATCGTCGACACGAGCGAGCAGCAGCCGGCCTGCTCGGTGCCCAGCTGTGCCGCCGACTTCTTCGCCTCCCAGGCCGGGATCGGCGTGGACGCGGCCGGCAAGCTCATGGTGGCCTACACCCTGAACGCCGTGGCCGGGGCGCCGAAGGACCTCTACGTGCGGACGTCGAACGACAGCGGCGTCTCGTGGAGTGCCCGCGCCGAGATCGGCCAGAACACGGGCGATGCCGGGTTCCCCGTGATCGAGGGTGTCGGCAGCAACGACTTCCGGGTGGCGTGGCAGGATGATCGCAACGGCGCGACCGCCTGGAACACCTGGTATCGGCGGACGACCGACGGTGGCGCCACATGGAGGGCGGCGGTGCGTGTGTCCGATGCGACCTCGGGAGCCGCGTACAAGAGCGTGAACGGCTACGCGTTCCCGTACGGGGACTACTTCGACCTCGACGTGGCCCCGTCGGGCACGAACATCGTGATCTGGGCCGAGGGGAACAACTACGTGGGGCCGGGTGGCACCTGGTTCACGCGGGGCGCATAGCCGCCGGCGATCGTCCGGCGCGCGATACCGTGGCGGTGTGAGTCTCGATCTCCCGCCGCTGCAGACGATCGACCTCGACGGCCCCGTCGCCTACCGAGAGTGGGCCGGTCCGACAGAGACCACGTTCGTGATGGTGCACGGGCTCGGAGGCACCCACGTGAACTGGGTGCGCGTCGCGCCGGGGCTCGCCGGGCTCGGGAGGGTGCTCGCGCTCGATCTCCCGGGATTCGGGCAGAGTCCGCGCGCGGGCCGGGGCTCGGGGATGATGGACCTCCGGCGCACCTTGTCGCGGTTCGTCGCCGAGCTGGGCACGGGCGATGCCGTCCTCTCCGGGAACTCTATGGGGGGCGTGGTCTCGATGATCCAGGCCGCGGTCGAGCCCGGCTCCGTGCGCGCGCTCGTCCTGACGGGCGCCGGCTTCCCCCGGGCGGGACACGCGAGACCCCACCCGCTGGTCTGGACCACGTTGAACGTGTACGAGACGCCGCAGATCGGCGACCTGCTCGCGCGGATCCGCACCCGGGAGATCGACGCCGAACGGATCGTCCGGCTCGGGATGCGGTTCGTCACGCCCGACCCCAATTCGATCCCGGAGGACGTGATCCAGCTCCATGTGGACGCGGTGCGCGCGCACGCCGGCGACCCCGACGCTGGACCGGCGTTCGTGGACGCCGCGCGGTCGCTGCTCCGGCTGGGCCGGCGCCCCGACGCCGCCTCACGGATCCTCGGGAACGTGACGGCGCCGGTGCTGGTGCTCCACGGGCGTCGCGACGCGCTCGTGCCAGCGGTCTGGGCCGAGGCCGCCCTGCGCGAATATCCCGCGTGGCGCGGCCGGATCTTCCCGGACCTGGGGCACGTGCCGATGCTGGAGGCGCCGGGACGGTGGCTCGCCGAGGTCGCCGATTGGCTCGGCGAGGTTCGCTGACCTAGCGCTTCGCGCGCGGCGACGTCACGGCTGCCGAGAGCTCGTCGATCGAGGCGGTGATGCCGGCCGCGAGAACGTCGAGGTCGCGCACGGCGTCCCAGTCGGCCGTCAGGCCGAAGGCCATCGTGCCGGCGAGGCTCGTGCACGCGATCGAAAGCCCGCAGTTCTCGGCGAGCGGCATCGCGGGGAAGCTCGCGACCAGCTTGGCCCCCGCCAGGTACAACGGCACCTGCGGCGCGGGCACGTTCGAGACCACCAGGTTGAACCAGCGCCCGCGCGAGATCAGCCGCGCCGCCATCGCGTGGAGGGCTGGCGGCGCGTAGGCCCCGAGCCCGATGATCGAGTCGGCGCTCACCGCCATCCCGGAGGCCTTCAGCTGCTCGGTCGCCGCACGCACGCGGCGCAACCGCGTCACCGGCTTCATGGGTCCTACCGGGACGTCGACGAAGGCCGGGGCGACGCGGTTCCCGACGTCGCCCTGCTCGGCGCGCGAGCGCACCGACACGGGCACCATCACGCGCAGGGTCCGTCCCTTCGAGGCCTCGCCCCGGTGTTCGAGGAGGAGGTGGAGCCCCCCCGCCACGGACGCGAGCACGGCGTCGTTGATCGTGCCGCCGAGTCCCTCCCTGATCGCGTGCACGCGCTCGAACGGCGCTTCGGCGATGGCGAAGCGCCGGGCCGGGCCGATCGCCGCGTCGAAGGGGCCCGGCGGGCGCCCGCCCATGCCGAGCATATGGGTGGCTCCGGCGAGGGTCTCCGAGACGAACTCCCACGCGTTTCCCGGCGCACGGACCGCATCCGTGAGCGCCTGCAGCGGGTGGAGCACGAGATCCTCGACCGCGTCGCGGACGAGGTCGACCGACGACGGCGGCGCCTCTGCTTCCCAGGGGCGCTTCGGTCCCGGGCCGAGTGGCGCATCCGGATCGAGGTCGAAGAGCGCCGACGCGATCAGCATCCCGCTGATGCCGTCGGCGAGCGCGTGGTGGAGCTTCATCAGCACCGCCGTGCGGCCACCGGCGAGCCCCTCGAACACGTAGAGCTCCCAGAGCGGCTTCGAGACGTCGAGCGGACGCGAGAGCACGCGCCCGACCGCCCGCTCGAGCTGGAATCTCCCGCCCGGGGACGGGATCGCCGATCGCCGCAGGTGGAAATCGAGGTCGAACCGATCGTCGTCGACCCAGAGGGGACGTGCGATATCGGCCGGCACGCGCATCACGCGCTGACGGAGTCTCGGCGCGAGGTGGAGCCGCGCTTCGACCACACGCTGCACGTCGTCGTAGGTGACGGGACCGTCGGCGCGCGGCTCCAGGATCGATACGCCGGCGACGTGCATGTGCATCGACGGGCGCTCGAGATAGAGGAAGCTCGCGTCGAGGCTGGAGAGACGTTCTGGGGCCATCGCCTTCCACCCTACCGTCCGCCACACGGGCCCGAACCGCCGGTGCTAGGGTGCGGCGCGATGAGGGGGCGCCGGATCCTGCGAGTGGTGATGGCGACCGCCCTGCTCGCCCTCGGGGGCGGCACCGGGGTCGCCCGCGCCCAGGGATACCGGGCGTCCGTGAGCGCGATCGACAACGTCTTCACGCCCGAGGTCGTGCGCGTCGCGCCCGGCGACGCGGTCGAGTGGACGATCGATGGGCGCAGCCCCCACACGGTGCTGGCCGACGACGGCTCGTGGGACTCCGGGAACCTCGAGCCCGGCGACGAGTTCTCACACACGTTCGACGAGCCCGGGGTCTTCACGTACTTCTGCAGATACCACGGCTCCCCCGGCGTCGGGATGACCGGCACCGTGCTGGTCGGCGACGTGCCGCTCCCGGGTCCCTCGGGCGGGGTCGGGCCCGGCCGTGAGCCGGTGCCCGGCGGGTTCGCCGACACCGTGCGGGTCCCCCAGGACGCCGGGACGATCCAGGACGCCGTCGACGAGGCGAGGCCCGGCGGCATGGTCCTGATCTCCCCCGGCGTGTACGAGGAGGACGTCACCGTGACCACCCCATACGTGACGATCCGCGGCACCGATCGGAACCGGGTCGTGATCGACGGCGGGTTCGAGCGCGCGATCGGGATCCACGTGATCGAGGCCGACGGCGTGTCGATCGAGAACCTGACGGTGCGCAACCACCTGCTGAACGGCGTGCAGTGGACGGGCGTCCACGGCTACTGGGCGTCGTACGTGACGGCCTACGACAACGGGGACTACGGGATCTTCGCGTACGACTCGGACTGGGGCCAGTTCGACCACTCGTACGCGAGCGGCTCGCCCGACAGCGGCTTCTACATCGGGCAGTGCTTCCCGTGCCACGCGGTGATCACCGATGTCCTGGCCGAGCACAACGCCCTGGGATACAGCGGGACGAACGCGGGCGGCGACCTCTCGATCGTGAACAGCGAATGGCGGCTGAACGTCAGCGGCATCGTGCCCAACACGCTGGATTCCGAGCTGTTGCCTCCGCAACGCGACGCGTACATCGCCGGGAACTACGTGCACGACAACAACTCGACCACGGCGGACACGAAGGATCTCGAGTACCCGACGTTCGGGAACGGGATCCTGATCACGGGTGGACGCGACAACCTCGTCGAGGGGAACCTCGTGGAGAACCAAGAGAGCTACGGCATCGCGCTGATGCCGAACCTGGATGCGAGCCTGTGGCCGACCGCCGGGAACGAGGTGCGCGGCAACATCGTCCGGGCCTCGGGACGCGCGGACCTCGCGTTGGGCTCGCCGGCCGCCGGGGGCGACTGCTTCGCCGGGAACGACTACGCGACGAGCGCCCCGCCGGCGATCGAGCTGCTGAAGGGCTGCGGATCCCCGCTGGCCTCGATCGGCGGCGGCGACCCCGCCCCCACCGTGAACCTCGGCACGCGGTTCCTCGACGCCCTCGACGGTGTGTTCCCGCACGGGGATTGGCGTTCCCAGCCGGTGCCGCCGGGCCAGCCCCAGATGCCCAACGCGGTGGACGCGCCGCCGCACCCCGCGATCCCGGAGGAGGTCGTGCCGCAGCCGGTCCGCGTCCGTCCGGTCGCCGACATCCGATCGACCTCGCCACTCACCGTCGGGAAGGAGCTCACTGTGTTCGGAGTCCCGCTCGCCACCTCGTGGTGGAGCCTGCTGATCGGCCTGTACGGCTACGTGCTGCCGGGCTTCCTGTACGCCGCCTGGGTCACGATCGCCCTGTGGGACCTGATCAGGCAGGAATCCGTCCCGATCCCGTTCCGCGCCCGATGGATGGCGGTCGTGATCCTGGTGCCGTTCCTCGGGCCGCTGCTGTACTTCTGGCTGGGGAAGTCGCCGATCCCGGCGCAGTTGCGGCTGATGCTGACCGTTGGCGGGGCGCTCGCGTGTCTGCTCGTCTCGGTGCTGGCGGCGGTGTTCGGAGGCTAGGGGTTCGCTTCGAGCTCGATGCGCATCCGCTTGTTCGCCTTACCCTTCGACTCGGTCTTGACGACGCGCACTCGGCCGACCTCGGCGGTCGAGCGGACGTGCGTGCCGCCGTCCGCCTGCTTGTCGATGCCCTCGATGTCGATCACGCGGATCGGGTCGACGTGGTCGGGGATCAGCGACACCTTCGTGCGGATCAGGTCGGGGTCGGCGAAGGCCTCGGCGCGCGGGAGGAAGCTCACGTGCACCGGGACGTCAGCGGCGAGCCTTGCGTTCAGTCGCTCCTCGACCTCGCGGCCGAACTCCTGGCTGATCCCGTCGAGCTCGAAGTCCATCCGTGCCGATCCGGAGGAGTCCATGTTGCCGCCCGTGACCTTCGCGCCCCATCCCGTGAACACCACGCCGGAGAGTGCGTGCAGGGCGGTGTGCGTGCGCATGTGGAGGTGGCGGCGGTCCCAGTCGATCTCGGCGATGACGGCGGTGCCCGCGGAGGGCGCCGCGGTCTCGGCGGCGACGACGTGCAGGATCTCGCCGTCCTCGCGCGACTTCACCGTGTCGACGATGCGGCAGACGCCCCCGTTCCAGCGGAGCTCGCCCATGTCGCCGGGCTGGCCGCCCCCGCGCGCGTAGAACACGGTTCGGTCGAGGACGACGCCCTCCTCGCGGACGTCGGCGACGGAGGCGTCACAGGCGGTTAGGTACGCGTCCCGGGCGCAGAGATCATCGGTCATGGGGCGACGCTACCGCACCGCGGGGGCGTCGCGCCTCACACGTTGGGCTCGGCGATCCTCGTGGTCCGGATCACCGATGCGATCACCGCGCCGACGAGGATCAGTGTGCCGCCGATCGCCACCGGCGCCGTGATCGGCTCATCGAGGAAGAAGAAGGCGAGCACGGCCACCGTGAGCGGCTCCATCACGCCGATGATCGCGTTGCGGACGGCACCCACCCGCTGCAGGCCCGCGAGCATCGCGGCGAACGCGCCCGCGGAGAACACGGTCATGAGGGCGAGACGCCACGCCGACGAGGCCGCCGGGAAGGTCACTGCACCGAAGGCCACCGCGTAGACGACGTTCGCGGTCGCCGCGCCGATGCCGAGCCAGGCAGCGGCCGTCAGCGGGTCGGTCGTGCGCACGTGCCGGTCGGTCCCGATCAGGTACGCCGTGTACGCCACCGACGTGCAGAGCGCCAGCACGATACCCAGGCTCGTGATGTCGGCGCCGCCCCCGCCGAGCACCACCAGCGCGCTCCCCCCAAGCGCGAGCCCGAGTGCCACGAACAACATGCCGGGCGGGCCCTTCCGGTCGAGCGCGATCGTCGCGAGCATCACCCAGACGGGGTACGTGTAGAAGAGCAGCGTGACCGCCGCCGCACTCCCGTGGTTCAGGGCGGAGAAGTAGAAGGCGGCCTCGGAGCCGTACCCGATCGTGCCCGCGATCGCGAGGGCGAGCCGCTCTCCGGGCGCGGGCAGGAGCGGCCGCTGGGTGAGGACCACGAGCCCCAGCAGCAGCACGGACTGGCCCCCGAAGCGGATCGCGAGCATCACGAACGGGAGCTCACCGGCCTGCACCTGCTTGCCCAGGATCACCACCACGGCGAACAGGGCCGCCATCAACCCGGACAGGCCCGCTCCGGTGAGCTCGCCGCGCCGATCGACGGCGCGGCGCGATCCCTCGCTCACGCGCCGCCCCTGAGGAACTTGCGCACGCGGCCCACGAGATCGGGGATCGCGGCCATCAGCTCCTCCTCCGACCCGAGCATCACGAGCTCGGACGCCGCGAGCAGGTCGGCGATCGCGAGCGCGACCGAGGCGGGGTGCACGGCGTCTCCTTCCCTCGCGATGATCAAGGCGGGCGCGGTCACCTCGCGCAGACGCTCCCGGTCGTCGACCGCGACGTCGCCCACCACCTGGCGGATCGCCCGCGCGACGCCCACCGGGTTCATGTCCTGCCACTGGAGAAGATCGAACTCGCGCAGCCCGGGCTGCTGCGCGTAGGCCTCGGCACGCCCCGACTCGGCGAGGATCGCCTCGATCGCCTCCTCGCGCGGGCGGGTCTCCAGCAGCTCCGCCGTCCGGTCGAACGACGCGCGATCGCCGATCGGCCGGTCGAGCGCCGCCGGTAGCAGGAACACCAGGCGCTCGAAACGTCGCGGGTCGGCCGCCAGCAGGTGCAGGAGCGCCCCCGCGCCGAGCGAGGTCCCCACCGCACCCGTCGCGCCATACGCCGCGGCCACCGCGTCGAGATCGCGAGCGAAGTCCGCGAACGCGTATGTGCCCGCGGGCGGCGTGCTCGAGTGGCCGTGCCCACGGAAACAGAACCGCACCTTCGTCCCGGGGGCGAACGGCGTGAAGGCCGCGAGCTCCGCGCAGGAGTTCGTCAGGCCGTGTGCGAAGACCGTGACCGGGTCGCCCGAGCCCTCAACCTCGACGTGCAAGGTCGCGTCGGCGGTGATCAGTTCGGGCACGCCGGTTCCCTCCTCAGCGGTCTCCGAGAGCGTACGATGCCTCGCGATATGGTCGACCCGACCACCATCGAGGTCCAACGGACCGACGTCGAACAGTTCCTGTCGCGGTTCGCCGTGCGCGTCACGGACGACACCGGTACCTCGACCCACACCGTCACCTTGTCCGGGGCCGACTGGGAGCGCCTGGGTGGCGCCTTCCGCTCGCCCGACGACCTGGTGCGGGCCTCGTTCGCGTTCCTGCTGGCGCGAGAGCCGAAGGAGGAGATCTTCGGCTCGTTCGACCTCAGCCGGATCTCGACGTACTACCCGGGTTTCGAGCGCAGTCTCGCGCCGCCCGAGTAGCTACTCGGGGATCTCGACCAGGTCGTCCTGCGGCGCGAACTGATCGCGGATCGACCTCGCCCACCAGGCCACGAGCGCGGTCAGCACCAGGAACACCGCGCCCGAGACCATCAGGATCACCCGCGTCCGCTGCTCGCTGTTCTCGACCCAGATGAACGACAGGATCAGCGCCGGGACGATGAACCCCAGGTTGTACGCGATGTCGAAGAGCGCGAACGCGCGGCCCCTGAAGTCGTCGGGCATCGCCTGCTGCGTGATCGTGTCGGCCGAGATCTTCCCCAGGAAGAAGGCGAAGAACCCGACGAACAGCATCCCCGCGAACCCGGCCACCGAGACCAGCCCGCCGAAGACCAGCGTCCCGGCGCCCAGCAGCGTCATCGAGGCAAGCAGCAGACGGATCGGCGGGATCCGGTCCTTCCACTTCTGCGCGAGCACCAGGCCCAGCGCGCCGCCCACGAGCCCGCCGAGGCCCGAGAGCAGCAGGGCGAGGGTGTCGGCCTTGCTGCCGCCGCCCTGCACCAGGTTCTTCGCATAGAGCGCGAACACGAACAGGCCGAAGCCCCAGAACTGGTAGCGGAGCATCTGGAACGACAGGAGCCCGAGCGCAGCCGGGGGCCGGGACGCGATCTCCTTGATCCCCAGGACCATGTTGTGGATCACCTGCCCGACCTCACGGCCGAACGTGGTCTCGTGTGGCGCGATCTCGACGTGGTGCATCTGCTTCGCGACGAGCGCGGCCACGATCAACACGCCCGCGCCGGCGATCACCACGAGCCACGCGGGGAGCGCGGCACCTGCGCCCAGCGCGAAGGCGATGCCGAAGATCTGGAACAGCGCGCCACCGGCCTGCGAGAGCGCGTTGCCCTGCATCAGGTCCTTACCCGACAGCACGTCGGGGATCGCCGCCGACTTCACCGCGAGCACGACGCGCACGACGGCCTGGGCGGCGAGCAGCGCGAGGATCAGCGCGATCGTCGTGCCGGTCTTGCCCTCCGAGGTGCCATCGCCGAGCGGGAGGATCACCGCGATCGCGATCACGGCGACGACGGCCGAGGTGATCAGGTTCGTCCACCACACCACGCGGCGGCGCGCGAACCGGTCGATGAACACGCCGATGAACGGCGAGAGCAGCGTGTACGGCACGTAGAGGGCGAGGACGACCTTCAGCAGATAGTCCGCCGACGGCACGTTCTGGATGTCGAAGCCTTCCTTGCCGCCGAACGCGATCGACTTGCCGATCGCGCCCTGGACCACGCCCTGCCCCGCCTGCACGAGATACTGCACGCCCATCAGCACGGCGAAGTCGCGGTTCGAGAACACCCCGAAGAGCCCGTTGAAGAACCCCCCGAACGCTTCGAGCGGTCGGCGGAGCCATGCGTCGGCGACGCGGAGCGCGGCACCGAGCCCCACCGCGACACCGACGATCGCCCACCCCTTGGTCGAGGTGAGGGGTCCGCGCCAGACCGCGAGCACGCCGATGCCCGACAGGATCAGGAACACGGCGGACATCCCCGGGATCAGTCCGATCCGGTCGGGCGTGGTGCGCAGGCCCAGCCAGGTCGACGCGAGCCAGCCCGGCACGATCAGAAGTCCGGCGAGGATCACGATCACGAGCAAGGTCTGCGGCAGGTTGTCGAGCGGGCCGGGGTGGCCGTCGAACTTCTGCTGGGCTGCGGTGGCCGCGGCCTGCGCATGGCCAACCACGTCGGCGGGCGGGCTCCAGAGCCCGTCGCCCTCGATCACGTAGACGCCGGGCCCGATCTCGACGCCCTTCGACGTCGCGGCATCGAGGACCTGCTGCTGCGCGGCCGCGTCACATGCGTCGACCCCGTTGCAGAGCCCGCCGTAGTAGTCGGAGATCACGAAGACCACCGGGTCCTGCGGATACTCCGTGAGCCGCGGCTGGAAGTCGGCCGGCTTCTTCCCGTCGGGGTCACACACGTCCGCCGGTCCGCCGAAGGTCTCGCACCAGTGTGCGGTCGAGGTGTCGTCGTAACCCTGGCTGTCCTTCGTGGACGTGGTGGGCTCGCCGGCGAGGAAGTCGCCGAGCGAGCCGAAGTACGTGGTCGACCGCTCGATCGCGTCGCCGGGCAGCC
>Ga0315273_10002757_pt1 | contig 20902 bp, 16 predicted proteins | sample YL17G02_0_MG_FD_205753 | JGI IMG/M metagenome (GOLD analysis project Ga0315273, IMG submission 205753) | Sediment microbial communities from Yellowstone Lake, YNP, Wyoming, USA - YL17G02_0 | ecosystem: Environmental > Aquatic > Freshwater > Lake > Sediment | place: USA: Wyoming | collected... | reverse complement strand
TGCGTCTGACTCTGCTACAGCCCCAAGAACAAAATATCCGTCTCGATGTACGACTTGTTTTCGAACAGAATCGCCGAGCCGAGCCCTTTCGAAGTGTACAGTCTGAAGTCGGGCATGCGGATCGACCACCAGAGGTTGCGATAAAAGCGTGTAGAGCCACCAGCACGCAGCTTGAGATACATTGATCGATCGTCCAGCAGCGTCTTGTCATCGCCGTTGGCGAACTGACGCACTTCAAACCCAATCATTCCGGAAAAAATACGGGTGAGTTTGCCCGTGAAATCGACGCGTAGCGATGTCGACGACAGATCCACAAGATCTACCAAAGACATCCGCAGGGGCACAAAATCAGTATCCTTCCTGGTCAGTGCGTTTGGATATCTCCCCGTCTCGAAACAAGCATAAAGCGCGGCGTTAGCGCCCAGCGCCTTGGTGCCGTCGGCATACAGCTTCCACTTGGGTACAAGCGTCTCAAAGCTCTGTAGACGGTAGGAAGGGAAGGTGGTATCCGGATAATCATACTTGCTGGATCCGGCATACTGGTAGTCGTAGAGGCTGAAATAGAAGCTACCCCCGGCGCGCCAGTAACTTCCCGACGGAAATGTCTTCTTCACTGATACCCTGGGCGCACCACTATAGATGTATTCCTTGACGATCGCAGTATCCTTATAGTTGTTTGGCGTCCCGTCAGCACGAAGGGGTGCATCCGGGGCATCGAATTTCTCGAAGAGGCGTTGGAAAATGCCACCGACAATGATATCCATGTTGCTCTTCGTGCGGTACAGCAAGTCAACTTCGCCCACCAGATTCTCGCCGTCGCGAGAGGGCAGACTCAACTGCGAGTCATTGACTACAGAGGCACTTGGCTGCAGGGCGAAGACGTATGACGACGGGTAGTTACTGATTGCACCCGAGATGGCCAACGTCAGATTCTCTTTCGGTTTCCAGGCAAAGGCGGTCTTGAAATTGAGACGGGACGGCACTGCCTGCAGGAACGGCTTCTTGGTCTTTTCGTTGCGATCCTTGCCATAGACTACCCAAAGCGAACCATACGTGGTCTTGCCAAGGTTGGAGTACATGTCGAGCCGGAAATCGGAGTTCTTGTAGTCGATGGCGCGGTAGAATGAATATCCGTAACGGCCGGCGGATGTGCGATCCAAGTTGTCCAGCGAATTGCTGTTCTTGCCGTAACCGAAAGCAAAGGAGACGTACATCTTGTCGAGATCGCCGAGATAGGTAGGGGAACGATGATTGATTTCGTAAGCCCACGAATTCGCCATCCACACTATCGAAGGCACGGTTGAAAGACTGATATCCTGCCATGGTCGGGCCTTGCGTCGAGCCTCTGCACTTGAACCCACCACCAGAGACAACAAAACCGCCGCAAGGAGAATGATCGTCAACTCTCTTTTCATGATTCTTCCTCTATTCGTCAAAGTCGAGCGTCAGGCGACGCACCAAAACATAGAATTCTCCGCTGTCAAAGTCCGGATTTCCGCTTCCGCGCAAGTCAGACCCGAACGGTCGGCGCCTTCCGACGAGGAACCGCTATTGGTTTAGACGGACAAGCTCCAGAACCTGTCTAAAATCTTCCGGCAAATCGACCCGAAATTCGACGCGCTCACCGGTTGTCGGATGAATAAACTCCACGCGAGCAGCGTGCAAGAGCTGCCGGGACGTTTTTTCCAACAGCAACCGCGCCAGCGGCCGATGGTTTGCCTCGATACCGGTCAAACGTGTCGCCCGACCACCGTATTCCGGATCTCCAAACACCGGATGGCCTGATTCCTTCAGGTGCGTCCTGATTTGATGGGTCCGGCCGGTCTTTAGACCAACTCCAATATAGCTCAACCAACCCCAGCTTTCAATGGTCTGATACAAAGTAATGGCTTCCCGCGGCTTTAGACTGCCGGAGGTCATTATTCGGCGGTCGGCGCGGGAACGGCCAATTGGTACCGAGATAGTCCCTTCAGGCGGTCGGAGTGTCCCCCAAACCAGAGTCAGATACTCACGTTTCAGTGTCCGCTGCTGCAGTTGCGAGGCCAATTCTGCATGAGCGCGATCATTCTTGGCGACCACTAACAGGCCGGTGGTGTTCTTGTCAAGGCGGTGGACCAGCCCGGGGTAGCCCTTGGCATGACCGGAAGAAAGCTGCGTAAAACGATACAAAAGCGCATTCGCGAGAGTCCCCGTCCGGTTTTTGGGCGCCGGATGAGTGACCATACCTGCCGGTTTGTTGATTACCGCCAAGTCATTGTCTTCGTAGACAATGTTGACAGGCAAATCCTCGGCGACGAAATCGACCTGTCGTTCCTCCAAGTGATCGATAAGAATTTCCTCGCCGCCGGAGACAATGTGCGAAACCCGAACCTTCTTGCCGACAACCGCGACCCGCCCTTCGCCAAACAGCCGCTTGATCTGGCTGCGCGACAGACCTATGCCCGCCTGAGCCAGATAGATGTCGACCCGCTGTCCCGCCCCGTTGGGATCAACTACTACGCGAATAATCGGCATTCTGACTTTTCTTTGAACCGAAGAGCAAGACGGCAATGATCAACACCATACCCACGTTCACGGCGGAATCGGCGAGGTTGAACACCGGCCAGCGGATCAGTTCGTAGCCGGGGAAATTCCAGAAGAGGAATTTGCCGGGCGCAAGGTGGATATCCGGAAAGTCGACGTCGATAAAATCGATTACCGAGCCGAAGCGCAGACGGTCGATCAAATTACCAAGTGCCCCACCGACGACAAACGACAGAGCCAAGTCCAGCAGCTTGTTCCGACCGGCCTCGCGGTACAGAAATCCGACTACGAAAGCCATCACTACAATCGATGTGATGGCATAGAACAGAGGTGAACCAAGACGGGTGGAGAACGCGCCCCCCTCGTTAAAAACCAGCGTGAACTGCACGAGGTCTCCCGACACTTGATACTTTTCAAGCTCGGTCAGATGACTCACAGCAATCTGTTTCGTGATTTGATCCAGCACAAAGACGAGTACGGAAATCAGTGAGAGTCTCAGCAAATACTTGTTCGCCGATGACCAGGAGAAGGAATCAGTCCATACCATGCGGCTATTGCTTGCGCACCGCCGTTGTCTTCTCAGTCTCTTCGCGTTCTTTGCACTCGATGCAGTAACGAGCGTGCGGCACCGCCAGCAAACGTTGCACACTTATGTTCTTGCCGCAGGTTATGCACTTGCCGTAGGAAGTGTCCTGAATACGTCGCAGAGCCTCGTTGATGTGATGGAGCAGTCGTCCCGACTTTGAGGCCAGCATAAAGGCCTTCTCACGTTCCATGGCATCGGTGCCAAGATCGGCCATATGAAAGGAATAGCTGGAATGATCCCCCGTCGCTTCCTTTGTGGTAGTGCTCAAATTGTTGCTCTTCAGCAAACCCAACTCCTTGAGGAGTTCATCTCGCTTCTTCAGCAGCAGTTTTTCAAATCTTTCCAGCTCGCGCTTGCGCATAATCTTTGCCTTCTGTCGAGGTCGCCCAATTACTCCATAACATGATAATATACTCGATCCACCGCCTATTCGGCAAGCGAAATCTATCGTCTGATTGTCAGCGTCGCCGCTTCGCCGTTGACATCCCACTCGCGACGGAACCCGTCAGCAGTATCGACAAAGTCGACCGCGTTAGCCAGCGTCTCCCGCTTCAGATACGCCAGATGCTTCCTCGCGGCAGCCACTACACGCTCGGAGGAGACGATATTGACTGTAATCGTGTCGGTCACCTGGAAATCGGCGTCCTTGCGCATATTCTGAATCTTGTTGACCAATTCACGCGCAAAACCCTCGTCGCGCAGCACGTCGGTGATTTCCGTGGTCAGCGCCACTGTATAACCACCATCCGCAGCCACAGCATAGTTATTTTTGCCCGTAAGCCGAACCTGCACCTCGTCACCTGTTAGATGGAACGTTCGCCCGTCGGCGGCGATCTTTAGTTCATTGGTCGCCAACAGCGTCTTGATCTCATTCTCAGATAGTGACGCCAGCGCCGCCTTGAGGGAGTTTATCGCCGAGCCGACCTTGGGGCCGAGTTCTTTGAAATTCGGGATTACGGTGTATTCCGCCACCTGCGTAGTGTCGGCGACGAAAGTAATCTCTTTGACGTTTATCTCCTCGGCGACCACCTGCAGTAGCGGCGCAACATTGGTTTCGTCTACACCGGCCGGCAGTTTGACCTTCATCTCCCGAAGTGGTTGACGCACTTTGATTTGTACCGTATTGCGCGCCGCACGACCCAGCGTAACCAGCTTGATCACTGCGTCCATTCGCTCCTCAAGCGCGGGGCTGATTCGTGTCTCGTCAAATGACGGAAACGCTTGATGATGCACCGAGCCTTTGTTACTCAATTCGAGAAAGAGCTTTTCACTCAGGAATGGTATCACCGGCGCAGTAATCAGCGCGACAGTTACCAGAGCGTTGTACAATTCTAAATAAGCGCGGAATTTGTCTGGAGTGTCCCCAGATGCCCAGTAACGGCGGCGACAACGACGGACATACCAGTTGGAGAGTTCGTCGATTACAAAATGATCGATCTGCCGCACGGCGCGAGTGATGTCATAGCGATCATACGCCGCGCCGATATCCGCAGTCAGGCTGGCGACACGGGATTCCAACCACAGATCGATTTCCTGTGGCGCACCTGCCAACGATTCCAGCAGTTTGCCAATATCGCCGCCACTCTGCTGCTCGGCGCGATCTTTGATGCCGTCGATATTGGCGTAGATTGCAAAGAATGCATAAGTGTTCTTCAAAGTGTCGAGGAACTTCCGTTGGGTTTCCGCAACGCCATCGACATCAAAACGTGTCGTCTGGTGTGGCTGATTAACCTCCAGCAAGTACCAGCGCAGCGCGTCGGCGCCATATTGGTTGACCACTGCAAACGGATCAGCGGCGTTGCCGAGCGACTTCGACATCTTCTTCCCCTTTTTATCAAGGATAAAGCCGATGACGACGACGTTCCTGAACGCCGGCTTATTAAATAGCAGCGTGCCAATCGCGATAAGAGAATAGAACCAGCCACGCGTTTGGTCGGTAGCTTCGCTGATAAAGTCCGCCGGAAAATTCGCCTCGAACAACTCCTTATTTTCAAACGGGTAATGGTATTGCGCATACGGCATCGAACCGGAATCGAACCAGCAGTCAATAACCTCCAACTCACGCACCATCTTGCCACCGCATGGGCACTGCAAGTGGATTTGATCGATATGGGGTTTGTGCAGGTCGAGTTTCTCCGGAAAATCGACCGCATATTTCCTGAGCATCTCTATCGATTCGATCGCCGTGATTTTGTCGCATTTGTCGCATATCCACAGCGGCAACGGTGTGCCCCAGTACCGTTCGCGCGACAAAGCCCAGTCAACGTTGTTTTCTAACCACTCTCCCATACGACCGGTGCCGATCTCTGGAGGCACCCAATTGATCTCCCCGTTGCGTTCCAGCAGTTGTTTCTTGAACTCAGAGGTCTTGATGTACCACGACTTGCGCGCGTAGTAGATCAGCGGCGATTCGCAGCGCCAGCAGTGCGGATACGAGTGCTCGTAGATTTCCTTTTTGAACAAGATGCCGCGTTTGTCGAGATCCTTGATAATCAGAGGATCGGCATCCTTGATGAACTTGCCGGCATAGTCGACAACTTCCTCGGGCAGAGTGCCGTCTGGTTCCACGGCCTGCAACACCGGCAAACCATACCGTAAACCAACACTGTAGTCGTCTGCGCCAAAGGCGGGCGCCATGTGCACGATACCCGTTCCGTCCTGAAGTGTCACGAAGTCGGCGATCGTGACGAACCAGATATTGTCGTACTTGCCTTCGAAGTAGTTGAAAAACGGTTTGTACTTCTTGTATTCCAGCGTTGAACCTTTGAACCGCTCGATGATTTCGTAATCCGTACCCAACACCCGGTCAGCCAACGATTCAGCGAGAATCAGTTTTTCGTCACCATGTTTGACTTTGATGTAATCCGCATCCGCCGCAACTGCGAGTGCCACGTTGGAAATCAGCGTCCAGGGTGTAGTTGTCCAGACGAGGAACTTGGTCCCCGGTTCGTCCACCAACTCGGCGCGGACAAAAATCGACGGGTCTTTAACATCCTGATATCCTTGAGCCACCTCATGCGACGACAGCCCCGTACCGCAGCGCGGGCAGTATGGCAGAATCTTGTGCCCCTTGTACAGCATACCACGATTGTAAAACTGCGCCAGAATCCACCAGACCGACTCGATGTAATTGTTGTCGCAGGTTATGTATGGTTTGTCCAGATCAAGCCAGTAGCCGATACGTCTGGTCAGATCGTCCCAGTCTTTCTTGTACCTGAAAACCGAATGACGGCACTGGTCGTTAAAAGCCGCCACGCCGTATTTTTCGATATCACTCTTGGTCTTCAGACCGAGTGCTGTCTCGACCTCAATCTCCACCGGCAAACCATGCGTATCCCAACCCGCCTTGCGTTCGACGAGAAACCCGCGCATCTGTTTGTAACGGCAGACCATATCCTTGATCGTGCGGGTGATGACATGATGCACCCCCGGCATACCGTTCGCCGTCGGCGGTCCCTCATAGAACGAGAACCGAGGGGCGTGTTGATGCAGCTTGATGCCTTTGTGAAAAGTATCAGTCTCTTCCCAATACTTCAGCACGTCCTCTTCAAGCTTTGGAAACGAAAATTCGGATTTTAGCTCGTCAAACCTCAAAGCTGCATCCTTTCGATAACTGCGGCGATCAATTCCGTCATTTTCGGTTCTGCCATGTCCGCTGATGCCAGAATCTTTTCGTGACTACATGGCTCAAGATGATCGGGCAGTCCCATATCGGTGATGATTGACACCCCCAGAACCTTCGTTCCCTGATGGCGAGCTACGATGACTTCCGGTACTGTCGACATACCAACCTGATCTCCTCCCATCGTGCGCAGCATCCGATACTCTGCTGCGGTCTCAAGGTTGGGGCCGGTTACTCCCACATAGACGCCGCGATTAACTTTGTAACCCAGCTTCAACGCTGTCTCTTCCGCCAGATTCAGTAGATCCTTGTCATAGCAGTTGTACATATCCGGGAAACGTGGTCCCAGTCGATCATCGTTGCGACCCAGAAGCGGATTCTGTCCCTGGAAGTTGATGTGATCGGTAATCAGCACCATATCGCCTTTCTTGAACTGCGGATTCAGACCACCGGTGGCGTTGCACACAATCAGCACCTTGATGCCGAGTGCTTTCATCGCCCGCACCGGGAAGGTCACCTGCTCCATCGAGTAGCCCTCGTAGAAATGGAATCGTCCCTGCATGGCGACGACCTTTTTGCCGCTAAGTGTTCCGAAAATCAAGCGACCGGCGTGTCCTTCGACCGTCGACACCGCGAAATGCGGAATCTGTTCGTAGGAAATAGTCGTCTCAACCGTGATTTTCTCCCCCAGCTTACCAAGGCCGGTACCAAGAATGATGCCAATCTCGGGCGTCATTTTAGTCTTGGTGCGAACAAAGCCGGCGGCTTCGTTGATCTGGTCAACCAATGTCATCTCATATCTCCCAATCTGCTGATTCATAATAAGCCCATGGTTTCCGCGCGGCGTCAGGAACCCTTTCCTGACGCGATCCATAATCTGTCTTCCGTCAGGATGATGATCCTGACGGCGCACGATGTGTAACAATTTGTCTGATGCACTACATTAGGCGTAGTAATCATTCGTCGTGAGTTGTCACCGGTTCCGGCGCGGTCTCCCGTTCGATCTTCTGTCGTTCCTCGATCATGTGATAATGGCCTTCGATCAGCGACTTCAATTCCGCCAAAAAACGGGCCTTCTGCATCCGCAAAGAGGCAATCTCCAGCTTGATCTGCTCGACTTCAGCCATGTATTCCGCCTTGAGTTGTTGGCAGACTACCTCGGTTTCTTGCAGCCGCGCTTCCGATTCCCGCTGGGTGGCTCGCATAGTCCCCTCAGCAGCTTGCTGTGCAGTCAGCAGCGTATCTTTCAGCGATTGCTCGATATTCTGAAAGCTGGACAACCGCTCTCCGAGATGCTTTAACTGATGTAATAGCTCGGAATTGGTATCGATCAGCTTTTCCATTTCGGTTGCCGCTTCGGCAATGATCGTGTCCACATAGAATGGATCATAACCGCGGAACTTGCGTTCGAATCTCATATTGCGCAATTCTACCGGAGTGATTGCCATAACGACATCCTTTCCTATGCTATCCTTATGTTATCCTCGGTCCAAACAGTGCTCTGCCAACGCGGATCATAGTCGCGCCTTCTTCCACCGCGATCTCATAGTCGTCAGACATTCCCATCGATAGAGAGCCAAATTCCTCTTTGCCTGCATGTTCTGCCTTGATCTTGTCAAACAACTGTCGCAACTCGCCGAACGAATCGCGGACTACCGTTTCGTCTTCCGTCAGGGGCCCAACCGTCATCAAGCCCGTCAGACGGACGTGTCCCATTTCGAATATTGTATCGGCAGCAGCCACAATCTCTTGTGGCGCAAAACCATACTTCTGCGGCTCGCCCGAAGTGTTGACCTCCAGCATTATCTCGCCCATCTTTCCGGCCCGAGCGAATTCCCGGTCGAGGATTTCGGCAAGTCTGAGCGAATCGACGGACTGAATCACATCGAACAGGGCAACGGCATCCCTGACCTTGTTCGACTGCAAGTGACCGATCATGTGCAATCGGAAATCGCGAACAATCCCGGCATATTTCCGCTCGGCTTCCTGCACCCGGTTTTCGCCGAAATACTTCATCCCGGCAGCCGCTGCCTCAAGCACGTCTTCAAGCGGACGAGTCTTGGAAACGGCGACAACGGTGATATCCTCGATGTTGCGACCAGAGCGTTTGGCGGCTTCCCCGAGTCTCTCCAGAAACTCCCTACAGTTGCGGATTACCGCTCCCTCGCCGTTCATAACATTACACGATTATACGGAGAGCCGCATAGGGACGCAACGAAAAGTTTGACGGTCATGAAAGCGCTTGGTGCTTGTTGCGAGCGATTATGGGGGCTACAAAAACTGCTCGATCATCGACTGAACATCGGTCATCTTAAACGGCTTATGGATGAAACCATTGGCGAGACCCTCGACCACCTGACCTTCGGCGGAGGCGACATTATAACCGGAAATGACAATTACGGGGAGATTCGGGCGCTTGCCCTTGATCGCGGTGAGTAGCTCCGTGCCCGACATTTTGGGCATCTTGAGATCGGTAATCACGAGAGCGAAATCCTCACTCTGAATCATTTCCAGCGCCGTTTCACCGTCAGTAGTAATGCGGCTTCGTAGGTCAAAGACATCCAGCATCTCCGACAAGAGAGACGCCATATTTGGATTGTCATCAACGATCAGAATTTCGCGCTTCGCCATCGTTCTTAGCTTTGTTCCTCTGAAGACCTTTTGTTTCTATATCGACGTAGTCAGTCAGGAAATTTAGCAATTTGTCAATTCCTGCTTGGGTTCTGGCTGAAACCACAAATGTCCGCGCCGGGTTGAAATTCAAGTCAAGCGGGGGCAGGCCGGCCGCGTCGACCAGATCAGACTTGTTCAGAAGCAACAAACGCGGCACCTTTTCGGCGCCAATCTGCTCCAGAACCTCCACCGTTTTCTGATAATGATCGGTGCAGTTCGTGTGCGAAATGTCCACAACGACCAGCAAGAGATTGGCATATCTGACTTCATCAAGTGTCGAAGCAAATGAAGCCACCAGTTCATGCGGCAGTTTCTTGATAAAGCCGACGGTGTCTGAAATCACGATGCGTTGCTGATTACCTAAAGGGAGATAACGCGTTACGGCATCCAGAGTGCAGAAAAGCTTGTCGTCGGCCCAGACACCGGCCTTGGTCAACAGATTAAACAGCGTTGACTTGCCGGCATTAGTATACCCCACTATGGCAATCCTGTAAATGTCCATTCGTCGCTGGCGCTGGGTGTCACGCTGACGACTGACTTTTTCCAATCGCTCTCGCAGCTTGGCAATTTTGGTCTTGGCTTCACGGCGATCAACTTCCAACTGAGTTTCGCCTGGACCGCGTGTGCCAACGCCACCGTACTGTTTGCTCCAGTGCGTCCATAGGCGGGTAAGTCGTGGCAGCAAATACTGCAACTGCGCCAATTCGACTTGAATCTTGGCTTCAGCGGTGTGAGCGCGTCTTGCGAAAATGTCGAGAATCAGACTACCCCGGTCAATCACTTTGAGCTGCAATTCGTTCTCAAGGTTCCTGACTTGCGCCGGCGAAAGCTTTTCATCGAACACAACAAGATTCGCATTTGTAGCGGCAATCAGGTCTTTCAATTCGGTAACTTTGCCGGTGCCAACAAACGTACGGCTGTCCGGCGACGGTCGTTTCTGTGTGACCATGCCGACAACCTTGGCATCAGCAGAGACCACGAGCTCCTTCAGTTCATCCAATGACTCGTGGAAAGCCGCATCTTCGGTGTTGTGCAATTGCACGCCGACGACGATTGCCGATTCAATTTTCTTGTTGATCTCGTGAAGTTGCAGTGGTGCTATTCCTCGTGAAAGCGTTCTTCATTGGTTAGCTGTGCATACTCGACGCGGTCTTCCTTCTTGACATTCCCCTGCGGAATGCCGAGAACAGTGTATGTACAGCGCCGGTCATGGAACTTAACCGTAAGAATATCCTTCGGGGAAACCTCGTGTGCGGCCTTGGCCTTCCTGCCGCTGATTTCCACCAGACCGCGATCACAAATTTCTTTGGCCAGACTGCGGCGTTTGACAATTCCGGTCTTCTGCAAGAATTGATCGAGCCGCATCAAAAATCGCGTACTTCGAGGTACACTTTATCCTTCATCTCGTCGACCACACCGGCAATCACCAGCTCCGACTTCTGGCGACGAGTCATTTCCTTTAGCCCATCCCAGTCATCCGCCAGAGAAACCGGCCGGGATTCTTTGCGATCGAGCACCTTGAGGAGGTGCAGCCCGTCAGTCGACCAAATCGGCTCGCTGACTTGGCCGTTTGCCGGCGTGTCCACGGCAGATTTGAACTCGGCAGGAAGATTCTCGATCACCAACCAGCCCAACTCTCCGAAATTAGCGCGTGAAGTGCTGTCGGTCGAGTACTCCTTTACCAAAGCGCCGAAATCCTCACCTTTTTTGATGCGATCGAGAAGCTGATTCGCCAGAGTCACGATGGCTGCACTATCGGCGGCCGTTGGTTTGCTGAGCAGCAGAATGTGCTTCACTTCATACTGATCCTCGCTGCGTGCCATCAGCTTGATGATATGATAGCCAATGCCGGTCTTGACAACATCCGAAACAGCTCCGGGCGAAAGAGCCAGCGCGGCCTTTTCGAACTCCGGCATCAAGTCTCCCTTACGCACGGTGCCGACCTCTCCTCCCGAGGCAGCTGAGGCATCTTGTGAATACTGCTGCGCAAGCACTTCAAAAGAATCTCCTCGATTTATCCGTTCGACCAAAGACCGAGCTAGGCTCATGAGCGAGTCTGACGTCGACTTGGACGGAGTGACTTCCAAAAGCAAATGCGCCAGCTTGACTTGCTGGGGATGGGGAGGAATGCTGTCCTTGTAAGTCTCGTAGAATTTTTCAACCTCGCTCTTGCCCACAGACACTTTGCTCAACAGTTTGCTGATTAGTTTCTGTTTGAGCAACTGCTCGCGAGCTTCGTCGCGCAACTTGGCCTTCAGTTCGCGCATCGTGAAGCCTTCTGACACGACTTGTTTCTCGAACTGCTCTTGATTGGGAAAGCGACTCTTCAATTCATCCATGCGGCTGTTCAGCGCCTCGTCCACTTCGTCATCTACGACTTTGATCGTTGTGTCCTGCGTTGCCTTAATCAGGATCAACCGATCGTTAATCATCTGAGTCAGAATCTGCTCTTTAAGTTTGCGCGCGTCATTGGCATCGCTGACCTTCGTGCCCGTCTGCACCTGATAGAGCTGCAACTGGAAATCCAGTTCAGATCCGGCAATGACTCTATCACCGACAACTGCAACGATGCGGTCAACCGGCTCCCAGGCATAAACCGCTGAGGCGGTGGCGTACAGAGCCAGTAACAGCAAGTAACGGCTAACTCTTTTCATATTTCGCTTTGTCAATTGATTGCCGGAGTACATCGTCATACACCGTGATTTCGGTTTTGGATCGCTGTTCTTTGAGCCAATCAGCGGTGGCACTGGACCGCTTTAGCGCTATTACCTTCTGTTTGATTTGCCCGACTGCGCTTTCCACGGGCACTGCTGCCGATTCCTTGGTATCTAGTAGCTTGACTATGGAATACTTCCCGTCATCATTCTGAATCGTGTCGGATACTTGTCCTTTAACCAGATTGCGGGAGGCCTCATACAGCGCTGGGAAGCGGCCGGGCTGAACAAGACCAAGATCACCTTTCGTTTCCTTGAATCCGCTCCGCACCGTGTACTTGGCCGCGAGAGCGCCAAAGTCGGCGCCAGCGCTTAGTTGCTCGGCTATGCGCACTGCTTGTTGACTGGAATCAACCTCGATTTCCTGCAGATGCAATTCCCGGGGCGTTATGAACTCTTCCAGATGCAAGTTGTAGTACTCCCTGATCTCATCTTCGTCAGCATCAATGTTTTGGCCCAATACCGTACGTACGAAGCGATCTGCCATGAGACCTTCCCGAAAATCCCTCATGCGTCTTTGATATTCGAGCTGCTGTTCCACATTGCGCTGACCGGCTTCGTATTCCATGATGTTGCGAAGCTCCAGCTGAAAGATCACTTTCTTGAGGCTGTCAGCGTTGTTGAAGCGTGGACGATAAGGCTCTGCCACGTTAGCGATCTTCTTCAGATAGTCCTCCACCGTCACTTCCCCGCCCTGATAGCTGGCGAGCACCATTTGTAGCTCGAACGGCTTAAGCAAGTCAGTTTGAGGGAAAAAATTGTCGGGGCGCGTCGCACTGCCGAGCGTCTTGGGATAGAACTGATCGAGTCGATCCATCAACATCTGTGTCGCTTCGGTGTTGATTTCGACCTTCGCCTTCTCCTCAATCTGCTTCAAGAACGCCCCTTCGACCTCGCTGGACTTGCGGGATTTGAGGAGATCGCGAATGGCCGGAAGAAGCTCTGCCTTGTTGCCAAGCTGCTGTGCGTCGCGGGTCTCCAGTAACCTGATGATGTGCCACCCATACGAGCTTTTGACCGGATCAGAAGTCTGTCCCACAGTCAACTTGAATGCCGCATCGCGAAACTTGGGGTCCATTTGCATGCCCCAACTGATGAAACCCAGGTCGCCACCGCGAACGGCTGTTGATTGATCGAGCGATATGGCGCGCGCGATGCCGCCAAAATCGGCGCCTTTCTTGATCTCTGCGGCAATGCTGTCCGCTTCCTTCTGAGTACTGACCAAAATGTGCGTCAGATGATACTCGACTTTCAGCCTATCATAAAACTCGTCAACTTCCGTATCACTCACCGACAGCTTGGGAAGAATCTCCTGGCGATAGAGTTCGTCAAACATGAAACTCGATTTCTCTGAATTAGCCAACTGGTCAACTTCGGCATTCTTGTCGAGGTTAGCCGCGTAGGCACCCTTGACCATCAGTTTGTAGTCGATCAAGCTATCGAGAGCATCCCGTTTTGTCCTGAATTCTTCTTCCGCGGAAGTAAAGGTTGCGCCGAGCTTGTCAAAGAAGTTGTTGACGACGGAAAGCGCGATCTCGTCGTCTCCCACCTTCGCCACAATCGGGTCCTTCGTGCTCTTTCCGCAGCCGATGCCAATCACCAGAGCCGACGACGAAAAGATTAGCAGCAAAAACAGCAGAGTTTGTTTCATCAATTTCCTCATACGTTCTAATCTTACACCTGTGTTGCGGGAATGATCCCGGCCACAAACAAGTCAAGTTACGGAATAGCGCAGGATTGGCAACAGCTTTTTGGCTTCCTGAAGCGGGCGCACGCCATCTGTCGGAAAAGAAATCTTTATGACAAAGCCATCAGAAGCGTCGAACTCCATCTTGTGGAGCGAAGCCACCCGCAAATTCTCGATTTGTTTCTTGGTCGGAAGGCTGCCGCCGCCATAGGCAAGAATCAACTGCGTTCTGTGCAGTATGACTCTGCCAATATGACATCGCTGCGCCTCAAGTTTTATCGCCATGACGTCCAGTAAGTTCCGGACTTCCATCTCATATTGACCGAACCGATCAACCAGTTCTGCTTCCACGGCATCCAGATCGGCAACCGTTCTGGCTTCGGAAATCTTGCGGTAGATGTCCACACGCTGGCGACTGTCCTCGATGTATTCCTCGGAGATATAAGCGTCGCAATCGATCTCCAGTTTCACCTCAAAATCGCGCTCGATCTTCTCACCCTTGACCTCGGCAACCGCTTCTTCCAGCAACCTGCAATAGAGATCAAAGCCGACCTCCTCAATAAAACCGTGCTGCTGCGGCCCCAGAAGATTGCCGGCGCCGCGAATTTCGAGATCCTTCATCGCCAGATGAAATCCGCTCCCCAATTCGGTATGCTGCTCGATGGCCTTGAGGCGTTTTCGTGCTGTGTCGGTCAGTTGCTTTACCGGCGGCACCAATAGATAGGCGTAAGCGCGCTCCTGCGATCTACCGACACGACCACGCAACTGATAGAGCTGTGCAAGGCCGAAACGATCGGCGCGGTTGACAACGATCGTATTGACGGTGGGGATGTCGATGCCAGATTCGATGATGGCGCTCGTCAGCAGGACGTCGTAGTCCCTGTTTAGGAAGCCGAGCATCACTTCCTCAAGCTCATGTTCCGGCATCTGGCCGTGTGCCACGCCAATACGAATATGCTTGAGCAGTTTCGTGAGATAGTGATGCATCGATTCAATTGTCTCGACGCGGTTGTGAACGAAGTAGACTTGTCCTTTGCGTGATACCTCGAAATTGATCGCCTCATAGATGATTTTCGGATCAAATTCGCAGATCTCGGTGATAATCGACTGGCGTTCCTTAGGCGAAGTGTTGATAACCGACATGTCGCGCGCTCCCAGTAGTGACATTTGCAGAGTGCGCGGAATCGGCGTCGCGGTTAGAGTAATGCAATCGGCGACATCGCGTAGTCTTTTCAACTTCTCTTTGTGCACCACCCCAAAACGCTGCTCCTCGTCGATAATAATCAATCCCAGATTGGGAATACGAAGGTCTTTCTGTAACAGCCGGTGTGTGCCGATGATCACATCAACTTTCATCGCCTCTAAATCACCAATGATTTCTTTCTGCTCTTTCTTGCTCTTGAACCGAGAAAGCATCTCCACGCGTACTGGAAAACTACTAAGGCGATGGCTGAAAGTATTCCAGTGTTGTTGGGCCAGAATCGTTGTCGGCACCAGAACTGTGACTTGCTTGCCGCCGACGATCGCTTTGAGAGCCGCGCGAATCGCCACCTCGGTCTTGCCGAAACCGACGTCGCCGCAAACCAACCGATCCATCGGCACCGCTTGTTCCATATCGCGCTTGATTGCGGAAATAGTCGTCAACTGATCCGGAGTCTCCTCGAAGGGAAATGAGGTCTCCAACTGTCTCATCCAGTCGTCGTCACCTCCAAACGCATATCCCGGTTTGGCCTTGCGTGCGGCATAGAGAGCCAACAGTTCTTCCGCCATGTCGGCGATGGCTTTCTTGGTGCGGGCTTTGACCTTCTCCCAACCGGAACCGCCGAGACGCGTCAGTTGGGGCGCCCCCTCTTTGCCGACATATTTCTGCACCCGGCTGAATTCCTCCAGCGGCACATAAAGTTTGTCATCCCCGGCATAGACGATCAGCAAACACTCACGACGGCGGTCGTCAATCTTTATCTCACGCAGACCCCGATAACGACCGATCCCGCGATCAACATGAACAACGTAATCGCCGATTTCCAGCGCATTGTATGAACTGATGGCGACCCCCTCTTTGATCTGTCGGCGGCGGTGGCGCACAAAATGGCGCTCGAACACCTGATGATCGGTCAGCACAATCGTACGGATCTCCGGAAAGACAAACCCGCGATGCAACTCACTGACGACGAAGCGAACGCGATCGCGATACTCGGAAAGCAATTCCTCAAATCGGTCACGCTGAAGCTGATTATCGCTCAGCATAAAGATCGTTTGCTGCTCCGCCAGCCAACGGTCGAGTGATTCGCGCAGCAGCGACACTTGGCCGTTGAAGGCCGGGTGCTCTTTCATGCCGAAGTTGATTCCCCCGGTCGCGGAACCAAGCTCCTTCTGGTCGATTGAAGGATGGCGATCAAAGCGTTCGATCACTGCGTGATCAGAGAGGTAGATCAGCTCTGGAAGTGGCGCTAGCGACCAAGACTCGGTCATCTGCTCGTACAGGTTCATTGCATCTCGCGTCTGCGCTTCGAGACGCGCTTCGATAAGATCGCGGTCGATGAAATAGAAACGACTATTTGTGGGAAGATAATCGAACAGATAGGTCGGTTCTCCCGGTGACACGGCCGCGACCCATTCCAAACCGGGATATTCGAACCCTCCAAGGCATTTATCGCGCACTATTTCGGAAGTCTGTGGCCCCATGCTGTCAATCAGACGCTCCAATTCCTCTTGCTTAATCAGCACTTCGCGCCTGGGAATAATGGCGATGTTGTGGATCGTCTCGACCGAGCGCTGAGAAAGAACGTTGAAGTAGCGCATCGAATCGATGAAGTCGCCAAAAAATTCGCAACGCACCGGATTACTGGAGGTAAATGGGAAGATGTCGAGGATGCCGCCTCGAATCGAAAAAGTACCGACCTCCTCAGTAATGGGCAGACGCTCGTAACCGATTTCAACCAGTCGCAGAGCGATGTCTGTCAGATCATACTCTCCGCCAACCTCCAGATTGAAATAATGCTTTTCGAGATGGCTCTTGGGAATGGTCCTCTGGCGGAGCGCCTCAGGCGAGGTGACGATTACGATCGACTCCCCGGAGATCAGCCGACATAGGGTTTCTAACCGCTCGGATATGTTCTCCAGCGGCGGAGCAAGCCAGGCGTATGGGTGAATGCCCCAGGCAGGAAATGACAGAACTTTGTCTTCACCCAACACCTCGTTAAGATCGCCCGCAAGGTCGCGAACCTCCTTTTCGGTCGGTGCGACCACGACCAGAGTCTCGTTCAATTGCTCATACAAATGAGCCACGAGAAATGCGCTTGCCGAGCCGGCCAGTCCGGCGGTCTCGAATGTCTTGCCTTCCCGTGCCGCACTGAGAAAACGCTCAACCAACGGGCTACGCGAGAAGGCCGTTGTTAACAGCGTGGAACGCTTTGTTGTAGAAGCAGTTGCCATATATAAACGCAATTACCCCACTCCCGGCTCCTATATGGGGGGTGGGTACATTCCTCACTGCAAGTTTCGGCAAAACCCAACCATCCGTCAAGCGGAATATCTGGATTGCTATCGGTCTGACTTTATTGGTGTGTTGAAAAACCGCCGTCGCCATGAATGTCGCGACTAAAGTCGCCCCTGCTATGATAAGGGTCAAGGGTTTTGTGAGAGTGCTTACCTCTATTTTCTCCTGGGTTGGGTTGATATCTTGTCTGACAGAAGTCTTTACAACCTGCTATTCGTGGTCGAGCCACAGTTTACTCATTCGGAAAGTCGGAATTGGTGTCAACACACTACAGCAACGTGCCCGCGGCACAAGAAGCGACTCGTCAGCCCCACATACGAAGTCAATTGCCCCGCCATAGCGGGGCGTGATAAATCCCCCCATTCCAAGGTGAAGCGAATCGCTGATAACCAGCCAATCCCCGGACAACTCGCCTTAATCGCCACCCCTGCTGATAGCGTGCCTGCCCACAGAGTCCCTTTAACTCCAGCAATAACCGCTGCCGGACCGTCTCCAATCCGGCTAAAAGCTGAAAGTAACTCTCAAGACAAACCTGCAGGAAAGGCCTCAACTGCAACCCGCGCGCCCGCTCATAGTCCGCTTTCGTCCAGACCCCCGCCGGAAAACCGTAGTGTACCCCATCCGCTGTCAACCGATCATGTAACCAAAACCCCCCAAATCCCGCCTCGTACATCAACCAGATCTCACACCCCGGATAACCACGCTCCAAGTATCGCCGCAAATTGTCGTAGTCCGCCGGCAAACTACTCTCCTGAACAATCATTCCCCCACTGCGAACGCAAACCTTCCAGCTTCGCTTCGAATCCTCTAATCCCACAAATACCCGCTTGCCTTCGACTACATGTTCCTGCATCTTCTTCACGAGGCTACCTCCTCTGGCGGCGCACTCTCGCCGCTCAGTTCAAATTCGGTTACTAATCACAAGGTAGCCTCTGCTCTTATCTTTCCAAACGCCAACCCTTATAGCATAGTAACTACACTTTGGTATTGCGATTCGACAAGTGGTTTTGCAGGTGCGACTTTGGTCTCAACAGCATTCCGACGACACAAACGCTTGCTCAGCAATGACAGTGTCTCTGGTAGTTTTTCGACAGTTCCTTGACACAACGTTAGGACAACGATGTCGCCACTTCGATCTGTCGCTTCTGTCGACTGTGATGCTGGGTTCTGGAGATTAAGTGAATTCGATATTGGCCGATCCAAGACCGATTTCCAGAGTAAGAATCAACTGTCCCGATGCAGCATCAAAACCCTCGGTCTCATAGACACCCGATCCCGCTACTGCCACGAGATGCTCCTTGGAGAAATCAAGCGAACTCAACCAGTTCTCATCGGCGCGCAACTGCAAACCCAATCCTCTCGGAACAATCAGGGTCATTGCCCCCATGCCGACGGTGACTTTCGCTTCGGCGCGATAGTCGAACTGTCCACTAAAATCGAGAACAAACTTCCCGACACCACCGTCAAATTGGAGCTGCCGGAACCGCGAATTGCCGATATTGACCATTTGCAGCTTGCAGGCGCCAGCCTCGACGGTGAAACTATCAAGGTTGGTGCGATTAGGCGCAGAGAAATCAACTCGCGCATCGGCAGCGCCGATCTCAAGATCCAGACGCGAGAGTGTCAAACCGCCGACATCAATCTCACATTTGGCGGCGCCGACACTGGTCTTGAGTTGCAGATTGACCTCGCTGTTGAACTCGATCTGCCAGTTGCTCTCACGCCCGTCAAGATCCAACAAACTCTTCCCTTCAGAGTCGGTGGCGAAACGGAAATCGCCGCGGTCACCGTGTGGTGTGAAGCCATAGTCATACTTGAGCAGTTCGCGGTTATAGCTGCCGGTCACCGCCGACAAAACGCCTTCGGCCGAGCACTTTGTCAGTCGAAAACGTCCCGCCGCCATGATAATCCGCGCACTTACGGACTTCACCTCGGGCGCTATCGTTTTCTCAGACACTGCCGTCAAATCCGGTCCGATACGGACTCCCGGCTCGATTCTGCCGCCGTAGTAACGCGAGCCAAAGCGGGTCAGAATTGCGCCACCCAACGACGCCGTGAAAACAATGAGAAGAAGCATGCCTGAAACGATGCCAAAAACGATCGCCATGGCATTCGAGCCGATAACAAGTCCCAGGAAGAACCCGATTACCGGAACCTGTAAGATGGCGAAACCGACCAGTATCTGCTGGAAGCGACTCTCCCGCACAGCCGCGTTTTTCGCCTTAACATAATCACTGATGAACAGACAGAATGCCGCAAATCCGAGAAATCCCGCGGCCACAATCGCCAGTGGCAAGGCGATAAGTGCCACCGGAATGCCGATGATCGTTATGATCAAAACGACAGCGATTACCGGCAGCATGATCTCGAACAAGAGCCCGACAACCAGCGCCTTGAAGATGTTCTGGTGATAGACCGCTCTGAGCCGTTCAGTTGGTCTTTCAAATATGTGGGCGCACCCAACGGCAATTGCCAGATGAATCAGTAACCAGATCAAACCAACGGTCAAGGGTTCCGCTGGATTAGTACGTAAACCTTCCGGCCATTCGCTCTCGGGGAACGGAATACTGATACGTTGTTCTGAGATTCTCCCGACAACCTGTGCGCCCGGTTCCTCAGTCACCTTGCTGCCAGTCACATTCCCTTCCACTATGCCGGTTGACGCAATGCGGACTCGCCCCGTGGCTGTGACCGACCCGCGGACGCGCCCCTTGATCGTCGCGTTGCCGACCACAACCACGCTGCCATCAACATACTCGTTGACATCAACAGTAACCGAACCGCCGATACGGCTGATGCCGATAATCGTGTCGGTGTAGAAGCCCTCTGGAATATCGGCATTGCTTGGAAAAGGCGGAACCGGTGCTACTTGCGACTGTCGCTCACCACTGCTTCCCCCTTCGCCCGACTCTATTACTTCATGCTCATTACCGAGCGTATCAATCAGCAGAATACCGCGATCATCAACACGAATTTCCTTGTAGACCCTTCCCTTGTAATCATCAGACTTGAGTCTGTCTCTGGCGACAGCCGGGACGACCAGTCCAATCAGGAGTATGGTCAACAGGAGTCTTCGCAAACTGTCCTTCCCGCCTAAAACCCGTCAAGCTTGATGTCGCCGGAAGTCGTGCTGAGTATCACCTCGGGACCGTCTCCGCCAACCTTGCCTTCTAATCTATGCTTGTTAAACGACCGTACTTCAACCGCGAGATCGGTATCGATCGATCCGGAAATCGTTTCCAGCTTTACACGCCCATTCATCTCGGACGGAACGGCCACCGTGATGTCGCCGGAGATCGTTTCGATTTCAAAGCGTTTGCCATTGGTCATCTCTGAACGAACGTGCACATCGCCGGAGGAAGTAGACACGAAGACACTCCCCTCTTTCTGATCGATCTTGATATTGCCGGAAGTTGTGTTGATGTCGATATCGCCCGCAAGAGCATCAATGCGGACATCGCCGGAAGTTTTCGTAATACGCATCCTCCCGATCAACCAATGCGCTTCCGTGTCCCCGGAAGTCGATTGCACGACCACATCACCGGTGACATTGTCAAACAGCATGTCCGAGGAAGTTGAATTGGCGTCGATGTCTCCC
>Ga0315273_10002756_pt1 | contig 20904 bp, 22 predicted proteins | sample YL17G02_0_MG_FD_205753 | JGI IMG/M metagenome (GOLD analysis project Ga0315273, IMG submission 205753) | Sediment microbial communities from Yellowstone Lake, YNP, Wyoming, USA - YL17G02_0 | ecosystem: Environmental > Aquatic > Freshwater > Lake > Sediment | place: USA: Wyoming | collected... | reverse complement strand
CCGAGGAGTACATGGCGGTCCCCGTGGTGAAGGGGCTGAAGACCGAAAAAGAGAAGTTCGCCGGCGCGCATCACACCTACTGCATCGAGGCGTTGATGCAGGACGGGAAGGCGCTTCAGGCCGGGACCTCCCACCATTTGGGACAGAGCTTCTCGAAGGCGTTCGATCTCAAGTTCCAGACCGAGGCCGGCGACTGGCAGCACGCCTTCAACACCTCGTGGGGCGTGTCGACCCGGCTCGTGGGCGCCATCGTCATGGCCCACGGCGACGACAATGGCCTCGTCCTCCCGCCCCGTCTCGCGCCGATCCAGGTCGTCATCGTGCCGATCTTCAAGGGCAGCGACCCGGTCGAAGCGATCCTCGCGGCCGCACGAGGCGTCGAAGAAACGCTCAAGAAGGCCGGCATCGCGGTGAAGCTCGACGCGCGCGACAACCTTTCCCCCGGTTTCAAGTTCAACGAGTGGGAGATGCTCGGCGTTCCGCTCCGCATCGAGCTCGGGCCCAAGGACCTCGAAAAGGGGTCGGTCTGCTGCGTGAAGAGGTTGAACCGCGCGAAGTCGTTCGTTCCTGTGGCCGACATCGCAACGAGCGTGCCGCGGCTGCTCGACGAGCTGCAGGCCGAGCTACTCGTTGCGGCCCGCGCGCGGCGCGACGCGTCGACGTACACCATCGACGGTTACGACGCGTTCAAGGAAAAGCTCGAATCCGCCGGCGGCGGCTTCATGCTCGCCCATTGGTGCGGCGACACGGCCTGCGAGACCGCGATCCACGAAGAGACGAAGGCGACGGTGCGCGTCATCACCTTCGACGGACCGAAGGAGCCGGGCGCCTGCGTCCGCTGCGGCAACCCCTCGACGCGGCGCGTCCACTTCGCGAAGGCCTACTGACGGAAAAGGGGACACTCCCCTTTTTCTTGCAAAGCTCCCCGGATACCGCTTTGCAGCGAAAAAGGGGAGTGTCCCCTTTTCCTACAGCGCCGCCAGCTTCCCGATCAAGTCCACGACCCGGCAGGCATAGCCCCACTCGTTGTCGTACCAGGCGATGACCTTGACGAGCTTCCCGCGAAGGACGCGCGTGCAGAGCGAGTCGAAGATCGCCGAGTGCGAGTCTTGAATGATGTCCGACGAGACGATCGGCTCCTCGCAGTACTCGAGGATTCCTTTCAGCGGTGCCTTCGAGGCGGCTTCCTTCATCGCGGCGTTCAAGGCGGCGACCGTCACGGGCTTCGTCAGCTCGGCCACGAGGTCGACCGTCGATCCGTCGGGGACGGGGACGCGCATGGCGACGCCGTCGAGCTTGCCTTTGAGCTCGGGGAGGACCTTCCCGACCGCGCGCGCGGCGCCGGTCGTCGTCGGGATGATGTTCTCGTTAGCGGCGCGTGAGCGGCGCAGGTCTTTGTGCGGGACGTCGGCTAGACGCTGGTCGTTCGTGTAGGCGTGAACCGTCGTGATGACGCCCTTCACGATCCCGAACGAATCGTTCATGACCTTCGCCACGGGAGCGAGGCAGTTGGTCGTGCAACTGGCGTTCGACACGATCAGGTGCTCCGGCTTCAAGAGATGGTCGTTGACGCCGACGACGACCATCGCGTCCACTTCATCCTTGGCGGGGACGGTCAGGATCACGCGCTTGGCCCCCGCTTGCAGGTGCCACGCGCACTCCTCGCGCTTGCGGAATTTCCCCGTTGCCTCGACGACGACGTCGACCTTGAGCTCGCCCCACGGCAATCTCGCGGGGTCTTTCTGCTCCAGCATGCGCACGGTCTGGGTGCCCGCCGTCATCGTGTCGCCCTTCAGGGTGACGACCCCAGGGTAACGGCCGTAGACCGTGTCGAAACGCGTCAGGTAGGCCAGCGTTTCGTTGGGGGTGATGTCGTTGATCGCGACGACCTCGATGTCGTCTCGCAGCGAGAGCAAACGGAAGGCGGCCCGGCCGATGCGACCGAATCCGTTGATGGCAACGCGCGGCTTCGCCATGGCTACCTCCCCGTCCCGGGTGCGACGTGAAGCGAGGCGAGACGGCCGATCAGTTCCACCACGCGCATCGCGTAACCCCATCCGTTGTCGTACCAGGTGATCGTCTTCAGCATGTTGCCGCCGAGCACGAAGGTCGAAAGACCGTCGAAGACCGCCGAGTGGTCGTTGCCGACGACGTCGGACGAGACGATCGGCTGTTCGGTGTACTCGACGATCCCCTTGAACGTCGTGAGCGAGGCCGACTTCACGATCTCGTTGACCTCTTCCGCCGTCACGGGGCGCTTCATCAGGGTCACGAGATCGACGTTCGAGCCGTCCGGGACGGGGACGTTCAGCGCCATCCCGTCGAGCTTCCCGGCGAGTTGCGGGAGGATCGAACCCACGACCTTCGGCGAGTGCGTCTCGGTCGGGATGATGTTCTCGGCGGCCGCGCGGGAGCGGCGCATCTCGGTGTGCGGCACGTCGGCCAAGCGCTGGTCGTTGGTGTAGGCGTGTACGGTCGTCATGAAGCCGAGCTCGATCCCGAACGCGTCGTCCAGGATCTTGCAAATCGGTGCCAAGGCGTTGGCGGTGCACGACGCGTTGCTGACGATGCGGGTGTTCTTGTTCAATACGTGGTCGTTCACGCCCATGACGACCAGAGCGTCAATCTCGTCGCGCGGAGGCACCGTCAGGACGACGCATTTCGCCCCCCGGTCGAGGTGCTTTTGAAGGATCGCGCGGGTCCGGTACTGCCCCGTCGCCTCGACGACGATGTCAACGCCTAAAGCCTCCCAATCCACGTCGCCGGGAGCCTTGGCCTGGATGAGCTTGATCGCGCGGCCCCTGGCGTAGAGGGAATCCCCCTTCACCCAGACCGGATCCAGGAAGCGGCCGTGCACGGTGTCGAAGCGGAGGAGGTATTCGAGCGCTTGCGGCTCGGCGATGTCCACGATCGCCACGACTTCGATGTCTTCTCGCTCGTGGAGGATTCGGAAGACGTTTCTCCCGATGCGGCCGAAACCCATCAGTCCGATGCGAGTCGTCATTCGATCCCTCCTTGGGGCGAGAAAGGGGACACTCCCTTTCGAGACTTCGGTGACGGAACATAGGTTGCCACGTCAGCTCTTGGCCCGCGAGAGGCAAAAGGGACAGGGGCAGGTCCCTCGGAGCGACTCGAACGAATAGATCCCCGTGTCGTGGCCGTCGCTCCAGACGATCTGGACCGCGTAAGCCCCAACCGGCACGAGGTTCCGGATCGCCACCTGTCCCCGCGCCGGCGCCGTGACGATGCGCAGCGGGTCCGGTGGCGCCTCGCGCTGGCCGCGACACAAGGAGCAGGGGCAATTCGCCCGCAGCTCGTCGAACGGGAAGTACGACTCGTGGCCATCCGCCCAGGCCAGGGCCAGCTCGCGTCCGGCGACCGCGATGTTCCTCGGCTTGATCGATGGAGAGTCGTGGATCATGGATTTCACTAGTGTACTCTTCGACCCCTAATCCTTCCGTTCTTGCGAGACTTGGGAACCTTGGCGGCCATCGAGCGTTACACACCTCCGTCAGGCGAGACCGGGGACGACCGGGCCGCCCTCGACCTCGAAATCGTCCGCGAGGTCCTGGCCGGCAAGACCGAACGGTTCCGGGAGCTCGTCAACCGCTACCAGAACATGGTCGCGGGGATCGCCTGGCGGTCGGGCTGCCGGCGGGAAGACGTGGAGGATGTGGTGAGCGAGGTCCTGCTGAAGGTTTACCGGAACCTGCACCAGTACAGGCCCGACCACGCGTTTTCCACCTGGCTCTACAAGCTGACCGCCAATCACGTCGTGGACCGGTCGCGCCGCATGAAGAAAGAGCGCGGGCGGACCGAGATGCCGGAGCAGCTCGAGGACAAAACACCCGGCGCCGACGACACGATGGAGACGGACGAGAGACACAGCCTCGTGCGCGACGCCCTCCGTTACGTGGACGAGCGCTACCGCGAGGTTTTGCACCTCGTGTACGTCGAGGGACTGAAGGTCGATGAGACCGCGCGCATTCTCGGGACGCCGGAGGGGACCGTGAAGACGCGCCTGATGCGTGGCCGCGAGGCGTTGAGAAAGATCCTCGTGCGTCGCAACCCGGAGCATTTCCCGGCATGAGAGACGAGAAGGCCTTCGAAGCGCTGCTTCGCACCGCGCTCGGCCGCAAGGGAGAGCCTCCGCCATTTTCGATCGACGTCGCCTTACGCGTCATGGCCCGCGTGGCCTTGATCGGCCCCCCTCCCCGCACGGAGATGTCCCGCCGCCAGTTCGGACGCTGGGCCGCCGCGGCGTCGGTTGTGGGTGTAGCGCTCACGGCCACGGCCGTCTGGCAAGCTCCCAGCCTCGCTTCCGCCTTCTCGGGCCTCCTTCACGCGATGGCGGAAGGCACCGGCGCGGCGCTGAAGCTCACCGGGCCCGCGGGTTCCCTTGCCGGAGCGCTCGGCCGCGTCGCGCTGGCTCTCGTTTCGTCTGCCCAAACGCTCGTGAGGCCGCTCGCGTCTTTTCAGCCGTTCGCCCACGCCATGCTCGCGGCGATCGCCGCCGTCATGCTTTCCATCACGACCTTCGTCCTGGGCCGCGACCTCGGTAGCCGCGTCGCCGACAAGGAGCGGGCATGAGACTTCGAAGCCTCGCGATTGCCACGTTTGCCGTTTTTGTCGGGACCGCGGGCCTTGCCGCCGCCCCCCCCCAAGAGACCAAAACGACCACGGCGCAGCCTGTCGCCCCCGCGTCTCCGCCCGATGCGCCCGATGCGCCCGATGCGCCCGACAGCCCCGGGGTCCTCGACCAGCGCCCCGGGAATGATCTCTCCGGAGTCGGCCAGGACATCACGATCCCGGTCGGGACAACGCACGACGGCGAGATCGTGTGTGTGTACGGCCACGTGACGATCGACGGGCACGTCAATGGCGACGTGACGGTGGTCGCGGGCAGCCTGGACATCAAGGGTTCGGTGGAAGGCAACGTCACCGGGGTCGCCTCGCGCATGGACATCGACAAGAAGGCGAAGATCGACGGGGACGTCACCAACGTCGGCGGGTCGCTCCGTCGCAACGGCGCGACCGTGCAAGGGCAAGTCGTCAACATACCGTTTGGCATCTCCGTCCCCTCGTGGGGTCACGGCCTACGATCCGGATGGGGAGACTTCGCCGGTTTCTTTTTCTGGTGGAAACTCTTCGCGATCTTCCTGTTCTTCGTTTGCGCGCTGCTTCTCGCGGCGCTCGTCCCCGACCGGATCCGCCTCATCAGCGAGGAAGCGCCGGCCCGCCTGTTCACCGCGTTCGTCTTTGGATTGGTCGGGTACGTGGTCTTCGTCTTCGCGCAGCTCTTCCTGACGATCACCCTGATCGGGATCCCGCTCGTGTTCTTGCTCTACCTCGTTTTCGTCGTGCTCAAGTGGCTGGCGATGTGCGGGATCTTCCATCAGATCGGCTCCCGCATCGGCAAGGCGATGGGCCGCGAGCTGTCGCTGCTCGGTGCGATCCTGCTCGGCTTTCTCCCCTTCGCGCTCCTCCGGTTCGTCCCATTTTGCGTTGGTTTCTCGATCTGGTTCCTGGTCGAGATCCTGGCGTTCGGGTACTTGATTCTGACCCGCGTCGGCACCCGCGGAAGTCCGGGTGTCGTACCTCCGTCCTCCGCGCCAACCGCTCCGCCGTCTCTACCGGAGACGATCGCTACCTAGGGGTGAGCCGCCCGCGCTAGGATGGGGAGGCCATGACCGGGTCTTCCAGGAACACATTCGGGTCGTTTTCGATTCGGGGCCGCGCCATAGCACCGGGACTTGCCTGCGGCCCCCTGCGGCGCAACCGGACGGAGCTCGACCCTCGCGAGGTCGCGGGGTCCGTGCTGCTCGCCGAACGCGCCGTCCCGGACGATATCGGGCGGATCCTCGCGTCGGCTGGAACGCTGACGCTTTCCGGAGCCCTCCTCTCCCATGTGAGCCTGTTGTCGCGAGAGTTCGGGAAGCCCTCCGTCTCGCTTTCGGGAATCACCCCGGCGCGACTTTCAGAAGACGGCGAGGACGGCGTTCTCCAGCTCGAAGATGTCGTCGGAACCGGCGATCGCGCCGTCCTCCTGGAGGGCGACATCGTGCTCTTGGACGGCGGCCGGGGCGTGCTGACCGTGCCCGGCGGGCTCGATCGCCGCGCGCGCGGCGCGATCCGAAGCGTGTACGCGGCGCTCACCGCATTCGGGAAGCTCCCCGGCGACGAGGCCCTGCTCCGCGCGCTCCTCCAAGCGGCCGAAGACCCAGCCACCCACGGGTTCCTTCTCGAGGCCGCGTTCCCCTACCGCCTCGTTCCCTCCGGGCCTCCGGCGCGGCGGCTGCTCGAGGCTCTCGCGAGGACCGCGCCGCACCCCGAGTTCGAAGGGATGATCGAGACCCTCAGGGAGCGCGTCCTGGCCGAAGCGGCCGCGCGATGCGACGACACCTTGACGACCCTCGAGGCGGCCGAAGACCTCGAAGATCTCCAGCGCGGGATGCGGGGGCTCGAGGCGGCGCTGGATCGCGACCTCCGGCTGATCGACGATTTGGGAGGCGATCCGGATCGCCTCGAACAACGGCTCGAACCGGTTCTTGCCGCCGCGGGCGCGCGCCGGACCGAGATGGAGGACACGCTGCGGCGGGACGTAGAACGCGCGCTCGGCCTCCCCGACGACCTCCTGCGCTCGCGCATGGGAGGCCTTTTCAGGCTGCTGCGCCGCGCGCGCGCCGCAAGCCTTGACCCCGAGGACGTGAATCGCCTGCAACAGCGCTTGGCGCTCCAGCTCGCCGAAGCGCGGGCCCGCGCCGGCACCCACCTCGTCGTCCCGCTGGTGTCCGGAGCGCCGCACGAGCGCGCCCTGGTCGGCGGGAAGGCCCACGCGCTGATCGATGTGCGCGAGGCGGCGCCCGAAGGATGCCGCGTCCCGCGCGGGTTCGTCGTCACCTCCGCCGCATATCGCCTACACCTCCTCGGCGAGACCGGCGAGAAGCTGCGGCTGGCGGCCGAAGCAGGCGACGAGAACACGATCTCGCGGAGGGCGCGGGCGGCGCTTCTGTCGGGGGACGTTCCCGACGAAGTGCGCGACGCGATCCGGGCGGCCTACGAAGCGCTCGGCGCTCACCGATTTGCCGTGCGCTCGTCCGCAACGATCGAGGACGGCCCCCTGGGGAGCTTGGCGGGACTTTTCGATACGTACCTCGGGGTGACCGGGTTTGAGGAACTGCTCGATCGCATCCGTTGGGCCTGGGCGTCTCTTTGGAACGCGCGCGCTGTGGCGGCCCTCACGTCGATGGGCCTGTCCCCTCTCCACGCGGGCCAGGCGGTCATCGTCCAGGAGATGATCGAAACGCGATCGGCGGGCGTGTTGTTCTCGCGCGACCCTTCGGGGCGGCCGGACACGCTGCTGATCAACGCGGCGTGGGGTCTGGGCGAAGGGATCTCCCAAGGCGAGCTCGCGGGCGATCTCTTCTGGGTGCGGCGCAGCACCGGAGAGCTGATCGCCTCCGAAGCTGGACACGCCGGACACCGCATCGAGCTGGCGCCTCAGGGGATGGGCACCGTCGAGGTCCCCTTGTCGCCCGAGCAGCGCGGGCGACCCTGCCTCACGACCGTGGAGCTCGCCCGCGTCGCGGCGCTGGCCCGCGCCCTGGAAGATGTCACCGGTCGCGCGCAGGATGTCGAGTTCGGTTTCGACCACGAGGGCGGCCTCGTCGTCTTTCAGATGCGGCGGATCGTGCCGCGACGACCAGAGTGAGATGCGAGCATGACTCGCAGCGCCGCGTTCGCGATCCTCGGTTTGGTCATCGCGTTGTGGCCGGCGCGCGCCCAGGATTCCGCCCGGCCCCTCGAGTTCGTGGCGCCGCGCCGGCTCGCCACCGTCGTGGGCCCATCGGTGGCACAACTCGCCGTCAATCCTCCCACCGGAGCGACCGCCGTGTCGGTTGCGTTTTACGTCGATGGGACGGCTTCCGGAGTGAAGAGCGTGCCGCCGTGGACATTCTCGTGGAACGCGGGCGACGGGACGGCGGGACATCAGCTTCTGGCGGTGGCCGCGTTCTCCGATGGAACGGAGGCGCGCGCGTCGTCTCAAACCAGCCGGCTCACCGTCAACGAGACCGAAGAGGTCGCCCTCGTCAACGTCTACGCGATCGCGCGCAACGCGAAGGGCGACTACGTCACCGATCTTGCGGCAGAGAATTTCAAGGTCTTCGAGAACGATCGCCCGCAGATGATCGATCGCTTCTCGGCCGAGCGCCGCCCGTTGCGTATCGCGGTCGTCCTCGACACTTCGCTCAGTATGGAGGGGGACAAGCTCAAATCGGCGATCGCCTCGGCGGTCGAGTTCCTCAACATCCTCGAGCCCGGCGACGAGGGGCTCGTCGTCACGTTCTCGGACGACGTGCGCATCCCTCAGGACCTCACCTCGAGCCGCTCGGAGATGGAATCCGCCATCCGCAAGGTCGAGGCGAAAGGCGGCACGTCGCTTTACGACGCGATCTTCAGGGCCTCCGAGCGCCTCGCCGAATTCGAAGGCCGCCGCGTGATCGTCGTCCTGTCGGACGGTCGCGACGAGGCGGCGAACGGCCTCGAGCCGGGGAGCCTGCACACGCTCGAGGAAGCGCAAGAGCGCGCGCTACGCAACGAGGTGATGGTGTTCGCCATCGGCCTGGGGCACTCGTTGGCCAAGGACGCGAAAGCGCTTCGCGCGAACCCGACCGCCCGGGCCGAGGAAATGGATTTTTTCGGCCGGAAGCCGCTCGTGAGCATACTCGACTCGCTCGCCGAGACGACCGGAGGGACGGCGGTCTTTTCTCCCGGCGCGGGCCAACTGCGGCGAAGCTTCGAGCAGGTCGCAAGCGACCTTCGCCACCAGTACGCGCTCGCTTACCGTTCGGACGACAAACGGCACGACGGATCGTGGCGAGCGATCAAGGTCGTCGTTTCACGTCCGGGCGTTTCCGTGACGAACCGGAAGGGGTATTACGCCCCGTCCGACGTGCCTGTCCGTCGTAAGACCCGGTAGCGGAGCCGGCGCGATTTCATCCACCGGACGGCGAACAGATCAGCCAGAGAGCGGAAGAGACGGTTCCACACCCCGTACTTGCTCGTCCCCATCAGCCGGGGCCTGTGATTGACGGGGATCTGCACCACGCTCCGCCCCTCGAGCCTGATCAGGGTCGGTAGAAAGCGGTGCATCCCGTTCCAGAGCTTGATCTCGCGCAACGCCTCGGCCCGAAACGCTTTGAGCGAGCACCCGGTATCGATGATGTCGTCCCCCGAGAGACGATTACGCACGGCGTTCGCGATCTTCGAGGAGAAGCGGCGCACCAGGCCGTCACACCGCTCCGCCCGGAACCCCACCGCCGCGTCGTGCCCTTCGAGCGCCCGCAAAAGCGCGGGGATGTCGCGGGGGTCATTTTGCAGGTCCGCGTCGATCGTCACGACGACGGCGCCGCGGGCCTTCTTGAAGCCCGCGTCGAATGCCGCCGTCTGGCCGCAGTTCACCTCGAAGTGCACCCCGTGCACCTCCGGATGCTCGGCAGCGAGCGCGTCGATCGTCTCCGCCGAGCCGTCCTGGCTCCCGTCGTTGACCAGCACGATCTCGAACGGAACCAAGGACGGCCGCAAGACGGCGAGCAACTCGTCAACGAGGGGCTTCAAGTTTTCCCGTTCGTCGAAGACCGGGGCGACGACCGTGACCCCGACCGGGTGCGCGGCTTCGCTCACGCCACCCTCGATTTCGCCTTCCGGCGCTTGGGATTGAAGGGCCACAACAGCCGCCACCTCTCGAACCGCCGGAGAAAGTCCTCGTCAGCCGGGGTGTACGAGCCCGGAGCGATCATTCCCTTCCACTTCAGGAAAGCCGCTTGGTCCGCCAAGGCGAGCAGGCGGAAGAGGAGCCTGTGCGCGATCCCGCCGGGACGCAGGCGCAACGCTGCCGCGAAGTCGATGACGGCCAGCCCGCCGTCCCGCCTGAGGAGGATGTTCTCGCGGCCCCGCAGGTCGTTGTGCACGACACCGCGCGCGTGGATCGCGTCCAAGATCGTCCGAAGCTCGGCGACGTGTTTCGGCCCGTCCTCGGGTCCGAGCGCCGCAAACGCGAGTCGCTCCCCCTCGATCCTCTCGATCGCGAGCGCCAACGGGTCGACCCGTCCGACGAAGGCGGGAATCCCGGGAACGCTGTCGAGCCAGCGGTAGGCGGCGATCTCGCGACGGATCTGCATGCGTCCCAGCCCGCGGACCCACGCAGCGCGACCGGCAAAATCCTTCACGATCACGGACCCTCCGGCGACGGCCACTACGAGCACATCGGCCTTCGCTCCGACCCCGGAAACGAGAACCTCGCGGATGCCAGGACCGATCTCGTCACGGCGCGGGCAGCGTGGTATGGTGGGCGACCCTGAAGGCGTCAACGTAGTTAATCTCAACGATTGCAAAGGGTTACGGTGACCGCTCCGTGGCGGAGTCTACCACAGCCCCGGTGACGCCCTCGCAGCTTCAAAAGGCTCTGGTCGGCCTCACGCCCGAACGCCGGCTCGTGGGACGGAACCTCTCGAAGGCCGACGTCCTGCTCTACCGCGTGGGAGGGCGGCGGGTTGCGGTCAAGGACTACGCGGCGCGGCCGTTTCTCGCGCGCCATACGCTCGGCCGATTGCTGGTCCGACGCGAGTGCCGCGCTTACGAGCGGGCGGGGGCCGTGCCGGGCCTCGCTCCCTTCCTGGGGCGCCTCGGCCCATTCACGCTGGCGACCGCATGGCTCGACGCGATCCCACTGGCGGATCTTCCCCAAGGTGCCGCCTCCCCCGAGCTGTTTGATCGGCTCGATGCGGTGATCACCGGTTTGCACCTTCGCGGCGTCGCGATGTCGGATCTCCACCACCGCGACGTGCTCGTGGCCGGGGACGGCGGGGTCCACGTCGTCGACCTTGCGATGGCCTACGTCTTGGGTCCCCGGCCCGGCTGGTTCCGCCGGCGCCTGTTCGAGCGGCTCAGCGCCCAGGATCGACTTTCCGAGGCGCGGATGCGCGCTCGCTTCACGGGGCGCTCCGAGGACGAGGCGTTAGCAGAGCTCGATGCGGCCACCCGGCGGCTCTGGGGAGCCGGCCGCCGGATCAAAGGGCTCTGGGATCGGCTCCGTGGACGCAACTGAGGTATCCTCGCGCGCCCATCCCCCCGTTCGCCTCAAAGGAGACACCGCGTTGAGCGAAACCGGCTACAGCAAGACGCTGGCCACCCTGCGCCTGACCGCGCTGTTCGTGTTCGTCGTGGCCTTGGTCCTCCTCGCGAAGCCCCGGCCGGTCGAGGTCGCGATCGGCTTCGTCATCGCGGCGCTCGGCGAGGCGGTTCGTTTCTGGGCCGCGGGGCACCTGCTGAAAACGAAGGAGCTGATCACCTCGGGGCCTTACCGCTACACGCGGAATCCCCTCTATCTGGGACGTTTTCTCATCCTGACGGGGCTGTGCGTGATGTCCCGCCTGCCGTACTACGCCAATTGGATCCTGCTCGCCGTCGGTTACGCCGGCTTCTTCCTCTACTACATGCCCCGCAAGGAGCGCGTCGAGCCCGCACGGCTGCGCGCCGTCCACGGGGAGGCGTACGACCGGTACTTCAAAGCGGTGCCGGCGCTCTTCCCGACTTTCCGGCCCTATACCAGCGCGTCCAACCTCGGCTGGTCGTCGGACCGTATGATCCGCAATCGCGAATGGTGGATGGTCGTGGGGATCATCGCGATCACGCTGTTCCTGCTCTGGAGATCTCACGAGATGCCGCTTCGTCCCGGCCTGCCGCCGCCTGCTGGCGGTTCGTGAAGACGTAGATCGCCCCGCCCCACGCGGCCCTCGATGGCCGGAGCGGCGCCGACGAGCACGTCCCACCTCACGATTTCGCCAAGGCGCCTGGTCGCGACGCGACGCGCTCACACCTACTCGTCCAGCATCTGGAGGGAATGGAAGCGGGCGTAGATGCCGTTCCGTCCGAGGAGCTCACGGTGCGTCCCCGTCTCGACGACCCGGCCCTTCTCCATGACGAGGATCCGGTCCGCGCGCCGCACCGTCGAGAGACGGTGCGCGATGACGAGGCTGGTTCGGTTCTTCATCAGGACCTCGAGCGCTTCCTGAACGAGCCTCTCCGACTCCGAGTCGAGCGCTGAGGTCGCCTCGTCCAGGACCAAGATCGGCGGGTCCTTGAGGAGAGCGCGCGCGATCGTCAGGCGCTGGCGCTGCCCCACGGACAGCCGCGAGCCGCGCTCCCCCAAGATCGTGTCGTACTTTTCGGGGAGGCTCTCGATGAACTCGTGCGCGTTCGCCGACTTCGCCGCCGCAACGATTTTCTCCATCGGGATGTCCGATCGCCCATAGGCGATGTTGTTCCCGACCGTGTCGTTGAAGAGCATCGTCTCTTGCGTGACGAGGCCGATCTGCTTGCGCAGCGACTCGAGCGTGACCGACCGGATCTCGTGGCCGTCGAACAGAATACGGCCGGCGTTCGGGTCGAAAAAGCGCGGCAGGAGGTTCGCGATCGTGGTCTTTCCGGCGCCCGAAGCGCCGACGAGCGCGACCGTCTCACCCCGGAGGATCGTCACGTCGATGCCGTCCAGGACCTTCTCGTCGTCGTAGGCGAAATCCACGTGCTCGAACCGGATCTCGCGCGAAAACGGTGGGAGCGGTAACGCCCCGGGAAGGTCCCGGATCTCGCGCTCGCGGTCGAGCATGGCGAAAACGCGCTTGCCGGCGGCAATCGCCTGTTGGACCTCCGTGTTGATCGCGTTCATCTTGCGCAGCGACATGAAGAAGTAGCCCAAGCTGACCACGATGACCATGACGTCGCCACCGGTGACTCGGCCTCGGGCCACGAGACGCCCCGCATAGGAGAACAGGAGCGCACCGGCCACGGCGCCGAATATCTCCATGATGGCCGGCGCCAACGCCCCCGCGCGGGCCGCCTTGAGATCGGCCGCGAGCATCCGGTCGAGGGCGGCGCGAAAGCGGCCGATCTCGAACCGCTCCATCGCGAAGCTCTGGACGACCTTCACTCCGGCGATCGTTTCGGCGAGCAGGCTCGCCGTCTCCGCCTGCTTCTCCTGCGAGCGGGTGGAGGCCTTTCGGAGGCGCTGGGACAGCTTGACCATCGGGTAGGCGAGGGCCGGCAGGCCGACGATCGCGACAAGGGACAGCTTCCAATCTTGGAAAAAGGCCAGACCGAGGAAGAGCGGCATGCCGAGGCCAATGCGGACGAAATCGGCGAGGACGTCGGTGGACACTCGCTGGAGGCGCGCGACGTCGCCGAGGATCCGAGACAGGATGGTTCCCGTCGGGGTGGCCTGGAAAAACCGCAAGGACTGGTAAGAGACGGCCGCATGCAGATCCGCCCGGATGTCCCGGATGACGGACGACCCCGCCCTCATGATGAAGTACTGCCCGAAGTAGAGGAACACCGAGCGGAACAAGAATATGGCGACCAAAAGAAGCGGGACCTCGACGTAGGCGCGATCCTTGGCCCACGCGAGGATCTCGGCGGTCGGGATCTTCCGCTTGACCTCTTCCAGGATGTCGAAAGCGCCGTGCCGCTTTACCGCCGAGGGGGGGGCGGCGGCTTCGGTGGTCCCTAAACGGAATACCTCGTCCGAGAGCGGCTTGAGCGTCGCGACGACCGCCGACATCAGCAAGGCAGCGAGGCCGAGCAGGAGGGAGGCCAGAATCAGGCGGCCCAGATACGGCCGCATGTAACGGAACAGCCGGCGAAGCTCTTTCATGGACGGGATGGTACTCCAGGCCGCCCCCCGTTTGACCGGCGGGCAGCACGGCCTACATTCGTAGAGGGGGGCGGTGTGCCAATGCCTCAGCGTGTCGTGATCGTGTCCGAAAACGCCAAGACGCGGGAGACTCTCGCGCAGGTGGTTCGGGAACGCGGCGGGAAGCCGACCTTGGCGGGGAGCGTCGAAGAGGCCCAACGCGTTCTGGAGACGGTCCCTGCCGACGTCGTGCTCCTCGAAACGAGGCGGATCGACATCCGCGCGAGGCGGCAGCGCACACGCCTCGAGCAGGCCCGGCCTGGTTGTCGCATCGTCCTGGTCACGAGCTTCGCCGCGGTGCGCCAGTCTCCCGATCTCCTCCATTTTGATTCCGACGATTTTCTCATCGGCGCGGAGACGCTGCTTTCAAGCCTCGAGCCGCAAGGCGTCCAGACCGACGCCTCCCGGACCGACGACGGGGAACGAGGATTCGACGCGCTCTTAGAGACGGTCGACGTTCTCGTCGGACTGCTCGAACTCGGCGACCAGCACTTTCGCGGATCCTCGCATCGCATGACGCGCCTCGTGCGCGCGGTGGCGGACGAGCTTCCGCTCCCTCCGGAGCTCGTGCGGGAGGTCGTGCTCGCCTGCCTCCTCAAGGACATCGGCAAGGCGACAGTAGATCCCGCGCTCGCTCCGCAAGCGGAGAGCCTCGAGGACGCCCAGATCGAGGCCTTGCGCGAGCACGCTCCGGCAGGAGCGCGCCTGCTCGAGCACATCACCTTCCCGTGGAACGTGCTCCCCGTCATCCGCCACCATCACGAGAGGTACGACGGCAGCGGCTACCCCGACGGCCTGAAGGGCCGCGAGATCCCCCTGGGCGCGCGGATCATCGCCGTCGTCGACGCCTACGTCGCGATGTGCTCGCCCCGCCCACACCGCCCGGCGTTGCGCATGGAACAGGCGGTCGACGAAATCGAGCGGCAGGCCGGACAGCAGTTCGATCCGGAGGTGGTCGAGGTGTTGATCCGCGTCCTCGAGAAGGCCCCGGCGGCCTTCGACAGCGGCCAGACGCCCTCGGTCGTCGTGTGCGACGCCGACGCGGAGTTCCGCAAGGTCCTGGAGATGCGCCTCATCAACGACGGCTACGACGTCCGCTGTGTCGCGACAGCCGACGAGGCCCTCGAAGCGATCCTTGCCTCCGCGCCCCATCTCGTCCTCGCGGAGGTGGACAGCGACGGCAGCGATGCCTTCCAGTTGCTCCGGGAGCTCCGGAAGGACCCGGCTTTCCAACACATCCCGTTCGCCTTTCTCTCCCGCTCGGAGAGCCGCCTCCTGAAGATCCGAGCGCTCCGCCAGGGGGTGGACGACTTCCTCGTCAAGGAAAGCGACCTCGAGGAGTTGCTCGCGCGGATCCAGAACATCCTGACGCGTGAGTCGGCGCGGCGCGGCGAGGGTTTGAAGCGCGCGAAGCGCGGCGTCACCGGGCAGCTCGACAACCTCGGGCTCCCGGACATCGTCCAGACGCTGACGATCGGCATGAAGACCGCGCTCGTCGCCCTCTCCCACGACGACCTGACCGGCCGCATCTGGTTCCGCGACGGGGCCGTCGTCCACGCAAAGTGCGGCGAGATCCAAGGGGAGGCGGCCTTCCACGTGATGGCCCGTTGGAAGACCGGAGAGTTCGCGATCGAGCACGGGGTCAAGAGCCGGCGCACCACGATCGACTGCGACCCCATGTTCCTCGTCATGGAGTCGATGCGCCTCCTGGACGAAGCGAGCGCCTAAAGGGGACACTCCAAGAACCTAGGCGACCGAACGCCAGCTAAAGCTCGCAGCCGCGGAAGAACCAGCCGAGCTCGAAGGTCGCGGTCTCTGGCGCGTCTGACCCGTGGCTCACATTCTTCTCGATGTCTGTCGCGTAAAGCTTGCGGATCGTGCCGGCGGCGGCTTTTGCGGGGTCGGTGGCTCCCATGATCTCGCGCCAGGCAGCGATCGCGTTGTCCCGCTCGAGGCACATCAAGACGACGGGGCCCGACGTCATGAAGGCGACCAGTCCACTGAAAAACGGGCGCTCTTTGTGAACCGCGTAGAACCCTTCCGCCTCGGCTCGGCTCAGGTGGTGAAGCCGCATCGCGACGATGCGGAAGCCCTCCTTTTCGATGCGTGCGATGACGTGGCCGGCGACGCCGTTTCTTACGCCGTCCGGTTTCACGATCGCCAGTGTCCGCTGCAACATGCCGTCTCCTCAGCGCACCATGGCGCGCCGTATTGTTTCTCCGATGGCGGCGGGCGTGTCCACAACGTGGATCCCGGCCTCCCGCAACGCCTTCATCTTCTCGACCGCCGTCCCCTTGCCGCCCGAAACGATCGCTCCCGCGTGACCCATCCGGCGCCCCGGAGGCGCCGTCTGCCCGGCGATGAACGACACCACCGGCTTGGTCACATGCGCGCGCACGAAGGCGGCCGCTTCTTCTTCGGCGGAGCCTCCGATCTCGCCGATCATCACGATCGCCTCGGTGTCGGGATCGTCCTCTAAGAGCGTCAGGCAGTCGATGAAGTTCGTGCCATTGATCGGATCGCCTCCGATGCCGATGCAGGTGGACTGGCCGATGTCCAGGCGCGTCAGCTGGTCGACCGCCTCGTAAGTCAGCGTGCCGGAGCGCGAGACGACGCCGACGCGGCCGGGCTTGTGAATGCGGCCGGGCATGATCCCGATCTTGCACTGGCCCGGCGTGATGATCCCCGGGCAGTTGGGCCCGATGAGACGGATCGCCGGCTGCGTTTTCAAGTACGCCATGACGCGCATCATGTCGAGCGCGGGAATCCCCTCGGTGATCGCGACGATGAGCGGCACGCTCGCCGTCGCCGCCTCGAGGATCGCATCCGCCGCGAACGGAGGCGGAACGAAGATCACGCTCGCGTTCGCCCCGGTCTGCTTGACCGCGGCGTCGACGGTGTCGAACACCGGGATCCCCTCGTGCGTCTGGCCGCCCTTTCCGGGGGTGACCCCCGCCACGACCTTGGTGCCGTACTCGATGGATTGCTTGGTGTGAAACGCCCCCTCGCGGCCGGTCAACCCTTGGACGAGAAGACGTGTCGCGGAACCGACCAGGACCGCCATCGCTACCTCCTGCCTGCTGCGGCGACGACTTTTTCAGCCGCGTCGCGCATGCCGTCGGCAACCTGGAAGGCGAGCCCCGAGGTCTTCAGGATCTCGCGCCCTCGCTCGACGTTGGTTCCCTCGAGACGAACGACGATCGGCACCGCAACCCCCACGCTCTTGGCCGCGGCGACGACCCCTTCCGCCACGATGTCGCAGCGCATGATCCCGCCGAAGATGTTGATGAGGACCGCATTCACGTGCGGATCGGCCAGCAGGATCCGGAAGGCGTTCGTGACCATCTCCGCGGTCGCTCCGCCTCCCACGTCGAGGAAGTTGGCGGGCTGGCCGCCATGGTGCTTGATGATGTCCATCGTCCCCATCGCCAACCCCGCGCCGTTGACCATGCAGGCGATGTCCCCGTCGAGCTTGATGTAATTGAGGCCGAACCTGGAGGCTTCGACCTCGAGCGGGTCTTCCTCGGCGAGATCGCGAAGGAGGACGAGATCGGGATGCCGATAGAGGGCGTTGTCGTCGAAGCTGACCTTGGCGTCGAGCGCCAGGATGCGACCGTCGGCGGTCTGGATCAGCGGGTTGATCTCTACCATCGACGCGTCGGTGCCCAGAAACGCGGCGTAGAGCGTGCCGCACATCTTGGTGAACGACGAGATCAATTCCGGCTTGATACCCAACGCGAAGCCGAGCTTGCGACCCATCCAGGGCTGGAAGCCGGTGATCGGACTGACGGTCAACTTGTGGATCGCCTCGGGCCGCGCCTCGGCGACCTCTTCGATCTCCGTGCCGCCCTCGGCGGAAGCGATGAACACCGGCGCCTGCACCGCTCGATCGAGGAGCAGCGCCAGGTAGTACTCGGCGGCGATTTGCATCCCCTCTTCGACGAGCACGTGGCGGACCTTGCGCCCTTCGGGTCCGCTCTGCTTGGTCACGAGCACGTTGCCGAGCATCTTCTTGGCGACGCTCCCGGCCTCGGCGGCGTCGGTGACGACCACCCCGCCAAGCGTGGTGCCGACGAACCGCCCCTTGCCGCGGCCTCCGGCGTGGATCTGGGACTTGACCACGACCTTCGGCGTTCCGAGTTTCGCGGCGATCGCCTGCGCCTCGTCCGGTGTCTGCGCGACTGACCCGTTGGGAACGGGCACGCCGAAGTTCTTCAGGACGGCTTTTGCCTGGTACTCATGGATCTTCACGAGGGAACCTCTGCCGCTTGCTATTGAGGTTGGCGCGAGCGGCCGGGGATTATAGCGGGTCGCTCCAAAGCTTGGGCGACGGCAGCAAGGTGAAGCTCCGACGGTGGATCGCGCACGGGCCTAAGCGACGGATGGCGTCGCGGTGCGCCTCGGTCGGATACCCCTTGTGATCGGCGAAGCCGTAGCCGGGAAACTCGCGGTCGTAGCTTCTCATCAAGTCGTCGCGCGCGGTTTTTGCGAGGATCGAGGCGGCGGCGATCGCGTGGCAGTGCGCGTCCCCCCGGATGATCGCCTCTTGCGGAAGATCGCAGCCGGGGATGCGCCGCGCATCCACGAGGACGTGCTGCGGGGCGACGGCCAGACCGTCGAGCGCGAGGGCCATCGCGACGAGGGTCGCTTGGTACACGTTGATCCGGTCGATCTCGTCCGGTTCGACGAGCGCCACCGAGAAGACCAGCGCACTTTCGCGGATGGCGCCTGCCAGCGCCACGCGACGCCCGGGCGTGAGCTTCTTCGAGTCGTCGACCCCCTGGAGCCCAAAACCCGGCGGGAAGATCACCGCCGCCGCGACGACCGGGCCCGCCAGCGGCCCGACGCCGGCCTCGTCGACACCCGCGATACGCTCGATGCCCGAGGCCCAGAGCTCCCGCTCGCGCGTCAGGAGCGTCTCGAGCCGCCTCGCCGCGCGACCGGCCACAACGCCGCTCACGCGGCGGCCAGCCGCGCGAGGATCGCGGCCACATCGACCGCCTCGTAATGAGGCGCATAGGGTGTCAAGTATCCCCGCGCACGTGACCCGACCCCCTCGGCGCCGATCGCGTTCCCGACGCTCAGGTGGTGCAGGGCGACCGCCGCTTGGATGAGTCCCTTATGGAAGTCGCGGTCGTCGCCCCGGTAGCCCACCCAGAATTCCTCCAGAATCTCGTGCGCCTCGAAGAACTCGCCCTGGTCGAACGCCGTCATGAACCCGGAAAGAACGGCGTTGCGATCGGGAGGCTGAGCGGGAGGCATCGCGCGGAATTCTACGGGACGCGGGTAGAATCGCGCTCGATGACTCGCGAACGCCTTCAGATCGTGGAACGTCTGGCCCTCCCCGCTCTCTATGGTCGTTTGCGCTTTCTTCTATCCCACCTTGCTGGGTGCGCGCTTCTACGCGTCCGACTTTTTCCAGACCTTCGTTCCCCTTCGAACGATCCTCCGCGACGCGTGGGCTCAGGGCTTTCCCACCTGGACCGGCCGTGTAGGCAACGGCTCGCCGGTTCTGGCGAATCCCGCCTACAGCATGCTCTACCTGCCAAACCTGTTGTACCTGGGGACGGACGCTGCCCGATCGATGACGGCGCTCACCGTCGCCCACTTCATCGGCGGAGGTTGGGGCGCGGGCCGCCGCGTGGCTCCCCTGGGCCATTGTCGCTCATGACGAAGCGTTGCGCGGACGGGTTTGGCGAGGGATCGCGGGTTCCGCGCTCATGGCAATGCACGACGTGACGCGAGGCCCCTACGGTTGTTGCTCGCGGGGTCGGGATTGGACCAGCTCCGGGCGGGTGCTTTGGCCGCCGTGGTTTGGAGGTGGCGAGCCGCCAGTGTCTTTCACCCTCACGCGAAGGCGCTCGTCCCTCGATCGTGAAGGGGCTCGAGCTTGACCTCACCAGCTATCATAATTATGATAACGACGGACATGCTGGAGGGAGAGCGCCAGATGCCAAGGGTTCGGCCGATATCCGATCTGCGAAACAAGAGCCAAGAGATCTCCAAGCTCTGCCACGACTCCGGCGAGCCGGTGTACATCACAAAAAACGGCGAGGACGACTTGGTCGTCATGAGTGTGGCCGCGTACGAGCGCGATCAGGCCCGGTTGGAGCTGCATGGGCTGTTGGATGATGCGGAAGCCGACGTTCGGGCCGGGGACCGGGGCATCGGAACTCGAGCGATGCGACGGCGCCTCAAGGCGCGATGAAACGGGAGGTCCGGGTTCTTCGGCGCGCACAATCCGATCTCCTGGAAACTCAGCGCTACGCCGAGCGTGACCGGCCGGCCGCAGCGAAGCGACTCGTGGACCGACTGGTCATCTCGATCGAATCGCTCGAAGACATGTCGGCCCGAGGAACGGTGCCGCGGGACGAGAGGCTTGCCGCGCTGGGCTACCGTGTGCTCGTCGAGGGCGAGCACTTGGTGTTCTACAAGGCCTTGCGGACCCAGGTTCGCGTTTACCGAGTTCTCCATGGTCGCCGCAAGTACGCACACCTGGCCTGAAGGCGGTTGAGGGCCCTCTGGACCTCCCCCTTTTCTTACCGCTAGAATGTCGAGGCTATGCACAAGCTCGTCCTCTTGCGTCACGGCCAGAGCACCTGGAACCTGGAAAACAGGTTCACCGGGTGGACGGACGTGGACCTCACGCCGCAGGGGTACACCGAGGCGCACACCTCAGCCCGGCTTCTGAAGGAGGGCGGCTACACCTTCGACCTGGCCTACACCTCGGTCCTGAAGCGCGCGATCCGCACGTTGTGGATCGTGCAGGACGACATGGACCTGATGTGGATCCCCGTGCACCGCGACTGGCGCCTGAACGAACGGCATTACGGGGCGCTCCAGGGGCTGAACAAGGCCGAGACCGCGGCGAAGTACGGAGAGGACCAGGTGAAGATCTGGCGCCGCAGCTATGCGACGCCGCCGCCCGCGTTGACGAAAGACGACGCCCGGTTCCCCGGCGCGGACCCCCGGTACAAGGGTCTCGCCGCCGGCGATTGGCCTCTGGCCGAGTCCCTGGCCGATACGGTGTCGCGGTTCCTTCCGGCCTGGCACGGGGCGATCGCGCCGCTGGTCGCCGCGGGACGCAAGGTCATCGTCGTCGCGCACGGGAACTCCCTGCGCGCCCTCGTAAAGTACCTCGACGGCGTCTCCGACGA
>Ga0315273_10002755_pt1 | contig 20909 bp, 23 predicted proteins | sample YL17G02_0_MG_FD_205753 | JGI IMG/M metagenome (GOLD analysis project Ga0315273, IMG submission 205753) | Sediment microbial communities from Yellowstone Lake, YNP, Wyoming, USA - YL17G02_0 | ecosystem: Environmental > Aquatic > Freshwater > Lake > Sediment | place: USA: Wyoming | collected... | reverse complement strand
GACTCCGGAGTGGGCGCGGTCACCGAGTCCGACGTGCTCACCGCCGCGGCCGGCAAGGGCATCATCGTGGGCTTCCACACCAAGCCCGAGACCAAGGTCGATCAGATCGCCAGCCAGCAGAGCGTGAAGATCCTGCTCTTCGACATCATCTACGAGGCGGCCGACACCATCCGCGAGGAGATGGTGGGGCTGCTCGATCCCATCATCAAGGAGAAGCCGCTCGGCAAGGCCGAGGTCCGGGCCGTCTTCAACATCCCGCGCGCCGGCACCATCGCCGGCTCGGCGGTCACGGAGGGCGTCATCAAGCGAGGCGCCCATGTCCGCGTGCTCCGCGAACGCAAGGTGGTCCACGCCGGGAAGATCGCCTCGCTCCGCCGGATCAAGGACGACGTGAAGGAGGTCCAGTCCGGCTTCGAGTGCGGCATCGGCATCGAGGCCTTCTCCGACTTCAAGGTCGGCGACGTCTTCGACGCCTACGAGCTCGAGGAGATCCGGCCGTCGCTGGACTAGCGGCGCTCCCCGGGCGAAGCTGGCGGCGTGTTCGTCGGCATCCTCCGGCTCACGCTACACCTGCCCGAGCCCGGCTCGCTCAAGTCGAAGCGCCATCTGCTTCGCTCGGCGCTCGACCGGGTGCGGTCCCGCTTCCCGGTGGCCATCGCCGAGGTGGGCGAGAACGACGCCTGGAAGCGGAGCGTGGTGGGCGTGGCCGCGGTGGGCAACGACCACGCCTTCGTGAACGAGCTGCTCGACAAGGTGACCGGGTTCGTGGCGTCGGCCCACGGCGGGCAGATGTTCATCACCGACCGGGCGCTGGAGATCATCCCGTTCGGGGACGAGCTGGGCGGCGGCTGGCGGACGCTGGCGGACGCCGAGGAGGACGAGAATGGCACGTGACCGGCCGGCCCGCGTGGCCGCGGAATTCCAGCACGAGGTGTCGTCGATCATCGCCCGGGGGCTGAAGGACCCGCGCGTCACCGGATTCGTCACCGTCACCGGCGCCAAGATGTCGCCCGACCTGAAGGAGGTCGCGATCTACGTGTCGGTCCACGGCGACGACACGGTCCGTCACAACACGTTCGCTGGATTGCAGGCGGCCACCGGCTTCATCCAGCGCGAGGCGGCCCGCACCATCAAGCTCCGCTACACCCCCCGCATGCGCATCGTCTACGACGGGAGCGTCGAGGAGGGGGACAAGATCGAGCGACTCCTCAAGGAAGCCAAGGCGAAGGACGGGCGGTGACGCACACCGCTCGCCGCCAATGACCGGCGGCATCCTCGTCGTCGACAAGCCGGCCGGCCCCACCAGCTTCGCGGTGGTGGAGCGGGTGCGGCGCGCGCTCTGCGCGAGGAAGGCCGGCCACACGGGCACGCTCGACCCGACGGCCACCGGCGTCCTGGCCATCTGCCTCGACGAGGCGGTGAAGCTCCAGCAGTGGATCACCGAGACCGACAAGGCGTACGACGCGCTGGTGGTCTTCGGCTTCGCCACCGACACCGAGGACACCGAGGGGCGCGAGGTGGAGCGGGGCGACCCGGCCAGCCTCACCTCCGAGCGGGTCGCCGCGGCGCTGGCCGGATTCGTGGGCGAGATCGACCAGGTCCCGCCCATGTACTCGGCGGTCCGGGTCGGCGGGCGACGCCTTCACGAGGCGGCCCGCGCCGGCGAGGAGGTGGAGCGGGCGCCGCGGCGGGTCGTGGTCCATGCGCTCGAGCTCCTGGCCTTCGAGTCGCCGGCGGGCGGGCTGGCGCGAGCGCGGGTCGCGATCCGCTGCGGAAAGGGGACCTACGTCCGGACGCTGGCCACGTCGCTGGGGAAGGCTCTCGGCGTTCCGGCCCACCTCGGCGCGCTGCGGCGCACCGCATCCGGCCCCTTCTCGATCGGCCAGGCCCTGGCGCTCGACGAGGTCGAGTCGCTGGCGCGCCGCGCCCCGGCGGAGCTGGCGGCGCGCATCATCCGCCCCGCCGACGCCCTGCCCGGATTCCCCGCCGTGCCGGTCTCCGCCGCCGAGGCGCTGGCGCTGGCGCAGGGGAAGGCGCTCGGTCGGGATCCCCCAGGCCCGCTCTGCCGCGCCATCGACGAAGCGGGGGACCTGGTCGCGATCTGCGCCCCCACGGAGGACGGGAAGGCGCTTCGCCCGCTTCGGGTGTTCGTGCAACCGCCTGGAATCGCAGGGGCAGACCCGGGAAAGCGTTGACTTCGAGCATCCCGATCGCTAAAACACGACCCTTCGACCCGCCGTCCACTATCCCCGTGGCGCGACGCCTTCGCCCTCGAGACGGGGACGGTTCACAACAGGGAGCATCCGACATGGCGCTGATCGCAGAGAAGAAGTCCGAGCTCGTCCAGAAATATCGCCGGCACGACACCGACACCGGATCCCCCGAGGTCCAGGTGGCCCTGATCACCGAGCGCATCACCTACCTCACCGAGCACTTCAAGACGCACAAGAAGGACCACCACAGCCGCCGCGGCCTCCTGAAGCTGGTCGGGCAGCGGCGTCGTCTCCTCGACTACCTCCGGGGCGTCGACCTGAACCGCTACAAGGTCGTCATCGACCAGCTCGGGCTCCGGAAGTAGGGCAGGGCAGTTCAACAGGCCCGCCCGCGAGCGGGCCGACGCACCCTCGACGGCGCTTCCGTTTCCGACTCGGGTGTCGCTCCCAGGCGAGCGGCTCTCCAGTGAGAAACTGAGGCATCGCGGATCGGGCGCCGGCAACTCGCACGGCGGGACCGGTGGGCGCAAAGCCCCCGGCTCACATCGCAAAGGTGCCAAATGAAGGTCATCCAGGAACGCGTCCAGGTCGGCGATCGCGAGATCTCCCTCGAAACGGGCAAGGTTGCAAAGCAGGCCGACGGATCCATCTGGATCCGTCACGGCGACTCCATCGTCCTCGTCACCGTCGTGTCGGCCAAGGAGCGGAAGGAAGGCATCGACTTCTTCCCGCTGACCGTCGACTACCAGGAGAAGATGTTCGCCGCGGGCAAGATCCCCGGCAGCTTCTTCCGGCGCGAGGGACGCCTCACCGAGAAGGAGACGCTGGTCTCCCGCATGGTGGATCGCTCCTGCCGCCCGCTCTTCCCGGATGGGTACGCCAACGAGACGCAGATCATCGCGACCGTCATCTCCTTCGACCAGGAGAACGACTCCGACGTGCTGGCGCTGACCGGCGCCTCGGCGGCCATGGCCGTCTCCGACGTCCCCTTCCACGGCCCCATCGCCGGGGTTCGCGTCGGTCGCGTCGGGGGGCAGTTCGTCGCCAACCCCACGCTGGCCCAGCGAGTGGGCGCCGACATCGACGTGGTGCTGGCCGCGTCGCGTGACGCCATCGTCATGGTGGAGGGCGGAGCACTCGAGGTGCCGGAGAGCGTCATGGTGGACGCGCTCCTCTTCGGCCACGCAGCGGTGCAGCCACTCCTCGACGCCCAGGACCGGCTCGCCAAGGCGGTCGGCAAGTCGAAGCGCACCTTCGAGCCTCCCAAGAACGACCTCGCCCTGCGGGAGAAGGTGAAGGCCCTCGCCTGGGAGAAGGTGAAGGAGGCCTACGCCCGCAACGAGAAGCACGATCGCTACGGCCGGCTCTCCGAGGTCAAGAAGGAAATGCTCGAGGCGCTCAGGGCCGAGGCCGGCGGCGACGCCGCGAAGCTCGCAGCGCTCTCGGCCCGCGAGAAGGAGATCAAGGGCTACTACGAGGACGTGAAGTACGACTACATGCGGAAGATGATCACCGAGGAGGGGCGCCGCATCGGCGGTCGCGGGACGGCCGACATCCGGTTCATCGCCTCCGAGGTCGGCATCCTCCCCCGCGTCCACGGCTCCGCCCTCTTCACGCGTGGTGAGACCCAGGCGCTGGTGGCGACCACGCTCGGCACCTCCCAGGACGAGCAGCGCGTCGAGATGCTGAACGGCATGATCTTCAAGAAGTTCATGCTCCACTACAACTTCCCGCCGTTCTCGGTGGGCGAGGCCAAGTTCCTCCGCGGCCCGGGCCGCCGCGAGATCGGCCACGGCGTTCTGGCCGAGCGCGCGCTGCGCGCCGTGCTGCCGGCCGAGGACAAGTTCCCGTACACCATCCGCATCGTCTCCGACATCATGGAGTCGAACGGCTCCTCGTCGATGGCGTCGGTCTGCGGCGGCTGCCTGTCGCTCATGGACGCCGGCGTCCCGGTCAAGGCTCCGGTGGCCGGCATCGCCATGGGGCTCATCAAGGAAGGCGAGAAGATCGCCATCCTCTCCGACATCCTCGGGGACGAGGACCACCTCGGCGACATGGACTTCAAGGTCTGCGGGACCGAGGCCGGCATCACCGCCATCCAGATGGACATCAAGATCGGCGGAGTGACGCGCAAGATCCTCGAGGACGCGCTGAACCAGGCCGCGGCCGGCCGCAAGCACATCCTCGGCGAGATGGCCAAGGCCCTCTCCGCGCCGCGCACCGACATCAGCGCCTACGCGCCGCGGATCACGACCATCAAGATCCGCCCGGAGCGCATCAAGGACGTCATCGGCCCCGGCGGCAAGGTCATCAAGGACATCACCGCCCGAACCGGCTGCAGCATCAACATCGAGGACGACGGGTCGATCAACATCGCCAGCTCGGACCAGACCAAGGTCGACGCCGCCATCAAGATGATCAAGAACCTCACCCAGGAGGCGGACGTCGGAAAGGTCTACCTGGGCACGGTTCGCAAGATCGCCGAGTTCGGCGCCTTCGTGGAGATCTTCCCGGGCACCGACGGCCTCATCCACATCTCCGAGCTCTCGGACAAGCGGGTGAAGAGCGTCACCGACGTCCTCCAGGAGGGCGAGGAGGTGCTCGTGAAGGTCATCTCGGTAGATCGGGCCGGCAAGATCCGCCTCTCCCGCAAGGAGGCGCTGGCCGACGCGGCCGCGCAGAAGCCAGCGGGCGCGGCGAAGGCCGACCCCGAGCCCGCCAAGGGCTAGGGAGACGAGCGGTGGCCGCGGCCGAGACCCCGATCCCGATCCCGGTGCTTCGGGTGGGCGGCCGTGGCGAGCCGCTGGAGCTGCCGCGCTACCAGACCGCCGGCGCCGCCGGCATGGACCTGCGCGCCGACGAGCCGGTGGACCTCGCCCCGGGCGAGCGCCAGCTCGTCCCCACCGGAATCGCAGTGGCCATCCCGCCGGGATGGGAGGGGCAGGTCCGTCCTCGCTCGGGACTGGCGCTCAAGCTCGGCCTGGGCATGCCCAACGCCCCGGGGACCATCGACAGCGACTACCGGGGCGAGGTGGGTGTCATCCTCGTGAACTGGGGGCAGGAGCGGGTGCGCCTCCCCCGGGGCGAGCGCATCGCCCAGCTGGTGCTGGGGCGGGTGACGCTGGGCTCGCTCGTCGAGGTCGCGGAGCTGCCCGGCACCGGGCGAGGTGGCGGGGGATTCGGTTCGACCGGCCGATAGGCCGGAAACGCATACCGGCCGCCAGGCGGCCGCGGAGGTTCGGATGATCCCGCGCTACACGCGTCCCGAGATGGCCCGGATCTGGTCGCCGGAGCGGCGCCTCCGCATCTGGCTCGACGTCGAGCTCCTCGCCGCCGAGGCCATGGGGAAGCTCGGGGAGGTCCCGGCCGAGGACCTGGCCGCGCTGCACCAGGCCTTCGACGGCTTCGAGTTCTCTCCCGCCGACGTGGCCCGCATCGACGAGATCGAGAAGGTGACGAAGCACGACGTCATCGCCTTCCTCACCTTCGTCGAGGAGAGGGGCGGGCTTCCGGCGCGCCACCTGCACAAGGGCATGACGTCCTCCGACGTGCTCGACACCACGCTGGCGGTGCAACTCCAGGAGGCCACCGCGCTCCTCGTCGCCGACGTGGACCGGGTTCGCGCGGCCGTGAAGAAGCGGGCCTTCGAGCACCGGCGCACCCCCATGATCGGCCGCAGCCACGGAATTCACGCCGAGCCCGTCACCTTCGGCCTCAAGCTCGCCGGCTGGTACGACGCCTGGGGCCGGCGGCGCGACGCGCTCGAGCGGGCCGGCAAGGTCGCCGCGGTCGGCAAGATCTCCGGCGCGGTGGGCACCTTCGCGAACGTCGACCCGAGCGTGGAGGCCTTCGTGATGGCCAGGCTCGGCCTCGAGGGCGGGGAGGGGGCGGCCACCCAGGTCGTCGCACGCGACCGGCACGCCGACCTCTTCTGCGCCATCGCCGTGGCCGGCGCGGTGATGGAGCAGCAGGCCACCGAGGTCCGCCACCTGCAGCGCACCGAGGTTCGGGAGGCCGAGGAGCCCTTCACGGTGGGTCAGAAGGGCAGCTCGGCCATGCCCCACAAGCGCAACCCCATCCTGTCGGAGAACCTCACCGGCCTGGCGAGATTGCTCCGCGGCTGGGCGGTGCCTGCGCTCGAGGACGTGGCGCTCTGGCATGAGCGGGACATCAGCCACTCGTCGGTGGAGCGGGTCATCGGGCCCGACGCCACCATCGCGCTCGACTTCGGCCTGTCCCGCTTCGCCCGGATGATCGAGGACCTTCGCGTCTACCCGGAGCGGATGCGGGAGAACCTCGCGCAGACGGGCGGCCTCTACGAGGCCCAGCGAGTGCTGCTGGCGCTGGTCGGCAAGGGCGTCCCGCGTCAGGAGGGCTACGTGCTCGTGCAGCGCAACGCCATGAAGGTCTGGGAGGAGAAGGTCGACTTCCGGACCGCGCTCAAGCGGGATGCCGACGTGAAGAAGGCGCTCGGTGACGCCGAGATCGACGCCTGCTTCGCGGAGGACCACCACCTGAAGCACGTGGACACGATCTTCGAGAGGGTGTTCGGGAAGGGCTACAGGTAGCCCTTGGCCTTCAGGTTCGCCCGGATCCTGGCGTCCACGCTCCCCACGGGCGAGTCGAACGTCTCGCCGGTGAGGATCTCGAAGACCTCGATGTACTTGCGGGCCAGCATCACCCGGACGTCGTCGGTGAGGGCCGGGGGCGTTCCGTGGCCGGAGAATCCGTGCTCGGTGATGAGCCACTGCCGGATGTTCTCCTTGTCGAGCATCTGCTGATCCTGGCCGGCGGCCAGCCGCTCCTCGTAGCCCTTGGCGACCCAGTAGCGGGAGCTGTCCGGGGTGTGGATCTCGTCGATGACCACCAGCTTCCCGTCGGCGATGCCCATCTCGTACTTGGTGTCGACGAGGATGAGCCCTCGCTCGGCGGCCCACTCCTGACCCCGCCGGAAGAGGGCCCGGGCGACCTGCACGGCCTCCTGCCAGACCGGAGCCGGCACGAGACCCTGTCCGACGATCTCCCGCTCGCTGATGGGCTCGTCGTGCTTGCCGTACTGGGCCTTGGTGGAGGGCGTGATGACGGGCAGGTGGAACTTCTGGTCCTTCCGCAGCCCCTGGGGCCACTCGATGGCGTAGGCCCCGGCCTTCCCCGACACGTAGTCGCGCCAGAGGGATCCGGTGATGTAGCCCCGGATGATGATCTCGACGGGAAGCGGCTGGGCACGCTTCACCACCATGACGCTCGGGTCCGGGTTGTCGAGGATGTGGGTGGGGGCGATGCCCTTCACCTTGTCGAACCAGAAGCGGGTGAGGCGCGAGAGCACCTCTCCCTTGAACGGGATGGTCCCCAGCACGTGGTCGAATGCGCTGACCCGGTCGGTGGTGACCATCACGATCTGGTCGCCGCGCGAGTAGTTGTCGCGGACCTTGCCTCGGTAGAGCTCCCCGAGAGCCGGGGCGTCGAACTGCCGGAGCGTGTGGCCGAGCTGCTCGCGGAGCTTGTCGTCGGGAATCATGGGCGCGAATGCTAGCATACGGGCGCCTTGGACCGGGATGACGTGATCTTCGTGCTGCACCGCCCGTCCTCCGCCGAGAACATCGGTGCGGTGGCCCGGGTCCTCGCGAACTTCGGCCTGCCCCGTCTCTCCGTGGTGGCGCCCGCTTCCTGGTCCGGGGTGGCCCGGACAGGGCGCGGGGAGAACGCCCGGGAGGACGTGCTCCGCCGGGCGCGGCGCACGGCGCGGAAGGCCGTGGGGGTGCTGGAATCGGCCGAGGTGAAGTCCGACCTGGCGGCCGCCCTGGCCGGGACCGTCTGGGCCTGCGGCACCACCTCGCGGGCCGTCGAGGGGCGCCCGCGCCTCACGCCCCGGGAACTGGGGGCGGAGGTGGCTCGACGGGCCGGGGCAGGCAGGGTGGCCGTGGTGCTGGGGGAGGAGCGACGCGGCCTCTCCGACTCCGAACTCACGCTCTGCTCGGCGGTCTGCACCATCCCGACGAGCGCCGCCTATGACTCCATGAACCTGGCCCAGGCCGCGGCGGTGCTGGCCTACGAGATCGCGATCGGCCGGGGTGCCGGGCTGGGAGACCATCCGGCGACGGAACCGGCCCGCCACGAGACGGTCGAGGCCTTCTGGGGCCGGATGAAGGCGCTCCTCGCCAGCGCGGGCTACCTGAACCCACAAAACCCCGACGCGATCCTCGCGGAGTGGAGGCGCCTTCTGGCACGGGCCGAGCCCACGCAGAGGGAGGCGGAACTTCTCGCCGCCGCGGTCCGCACGCTCGAGCGAACGCTCGCGATCGGGCCAGCGGGCGGCGAGGGGAACGGCTAGGGCACTAAGCTGCGGGCGCCTCTGCGGCGGACTGCTTCGCGCCCTTGCGGCTCTTCTTCCAGGCGTCGAAGTGAGCCTGGCAGAGGCCATGCTGGAAGACCTTCTTCTTGCACTCCTCCTTGCCGCAGCCCTTCCAGCGGCGAGGCTTGGCCTCGATCTCGCCGCGGCGCCACTTGGAGTAGTGGAAGAAGCAGAGCCCCTTGGCGCGGTACGAGCGCTTGCAGCCCTGGATCTTGCAGGTCTTCTTGCCGCTGCCCTTGGCCTTCGGGGCGGCCTTCTTCGCCTTGGTCTTCGCAGTCGTGTCGGACATTCGGGGCGTTGATTACCCGACCCCCGCGCGGAACGCAACCGGGCGATTCGCCTGGGACGTCGGTCCGGTCAGCGCAATGGGGCCGGTCGGTCGGCCGCGTGCTCCGCGACGATGCGATCGAGGGCGTTCCGGTCGGCGTCGGTGTGGTGCTCGACCGGTTCCGGGACGACCTTCTCCGGCGACGCTCCTTGAGGCCGGGCCTGGCGCGCGATCGGTGTGACCCTGGAGGGCGCCCCTTTCGGGGAGGGCTTCGTGGACGCGGCGTTCCACCGGTCCACGAGGGTCTTTCCGTTGACGGGGACGAACGCCCCGACGACGAAGAGGATGGCCGCGAGGGCGACGGCGAGGAGCATCCGGGACATGTCGAAAGGGTGGCACGCACCCCGCCGCCCGTCGAGTTTTACTCGATGAGCCCCTGCTCGCGCGCCAGGCGACCGAGCTTCTCCTTCAACCGTTCAAAGCGCTTGCGCAGCGCCGCTGGCGTGGCGGGCTCGCCGTCGGCTCGAAGCACCTCGGCCACGTCCTCCCACGCCATGGCCTTGTCGACGCGCAGGATGAGGAGCGTCTGCTCCTCCGGCTCGAGCGACTCGCGCAGCTTCAGGAGCCTGTCCGCACGTCCGCCCGGCGCGTAGGTGGACATGGTGGAGCGCACCTGCTCGGCGATCTTGGAGGCCTCGGTGGTGAGGATGGGGCGATGTCGCTTGCGGTAGGGGTCGCGGGCGTAGCGGGAGGCGGCATGCCAGGCCAGCCGGAAGGCCCAGGTCCGGATGGAGGACTCCCGCCGGAAGCCCGGGAGGCCGCGCCACAGGTCCTCGGCGAACTGGGAGAAGACGTCGTGGGCGTCGTCCTCGTCGCGCAGCACGGCGGTGAGGTAGCCGAGCACCTGCGGGCCGTATCCGCGCAGCGCCTCGGTGGCGGCGCCGGAGAGGTCGCTGGCGTCGAGGAGCGCCAGGATGCGGGGCTCGAGATCGGACACGTCCCTCTCTACCTCACGTCAGGGGGTGGCGCCCACCCAGGGGAGAAGGCCGGCAGCGTCCTCCACGAATCCGGTGGCGCCCCCCGCGGCCAGCGTCGCGAGCGGGACGAAGCCCCAGGAGACGGGCACGAAGCGAACACCGGCGGCGACGGCCGTCGCATGGTCGACCAGGCTGTCTCCGATGAGAACGGTCTCCTCGGCCGAGGCCCCGACGCGCGCGGCGATGCCGAGCAGGCCCGAAGGGTCGGGCTTCCGCGCCCCCTCGTCGCCGCCGACCACGGCGACGAAACGGGAGAACACCCCCAGGCCTTCGAGGACCTTCCGCGCCATGTCGCCCGGCTTGTTGGTGTGAACCGCGAGCGGGATGCGCGCGCTGCCGAGCACGGCGGCGATGCCCGGGTAGAGGCGGGTGTGGTCGAGGAGGTGCCGGAAGTAGTGCTCGCGCCAGAGAGCCACGGCGGTCTCGAGCAGGTGCTCCCGGGGCGCGATGGAACGGGTCACGAGCGCCACCGCCCCATCTCCCGCGTAGCTCACCACCTCGTCGCGGGACCGGGGCGGGAGGCCGAGCTCGGAGAGGGCATGGGCCACGGCGAGGTAGAGATCCTCGCGCGAGTCCACCAGCGTTCCGTCCAGGTCGAACACGGCGAGCTTCACGGCCCCATCCCCACCCAGTCCGAGCCGTCGGCGTAGATTTCTCGCTTCCAGATGGGCGCGTCCTTCTTCAACGCCTCGATGGTCGCCTCGCAGGCCCGGAATGCCGGGGCCCGATGCGATGCCGCCGCCGCGATCACCACCGCCGCCTCGCCCGGCACGAGCGCCCCCACCCGGTGGACGATGGACACCTCGGCGCCGTGCTCGGCCCCGACCCGCCGCCCGATCTCCTCGAGCTTTCGCTCGGCCATGGGGACGTAGGCCTCGTACTCGAGGCGGACCACGCGCTTCCCGTGGCTCTCGCCGCGGACGTCGCCGCGGAAGGTGACGAGGCCGCCGCGCTCCGGGCCGGCCACTGCGTTCACCACCTCGGCGAGGTCGAGCGGCCGGTCCACGACCCGGAAGCGTCCCGCGCCGCCTGACACCGGTGGGATGACCGCCACCTCGGCGCCATCCGGCACCGGATCCCGGTCCTGGGCGAACTCCTGGTTCACCGCCAGCCGGCAGCGGGGCAGCACCCGCGCGAGCGCAGGGTGGCGGGCCGCCAGCGCGCCGCGCAACTCACCCACGGTCGCCGGCCAGGCGGCCAGCGACTCGGATTCCAGGCCGGAGGCCTCGCGGGCGACGGCGAAGTAGAGCACGGTGACGGGCACGATCGGATCGTAACTGGCCAGAGCCGTCAGCGCCGGAAGAGTCGCGGCACGTCCCCGAAGACCGTGACGCCGAGGAGCAACCCGAGGAGGGCCAGGAAGCCCACGGTGTGGATCACGGCCTCGGCCTTCTGGTTCACGGGCCGGCGCGCCACGATCTCGTAGACCAGGAAGACCAGCCGTCCACCGTCGAGGGCCGGCAGGGGCAGGAAGTTGAAGATGGCGAGCATGAGGGAGATGAGCCAGACCATCATGAGGAAGGGGGCCGCGCCGGCCCTGGCGCTGCGGGTCATCTCCTGGGCGATGCCCAGAGGACCCTGCAACTCGGCCTTCTGCTTCCGGGTCACCACCTGCCCGAGCCCGCCCAGGATCTCGCCGGCCTTGTCGTTGGTCTTCTGGAAGGCCATCGCCACCGCCTCGGCGGGCCCGGCCTGGACGGCGCGAAGGTGGGGTCCGATCCCGGCCTTGCCGATGCCGCCCGAGTCGTCCGGGCGGATCGTCACCGGAACCGGAGGCGACCCTGCTGGCGCGCCCGAACGCTCGACCTCGAGGGACAGATCCCGACCCGGGTGCGCGCGCACGGCCGCCACCAGCGCCGTCCAGCCCGCGACGGGCGCGCCCGCCGCGCTCACGACCCGGTCTCCGGGGCGCAGTCCGGCCCGCTCCGCGGCGCCGCCGCCGATGACGTCGCCGATGGTCGAGGTCGAGTCCGGCTCGCGCAGCCCCATCGTCGCGATGAGCCCCGCGGCCAGCGCCACCGCGAGCAGGTAGTTCATGGCCGGGCCGGCCAGGATGACCAGGAACCGGCGCCAGGCCGGCTGGTGGGAGTAGGCGCTTCGGTCGTCGTCGGCGATGTCCTCGCCGGGCGCCATCCCGGCGATCTTCACGTAGCCGCCCAGCGGAACGGCCGAGACGGCCCACTCGGTGTCGCCGCGCCGGCGCGACCAGATCACCGGTCCGAATCCGACGCTGAAGCGCTCGACGCGCATGCCCGACCAGCGGGCGGCCAGGTAGTGACCGAGCTCGTGGATGACGATGAGGAGCCCGAAGGCCAGCACCGTGACGGCGATCATCGGGAGCGAGTGGAGGATCGCGTTCATGGATACTCTCTGGCCGGCTCTCCGAACTCCTCGGCGTCGAACACCTCGACGGTCGTGGTCGGATCGAGCCAGGCGTCCGGGCGGAGCCCGGCCTTGAGACAGGCGTGCTTTAGGAAGGTGGGCGCGTCCCAGCCACGCTCGACGGCGACCACCGGCAGGAGCACGCCGCGGTGCCATCCCTGCTTCACTGCCAGTCCGTGTTCGCCGACGCGAAGCTGCGCCGGATCGGGGAGCGGACGGCGCGGCCCTAGCGCCGAGATGTGCAGCTCGAGGTCCTCGAACTCGTCGGAGCGCAGCGGAGGGAAGCGCGGGTCCTCGAAGGCGGCGGCCACCGCCATCTCGGCGACGGTGCGGGCCAGCGAGCTCTCCGGGTCGAAGCGGCCGATGCAGCCCCGAAGCTCCCCGCCGCGGTGAAGGGTCACGAAGGCGCCGCGCCGGTCCCCGAGCGCACCCGCCTCCGGCACCCCGGGCGCCGGGACGAGCCCGAGCCGGTGCCCGATGGCGGCCCGAGCCACCCCGAGCAGCGCCGCCCGCTCGACCGGGGAGAGGGGCGCGCTCACAGCCGCCTCCGGGCTCCGGTGAGGAGGTAGCGCCGAACGTCGGCGAGGATCTCCCGGTGGTCGAAGACGATCGTGTCGGGCAGCGCGTCCCACGGGAAGGCGCGGGCCTCGACGGCGTCGTCGCCTCCGCGGGGCTGTCCGGACGCCGTGGCCAGATACACGGTGCTGATGGTGTGGCGACGGGGATCGCGGGCCGGGTCGGAGTAACTGTGGAACTGCTCGAGGAGGGTCACCGAGAGTCCGGTCTCCTCGGAGGCCTCGCGAGCAGCCGCCACGTCGAGTCGCTCGCCCTCGTCCACGAACCCCCCGGGGATGGCCCACCCGCGAGGCGGGTTCCTCCGGCGGACCAGGACCACCCGATCGCCTGGGAGCAGGACCACCGCGTCGACGGTGGGAGCGGGATTCCGGAAATTGGCCATCGTCCCGGTCACCTGCGAGGCGCGGAGATGACGGGCGTGGCCGGCGCCGGTGGCGAGCCGGAGCCCCCCGAGGGGAAGGCCTTCTCGACCATGCTGCGGGCGAAGGGAATGGTGCTGCCCGGACTTCCGGCCGCCAGCGCGCGGGCCGCGGCAGCGGCCCGCGCGGCGCGATCGGCGAACCCCGTGCCCTGGAAGTGGAGCGCCACCGCGAACAGGCGCGACGACAGGCGCTGCCGGCAGGCCGGGTCGAGCCACGCCTCCAGCGCCTCGGCCACGGCGGCTGCCATCTGCTCGGTGCGCTGTCCTTCGTCGGCGACGACCTTCGATGCCTGCAGCCCGTCCAGTGTCGCGGCCAGCGCGCGGAGCGCCGCCTCGTCGGCGATCCACCCCCGCAGCACGGGCAGCGAGTGCAGGTCGGCCGACGCCGCCAGCGCGGCTCGTTCGTCCTCGTCGGGGAGGGGAGGAAACGCCGCGGAGGGGTCGGGGGGCAGGATGCCCGGGCCGAGGCGGGCCAGCCAGGCGTCCGCGCCCTCCGGTACGGCGCGTCCGGAGGCGTCGTTCTGGCGGCGGGCCTGGGCGACGAGCCCCCTGGCGTTCCCCGGGTCGATCTCAGCGACCCCCATGGTCTGCCCGCGCTCGGCGATGTCCCTGCCGAAGGTGCGATACTCCTTGCGGCCGAGCACGCCGACCTGCAACTCGATGAGCCCGTTCACGTCGGAGATCACCGCCTGTCCCACCTCGACGCCGCGACCGGGGACGTTGCGGGAGATCCAGACGGCGCGCTCCCCCTGGCTGTCGATGGAGGATCCGTAACAGGGGAAGACCTCCTCGGCGACGGGGGCAGGGGGGGGCGGCGCGGCCCGGGGCGCCTCCGGCACGGCCACGCCTCGGGTGCGGAGCAGGTGGAGGCAGCGCTTGGCCTCCTTCGAGAGGACCTTGTCGGACGACGCGGCCAGGACCGAGAGGACCTCGACCCGGCCGCCGTCGAGGGCCGCCTTGAGGAGTGCCGCCTGGAGCGGGGGTGGGAGGCTCGCGACCTCCTCGGCCCTGGCCTTGGCGAGGCCGACGAGCAGCCGGGCCGCGCGGGCCGCCTCGGTGCGTGGCAGGCCGGTCTGGGCCGCCACCTCCTGGCTGTCTACGTTGGGGTCCCGGAGCATTGCCAGGATCTGATCGGAATCTTCCACGGGCATCGGAGGCGGAATCTACACGCCGACCCCCCGGCCGACAATGTCACTTACCCCCCTGCCACGCCGATTCCCTTGACGCGGCAGAAGATTGTCCTAGATATTCGAGAATCAACCCGCTGCACGAACGATTCCACCCGGCAGGGCGGACGTGGGCAGCCCCAGAGAAGGAGCCTCACACATGACCCATCGCCTGATCGTCCAGATTGCCCTCGGCCTCGCCGGGGCGTTCGCCCTGGCCGTCGCCACCCCCGTCCTCGCCTGCGACTGCGACAAGAAGGCCGGAACCACCGCCGACAAGTCGGACAAGAAGTCCGCTGCCCCGGCCGCCGCCGACAAGGCCGCTCCCGCCCAGCAGGCCCCCGCACAGGAGAAGAAGGCCGAGGCTTCCAAGGCCTCGGGCACGCTCCTCGCTGCCGAGGGCGGCTGCAAGTGCGGCGCCAAGGAGGCCAAGGACTGCAAGTGTGGCGAGAAGTGCCACTGCACGGACAAGGCCGGTACCGACAAGCCCAAGGCCAGCGCCGCCGCTTCCTCGACGCTGCTCCTCGTCGCCGCCGACGCATGCCAGTGCGGCGCCAAGGTGGCCGCGGACTGCAAGTGTGGCGAGAAGTGCAAGTGCCACGAGAAGAAGGACGCGCCCCCGAAGGCCAAGGCCGCCTAGCTCTCCGCTCCTGCGAGCGAACCAGGCCCCGTCCGGCGACGCCGGTCGGGGCCTTCGTCCATCCGAAGCCCGTCGCGAGCGGCGCGATCAGGCGCCGAGTCGCTCCGCGCCGCGGCTGCGCTCCCGGTGGCGCGACAGCATCTGCCCGAGGTAGTGGCCGGTGAAGCTGCCCTTCGTCCGGGCCACCTCCTCCGGCGTGCCCTCCGCGATGACGAGGCCCCCTTCCTCGCCGCCCTCGGGGCCCAGGTCGATGACCCAGTCGGCCGACTTGATGACGTCGAGGTTGTGCTCGATGACCACCACCGAGTTGCCGGCGTCGACGAGCCGGTCGAGGACGACGAGCAGCTTCTTCACGTCGTCGAAGTGGAGCCCGGTGGTGGGCTCGTCGAGGATGTAGAGCGTGCGCCCGGTCCCGACCCGGGCCAGCTCCCGCGACAGCTTGATGCGCTGGGCCTCGCCGCCCGAGAGGGTGGGGGATGGCTGCCCCAGCTTCACGTAGCCGATGCCGACGTCGTCGAGGGTCCGGAGGATCCGCAGGATCTCCCGGTGGTTCGCGAAGTGCTCGATGGCCTCGTGCACGGAGAGGTCGAGCACCTGGGCGATGTTCCTCCCCTTGAACTGCACCCGCAGCGTGGCCTCGTTGAAGCGCTTGCCCTGGCAGACCTCGCAGGGCACGAGCACGTCGGCGAGGAAGTGCATCTCCACGAGCTTCATGCCGTCGCCCTGGCAGGCCTCGCAGCGCCCCCCCTTCACGTTGAAGCTGAAGCGTCCGGGCTGGTAGCCGAGCGCCCGGGCCTCCGGGGTCTGGGCGAAGACCTCGCGCACCAGGTCGAAGAGCTTGGTGTAGGTGGCCGGGTTGGAGCGGGGCGTGCGCCCGATGGGCTGCTGGTTGATGTCGATGACCTTGTCGATCTGCTCGTGTCCGGCGATCGACTTGTGGCGTCCAGGGACCTCGCGGGCGCCGTGCAGCAGGCGGGTGAGCGCGGGGTGGAGGATGCCGTTCACCAGGGTGGACTTGCCGGCCCCCGACACGCCGGTGACCGCGACGAAGCAGGACAGCGGGAAGGAGACGGTCACGTCCTTCAGGTTGTTCTCGGTGGCCCCGGCCACGGTGATGCGCCCCTTGCCGATGGGGCGGCGGCGCGACGGCACGGAGATCTCGACGCGGCCGGACAGGTAGGCGCCGGTGAGGGAGGCCGGGTCCTGCTTCACGTGCGCGGCCGTTCCCGCCGACACCACGCGGCCGCCGTGCTCGCCGGCGCCAGGGCCGAAGTCGACGATCCAGTCGGCGGCCTCCATGGTCTCCTCGTCGTGCTCGACGACGATGACCGAGTTGCCGATGTCGCGCAGCCTCTTGAGGGTCGAGAGCAGCTTGCCGTTGTCCCGCTGGTGGAGTCCGATGGAGGGCTCGTCGAGGATGTAGATGACGCCGGTGAGCTCGCTGCCCATCTGCGAGGCCAGGCGGATGCGCTGGCTCTCCCCGCCCGAGAGCGACGGGCCGGGACGCTCCAGGGTCAGGTAGCTGAGCCCCACGTCGACGAGGAAGCGCAGCCGGTTCTTGATCTCCTTGAGCAGTTCCTCGGCGATGCGGGCCTCGGCTCCCTTCAGCTCCAGGCCGTCGAGCCACGCCAGCGCCTCGCGGATGGTCTTGCGCGACAGCCCGACGATGCCGACCCCGCGCACCCGAACGGCGCGGCTCTCCGGACGGAGCCGCTCGCCGCCGCAGGCCGGGCAGGGCTTGTCGGAGAAGAAGCGCATGTAGTAGCGGCGCATGGCCTCCGAGCCGGTGGACTTGAAGCGCCGGTAGAGCTGGTTGAGCACCCCTTCCCACTGGATGCGGTAGCCCTTCACGCCGGCGGCCTGCGTGCCGTCGAGGATCACGTCGCGGTGCTGCCTGGGGAGCTTGGCCCAGGGGGTGTCGAGGTCGATGCCCAGCGAGCGGGAGAGGTGCTCCACGAACTCGAAGGTCCAGCCCTCGCCCCGCTCCATGCCGCTCGCCCAGGGCTCGACCGCCCCGTCGCGGATGGTGAGGGAGGGGTCGGGGATGATGAGGTCGGCGTCCATCTCGGCGCGGGTGCCGAGTCCCTGGCACTCGGTGCAGGAGCCCTGCGGGCTGTTGAAGGAGAAGGCCTGGGGCGCCAGCTCGCCGAAGGAGATGCCGCAGGTCGGGCAGGCGTTCAGCTCCGAGTAGAACCGGTCGTGCTTCTTGTACTCCTCCGGGTCGATGCCCGGGCCGACCCTCTGCTCCTTGTCGGACTCGGCGACGACCAGGGTTCCCTTGCCCTCGCGCAGCGCGGTCTCCACCGAGTCGGTGAGCCGGCCAAGGATTCCCTCCTTCACCACCAGGCGATCGACCACCAGCTCGATGTCGTGCTTGAGCTTCTTGTCGAGGGCGAGCCGCTCCTCGAGCGAATGGACCACGCCGTCCACCCGCACCCGGGCGAATCCGCGCTTGTGGGCGTCGCCGAGCAGCTCCCGGTACTCGCCCTTGCGGTTCTGCACGAGCGGCGCCAGCACCAGGATGCGCGAGCCGGCCGGCAGCTCGAGGATCGAGTCGACGATCTGCTGGGCGGTCTGCTTGCCGACGCGCCGGCCACAGGACGGGCAGTGCTGCTCGCCGATCGAGGCATAGAGGACGCGCAGGTAGTCGTGGACCTCGGTGATGGTCCCGACCGTGGAGCGCGGGTTGTTGGAGGCCGCCTTCTGCTCGATGGAGATGGTGGGCGAGAGCCCGCGCAGCGTGTCGTACCGGGGCTTCTCCATCTGCCCGAGAAACTGGCGCGCGTAGGAGGAGAGCGACTCGACGTAGCGCCGCTGACCTTCCGCGTAGAGGGTGTCGAAGGCCAGCGAGCTCTTGCCTGAGCCGGAGACGCCCGTGAAGACCACCAGCCGCTTCTTGGGGATCTCGACGTCGACCGACTTGAGATTGTGCTCGCGGGCCCCCTTGACGCTGATGGTATCGGGCTCGCTCATCCGGCCCTTCTTAACCACGGCGGGGCGCGTTGGCTACCGCTCCGAAACCTGATACGGGAGCGGGTCGCATGGCCGACCTCGCCAACGATTCCGGGGTGATCCGGCTCCGCGTCGATCCGATTTCGCGCGAGGACGGGGGCCGGGTGCTCGCCTCGGCGGCCCTCGAGTACCGGGACGCCCGCGACGGGGAGTGGTGGCCCATCGTCCGTCTTCCAGTCGTCCACGTCGTCCCGGGCGGGGCCGGGTCGCTCGTGGCCGCCCTCCAGGACCTCATGCAGGGGGTGATCCCCGGCTTCGCCTGGCAATCCGGCGACGGGGCGCTCGGACTCCAGATCGGCGTGCCGGAGGGGCAGGGGGAACTGCTGGTCGCCGAGGTCGGCATGGACCTGGCCCTCTTCCTGGCCGAATCGGCCGGCGCCCCGAGGCGGGACGGGGCCGAGGCGGCGCTCTTTCGCTGGCCGGTGACCCGCGGCGCGGCCGTGGCCTTCGCGGACGCGCTCCGGCGCGAGTCCGAGGCGCTCCGAAGCGATGGGTAGCTCGCGACCCGAGCCGGGTGCGCCGGGTTCCGCGCTCGCGCCGGCCGCGCGCGCCCGCCTGCTCCTCTTCTTCGCGTCCGCGCTCTTCGGCCTGCTGGCCGTGCTTGCCCGGGTCGCCTCCATGGAGGGGCTCTCCGCGCCCCAGGTGGCCACGGTGCGCTTCGCGGTGGGAACCGGCCTCTGCCTGGCGCTCTTCTGGTTGCGCCCCGGCACGTTCCGCCCGGTGCGGCGGGGGTTGCTGGTCACCCGAGGCGTGCTGGGCGGCCTGGCAGCCCTGCTCTACTTCTACGCGCTGTCGCTCATCCCGGCCGGGCAGGCCACGCTCCTCAACAACACCTTTCCGGTCGTCGCGGTGGGGATCTCCTACTTCACGCTGGGAGAACGCCCGACCTGGCACCTGCTCCTCGCTCTCGGCGTGACCAGCCTTGGCGTGTATCTCGTCCTCGGAGGCGGGGCGGTCGGCTTCACCATGGGCCCGGGGCAGTGGGTGGGCATCGCCTCGGCCATCCTGGGCGCCGGAGCGGTCACCTCCATCCGGGCGCTCCGGGCCACCGACAACGCGCCCACCATCTTCTTCGCCTTCACGGTGGGCGGCCTGCTCGTCTCGGCGCCGCTCGCGTTCGGGACCTGGAGCCTCCACAGCCACGCCTGGATCTACGCCATGGCCGCGGGCGTGGTCTCCTTCGCCGCGCAGATCTTCATGACCGAGGCCTACGGGGCGCTCACCGTGGCCGAGGCGGCGGTGTGGCAGCAACTCACCCCGGTGGCGAGCTTCCTGTGGGCCGGGGCGGTGCTGGCCGAGAGCCTGTCGGCGATCGGCGTGGTCGGCGTGGCCGTCGGCATCGCCGGGGTGGTCTACGGGTCGGTGCTGGGGCGCCGGCCGCCCGAGCCGGAGGAGGCTTGACGCCGGCCGGCAGTCCTCCCCGGGTGCTCCCCCGCCTCGAGCTCGTGGGGTCCGGGATCTTCTTCGGCCTCATGGCGGTGCTGGGACGCCTGCTCGCCACCGGGCCGGCCCACTTCACGCCAGGACAGCTCTCGGTGGTGCGATTCGGGGTGGGGGCGGCGGCCAGCCTGGCCGTCTTCGCCGCGCGGCCGTCGCTCTTCCGGCCGAGGAACGTCAGGCTGCTCGTCACCCGGGGCATCTCCGGCGGCCTGGTGGTCATCCTCTACTTCTCCGCCCTGGCGCGCATCCCGGCCGGCGACGCCGGGATGATCTACAACCTCTTCCCGGCCATCGCGACGCTGCTGGCGCTCTCCCTGCTCCGGGAGCGCCCCTCGGGGCGGCTCTGGCTGGCCATCCTCGTGGCCACGCTGGGCGTGGGGCTCGTGCTGGGGAACGGCTCGCTCCAGCTGGGCCTGGGGTGGGGGGAGGGCGCCGCGCTGGCCGCTGCGGTCCTCGCGGCGGTGAGCGCGAATGTCATCCGGGCCATGCGGGGAACCGACAACGCGCCCACCATCTTCTTCTTCTTCTGCCTGGCCGGCCTGCCCGTGGTGCTGCCCTTCGCGCTCGACCCCTGGCCCGGCGGCCTCGTGCCCTGGGCGCTGGCGGTGGCCATGGCTCTCTGCGCCTTCGCCGCCCAGGTTCTCATGACCGAGGCCTACGGTTCGCTCTCGGTGGGGGAGGCGGCGTCCTGGCTGCAGCTCACCCCCATCGCCCAGTACCTGATCGCGGCCGCGGTCCTGGGCGAGGCGCTCACGCCGATCGGCCTCCTGGGCATCGGGGTCTCGGTGACCGGTGTCGCCTGGGCCACCATCCTGGGACGGAGAGCGGTCGTGATCTAGACTCGCAGGCCGAATGAGCCCGCCCTCGATCCCCCCCGTCGCCTTCGAGCCCTTCACCGACGAGCACCAGGTCTTCCGGCGCGTCGTCCGCGACTTCAGCGAGAAGGAGCTCGCTCCCCACGCCCGGGAGTGGGACGAGAAGGGCGAGTTTCCCCGCGACCTCTTTCGCCGCTTCGGCGAGATGGGCTTCTTCGGCATCCGGCACGAGCCGGCCTGGGGTGGCTCCGGCCTCGACTACTGGTACGTGGTGGCCTACGCCGAGGAGCTGACCCGCTCCCGCAACGGCGGCCTCGGGACCGCCATGCTGGTCCAGGGCGAGATGGCGACCCCCATCATCGGCGAGCTGGGCACCGACGAGCAGAAGCGGGAGTTCCTCACCCCGGCGCTCCGCGGGGAGAAGATCGCCGCCCTCGCCATCTCCGAGCCCGACGCCGGCAGCGACGTGGCCGCCATCCGAACCCGGGCGCGGCGCGACGGCGACGACCTGGTGGTGACCGGCTCGAAGACCTGGATCTCGAACGGAGCGCGGGCCGACTTCCTCACGCTGGCGGTGCGCACCGGCG
>Ga0315273_10002754_pt1 | contig 20920 bp, 12 predicted proteins | sample YL17G02_0_MG_FD_205753 | JGI IMG/M metagenome (GOLD analysis project Ga0315273, IMG submission 205753) | Sediment microbial communities from Yellowstone Lake, YNP, Wyoming, USA - YL17G02_0 | ecosystem: Environmental > Aquatic > Freshwater > Lake > Sediment | place: USA: Wyoming | collected... | reverse complement strand
CCGCCCCCCCCCCCCCCCCCCCCCCCCCCCCCCGCCCCCCCCCCGCCCCCCCCCCCCCCCCCCCCCCCCCCGCCCCCCCCCCCCCCCCCCGCGCTCACGGCGGTCGCTCTCGCTCGCTCGCGCCCCCATCTCTTCCTTTTACCTCTACCAGGCGGGCCGCCTCCGCCCCCAGGCGCACCACCACGTTGCCCAGGACGGGCGTGCTTGCATGCATAGCCATCTCTAGATCGGCCAGGGCTCCGCACCCGCACAGGAAGGGCCGGCACAGGGGGGGAGGATGGTGGTGGTGCAAAGGTAGCGCAGCCCCGGGCGTGGGCCCGACGGGGTGGGCCACTACGGCGGACCAGGTCGCCTGATGCTGTTGACCATGCCCGGGGTCGGTGGTGAGGGCGATCGAGCTGTCATCATGGTGGGAGGTGGGGGCCATGGTGTCGGGGTGGGTGGTTGGGGTGGAGGCGAAGGAAGGAGCAAAGAAACAAAAAAATGCATTTTCCCCTCCCCCCTACTGTTTTTCCCCTAGCCACTTCGCATTTCTCCCGTGTTCGGAGGTGATGCTCCGCCACCTCGCCCGCTCCATCGCGCAGCAGCACATGCAGCAGGTACCCCTCATCTCCGAGGCCACCCGCACCCATGCCGCCCTGGCCTTAGCCGCCGCCTGGCGGCGTGCAGCGAGCAGCACCACGAGCGGGAGCGGCAGAGGTGGCGGAGACAGCGCCGCCGGGCATGCGCCTGCCGGCGCGCCTCCTGCCGCCTCCGAGCCCGTGCCCACCAGCCCGCCCCGGATCGCAGAAATGGCTGCCCTGTTCACCTGCAATGTGTGTGGTGCGTTACCAGAGGGAGAGAGACGGAGCGATGGAAGGAGGGGAGACTCGCCCTCCGGCGCCCGCCTGTCCTCTCTCAACAAACCGCCTGTCCTCTCTCCCTCCTCTGTCTCATCAGACCACCGCTCCGCCCACGGCTTCTCCCGCGCCGCCTACGAGCGGGGCGTCGTCATCGTCACCTGCGCCTCGTGCGCCTCCCGCCACCTGTTGTCCGACCGGCTGGGCTGGTTTGGGGAGGCGGGGGGGGTCGAGAAGTTTCTCGCTGAGAGAGAGGGCGGTGGGGGCGGAGGCGTCCGGGAGCGGGCTGTCACGGGAAGCGGAGGCGGGGCGGGCGGCACCCTGGAGTTGACCGCGGAAGAGCTTGACGGGTGGACGAAGAAGGCTTAGAAACCGACAGAGCAGAAACGGGGCGTTGAAATAAAACTGACGAGGTCAAGACACCGTTCTTTCGTCCTCAACCCCCGCCCCCAATGCAGCCCACGCACGCACGCTCTTTCTCTGCACAGGCTATTCAGGCACACGCCCACGCACGCAGTCCCTTCTCTGCACAGGCTGTTCAGGCACAAGCCCACGAACACAGCCCCACCCTCATTTCTCTTCCTCCTTCTTCACCTCACTCTTCGCCTCACCCCCACCACCCGCCGCCCGCTCGGCCGCCTCCCGCAGGGCCGGGTCGTCCGCGTCCACGCCCGGCAGGCCGCCCAGGACGGAGGCCACGTAGTCCGCCCCGCCGGGCACGCCACCGCCGGCAGGTGCGCCGGCCGTCTCAGCCATGGACATGGCCAGGGCGAGCTTGAGCTGTTCGTCCTCGTCATCCTCCTCAACCATCGGCGCCGCGGCACCACCGGCTGGGGGAGGGGCGGCTGGTTGGGCCGCTGTATCCCCGCCCGCGGCATCCGCCATGGATAGGGCGAGAGCCTGCTGGAGAAGGGCGTCCTCGTCCATGGGCTCGGCGCCACCCGTGGTGGCAGCACCGCCGGGCGTCGCGGCCACCGCGCCGCCGGGGGTGGCCGCGGCGGAGGGAGCGCCGCTGCCGCTCCCGCCCGCGCCGCCCTCCGCCGCCGCGGCAGCCGCCTGGCGGGCCTGCTCTTCCTCCATGGAGACACGCAGGGCGAGGGCTAGCTCCGGGTCGAGGGAGGGGTCGACCCCAAACTCAAAGCCGCCCCCGCTCCCACCCCCGCCGCCGCCGCCGCCGCCGCCGCCACCCCCGCCCCCGTAGTCGTCGCCGCCGCCGCCTGTCTGGTAGACGGGCGTGCCAAACAGGGCGTCCGCCAGGATGGCGCCCGGCGGCACGGCGACCAGGTGGGAGTTGCCGCCCGAGTCGACGGCCGCGCGGAAGGCCTCCAGCTTCGCCTGATTTTCGGCCTCCGCCTCCGTGCCGAAGACCACCACGTCTACGGCCACGTTGTTTTTCTTCAGCTTCTTCCCAATCTTGACCAGCGCCGCCTCGTCCTCGGCCACCGGCGACCCCACGAACAGGACGATCCGCTGGCGCTGGTGCTTATTGGCCCGGTGCTTGAGGGCCAGCTGGGCGACCTGGACGGAGGAGGACAGGTTGGCGGACCCCTCGACGGGGACGTCCTGTGAAGATGAATGGAGCAGAGGAGCGAGGAAGGTTGAGATGAAGGGTGGGCGCGCGCGTGTCCGATCGCCTTGCTGGGTTGTGCCCCCTTTTTCGCTCGTGCCCCCCCTCCTCTGACACCGCGCCTGCCGTCCGTTCCCAAATCAAGCCTCCAGAGGAGGCGACCAGGTCGTTTCTCCTCGACACGCGCGCCTGCGCCTCAGGAGCCCCCCCCATTCGCCCCCTCGCTCTCTTCGCACCTGCATCGCGTTCAACACTCGCCCCAGGTCGGGCGTCGGCGTGACCAGCACCCGCGGGGCCTTGCCCGCCATCGTCAGCACGCCCACCGCATTTTCCGGGTTGGCCTGTGTCTTCGCGCCGGCCAGGAGGTTGACCGCGTCGGCCTGGGCCTGCGTAGCGGATGAAGAGGAAGAGAAGAATGCAGAAAGTCAATGAGCGGGCGAAAAACAAGCGCACGCTTGCGGGAGGAAATGGAAGGCGCGCGCGCCCTGGGGGGGGAGTGCGCGCCCAAATGCAGATAGCCAAGCGCACGCACATCATCTCACACTCCCTCTCAACACTCACCTGGAACCGGGTCGGCGCGTAGTCGCCGTTGCGGGTCCACTCGGAGTTGTCGACGCACACGACGGTCGCCTCCATGGTTGAAGAAAAAAAGATTGTTCTGAGAGACAAGGAGGGCCTCGGTTTGCGCCGCTGCTAGGAGAGGAAGAGCAAGCTGAGGGGGTGTACTATAAGCCTGGTCAGTGTGCGTGTGTGTGTGCGTGTGTGTAAGGCGGAAGGTGAGTGAACAGGGTGTTGAAAGCGCGAGGTTGAATGGAGCGCGCCGGACGCCGGCGCTTTCCGTCTCTACCGGCGCGCGCGCGCGTGGGCTGGCGCCCCCAGACAGGCACGCTGGGCCAGGAGAGGTGACACAGGGCACGCATCCAGGTGGTGTGAGAGGGAAGTCATGTAGAGGGCGCCAGAAGAGAGGCTCTCACGGACACACGCACCTTTTTTTTTTTTTTTTTTTTTTTTTTTTTTTTTTTCCTGAGTGAAGTTGTTTGAGTCAACCTCTCTCACCATCAAAGAAAACGCACGCCCGGGGAGCACGCATCCCGCTCCGTGTTTCACACCCGCCACCCCTCCCTATCTCAGCTCCCCCCTTCATTCTTCCCCGCCGCCGCCGCCGACACCGCCGCCAGTTCCACCAGGTCCGGCAGGGCACCAATGCCGCCGCCCAGCCCCTCCGCTGTCCCGACCAGGGCAAACCCAGCCGGCACGGCAAACGGGCCGCCCGCCACCAGCGTGCTGTCCACCCCGGGGGGCGTGACCTCGGTCCCGGGCGGCGAGGTCGGGGGCAGGCTGGAATCCCAGTCCTCCTCCTCGCCCGCCCGCCCGGGCCAGGCGAGGACGCCGGCCCCATCCCACCCAAACCCGTCGACCCGCCCCGTCGCGAGCGGGCGCGCGCCGTGCGCGGCCAGCAGGGCCAGCACGTCCGGGCCCCGCATCACCCCGCCCTCCGACAGCAGGGTGTCGGCCAAGGTCGTGAAGGCTCGGTAATTGGTGGACAGGATGTAGGCAGCCTTGGCCTGGGCGGCGGCCATCAAGGCCGCCATCTCCCCCGCAGCAGAGGCGGCCGTGGTGGAACCCAAATTCGAGCTCGCGTCGATGATGGCCGACACGCCCGCGCCCACGCCCTCCACGTACACGCGCGTCGCCTCCGTCATGCACGCCGGGCCCAGAGTGCGGCCAAAGCCGGAGCGGAGGACGAGCTCCCGGGCGACGACGCCCGCGTGCGCGACGTCGCCACCCGACAGGGTCGTCATGCCGGCCTCGCCATAGATCAGCCGCTCCCCTGCCCGCCCCGCCAGGGCCACCGTCAGGGTCGCCTCCAGGTACGCCCGGTTCATGATGCCTGTCTCCAGGTGCTCCTCGCGCGGGATCCAATGGACGAAGGAGGCGGTGGACGTGCCGTCCGGGCAAGAGACGACCTTGGCCAGCTCATCAAACCCGGGAGTCAGCCCGCCCACCAGCGCCTTGGCCGCCTGGTAGACCGCCATCGCCCGGCGCTCCCGCTTGGGCAGCAGCCGCCCCGCCGCCGCCTCCTCGCCCTCCACCAGGATGTTGCCATAGAACGCGTCCTCCAAGCCCGCAAACACGTCCTCCTCCGCGATCGCGGGAGCGCCCCGGCGGACGGCCATAATGGCCGCCCGGTTCATGACGCCCATCAGCTGGGCGCCCGTGAAGCCGGCCGTCGCGCGGGCGACCTTGTCATAATCCAGGCCCGGCTCCAGGCGCTTGCCCCGGGAGTGCACCTGCAGGATGTCGATGCGGCCCTGGACGGAGGGTAAGGGCATGACGATCATGCGGTCAAACCGGCCCGGGCGGGTGAGGGCGGCGTCCAGGGCGGACGGCCGGTTGGTGGCGGCTAGGACGATGACGCCCGTGTTGTCGTCGAACCCGTCCATCTCTGTCAGCAGCTGGTTGATGGTTTGGACGGATTCTGTCGGGCAGGGAAGAGGAGAAAGGGTGTGTGCGTGTGAGGCGGGTGCGCGTGCTTCTTCTCTCCTCTCTCTCCCCTCATTCCATCCCACCCCAATCTCCACCTCCTCTCATCATTCCCATCCTTTTTCGGCTCAGTTGAAGAAAATTCAACCATTTGTTATCTATCTCATCTTCAGTTGACCCCTTGAGGGACCATCGGAAGCGCGGATAGTGTCGTCATCCTCGCCGGCAAAGGAAGGGAATGATGGGAGGGCTTTCTCTCCCCCTCGAACCCACAACCCAAACCTCTATTTTCCTTTCCACTCCTTTTTCTGGTCTTACCTTCACTCACGCCGGCCGCCGTCGTCCGGGCCGCCCCGATACCATCAAACTCGTCGATGAACAGCACGCACGGGCTGGCCGCCCGGGCGGCCTCGAAGACATCCCGCACTTTGGAGGCGCCCATACCGACAAAAGACTCCATAAAGTCGGACCCGGCGGTGGAGAAGAAGGGGACGCCCGCCTCGCCCGCGACGGCCCGGGCGAGCAGGGTTTTGCCTGTGCCGGGCACGCCCGCCAGGAGGACGCCCGCGGGCGAGCGCGCGCCCACCTGCGTGAACCGGGCGGGGTTGCGTAAGAATTCGACGATCTCAAAAATCTCTGCCTTGACCGCGTCAATCCCGGCGACGTCTGAGAAGTCCACGCCGGCCTGGCCTTTGTCCAGGCGGCGCAGGGTCGGACCGGCAAAGATCCTGGAGGCGGCGTCCGAGGAGTCGCCCGCCGCGCCGGCCCCGCCAACCTTGAGCGACTGCAGCACCGTCCAGGCCAGGCCGACCGAGAAGGCCATCGGGAAGAGGGCCTGAGTCGCGAAGCCCGCGGCCTGTAACAGCCAGGGCGGCGGGGGCGCGGTCTCGACCGCCACCCCGTGCGAGGCCAGGTGATCCACGAGCGCCGGGTCAAAGGGCAGGCCGACCCGCTCCGTGCGCGGGCCGCCGGGCGCGCCCGGGCCCAAGGTGGCCGTGCAGCCCCCGCCGTCCGCGTCAATGGAGACGGACGCGACCTTGCCCTCCGCCACCAGCTGCCAGAGCTGGGTGTAGGTGAGGCGGCGGGCGGCGTACGGGGAGGCGGCGGTGACGGGCGCGCGCTTGTTGCCCGGCCAGCCGGGCGGTGGGGAGCCCCACCCGTCCTCCTGCGAGCCGCCCCAGGCGTCCGGCATGGACGCCGGGTCCGGCACGTGCGAGTTTTGGCCCGGCGCGAGCTCGGGGGCGGGGCGCTGACCGGCCTGGCTGTTGGGCTGCGTCATGACCTTGCGGCGGGCGAGGTCGGAGGTAAAGGAGCGGCGGCTTTTCCCCCCGCGCGCCTGCCCGGCCGCGTCGCGGTCGGTACGAATGCCTGCAGACCCGGTCGGGTCGCCAGAGGGGGTGATGGACGGTGGGGCCTGGGTGGGGGGGCGGACCAGGGTGGCAGTCCCCCCTCCTCCACTGGCAGGGCGGGCGGGCGTCGAGGTGGACGCGTCGGCCAGGTCGTAGGCGACGTTGGGGCTGGGAGAGTGGTGAGAGATGAGAGATGAGATGGGGGGGGTGGGATGGAGAAGGTGAGAGCCGATCCCCCCCCTCCTCCCCCGCCCGCGCCTCCCAGTTGGTACCTGCCCTTCCACCCTCCTCTTCCTCAACTCAAACTCACCGGTACGCAGGCTTGGCGTCCGTAGCTGCTGCAGGCCGGGGCGCGGCCGCCGCTATCGCAAGGCCGCCCAGCGTCAGCAAGGCCAGGCGGGCGGCGCGGTGAAGGCCCGACGGCTGGGCCGAACTGCTTGGCAGCGTGGTATCGTCGCCCGGCGAGGCCGGCTGGACGGTCGCGCGACCGACCCAGCCTCTCATGCAACGCGCCCCGCGGGAGCGGGGCGGTAAGGACGGGGTAAGCGGCGAGGGGCGGGAGGACGAGGGCGCGGCCGCCGCCGGCGCCGCCAGCCGAGCGAACAAAGCCATTCTCTGGTTCTGCTGCGCGGAACGCGGGGAGTCGTTCTCGTCCACACGCGTGCGGTGAATGCGTGCGAAGAGAGAGGGCAAGGCCCTTGTGATGCTGTGACGCGCGCGCGCGCACGCTCGTGTACTGGATGAGCGAAAACGGAAGAGCCCGCCGGCAAAGAGTGTGAGGAATGAACAGGGACTGCGTTGCAGCAGTCACTTTATTCGTGTTTGCACACGAGACACGCACGCCTACCCTCGGGGCGCCCCGGCCGGTTCCCCGCGTGAATAAACAAGGGGGAGGCGTGTCGATGCAGTGGGCCGCTCCGACACTCCCCACCCTCCCCGACGACTGCCTCGCCTCCATCCTCGCCAACCTCTCCGTCCGGGACATCGCGGCCGCCACCTGCACCTGCAAGTGCCTGGCCCTGGCCGCCAGTTCTGATGGACTGTGGAGGTCCAAGGCCGTCGCCGACTTCCCGCTCACTGACCCGGACGCCTGGAGGGCGGGGTCGGTCGCGGCCGCGGTCAACTTCCGCAACGCCCGGGCGTCCGGCTCGGCCGCCGCGTCGACGTCCAGCAGTGGCGAGTCGAGCGATGGTGGTGGTGGTCGTAGGCAGTCGGGTTCGTCGTCCGAGGACGATGATGACTGGTGCGGCGGCGGCGGCGGCGGCGGCGGCGGCGGCGGCGGCGGCGGCGGCGGTGCCAGTGGCAGCTACCGTACGCCCACCCCGACCCGCCTCTCCTCAGCCGCTGGTTGCGGTGGTGCCCACCGCAGCCGCTCCCGCCGCCGCCTGGCCTCCGCCTCCCGCGATTACAAGGCCACCTACCGCCTCCTCGCCCGGGCGGGGCGCCTGGTGGGTGTGTGGCGTGATGAGGGCACGCCGGGGCGACCCGCACCGCCCGGTGGCGGGCTGGTCACTTTTTCGTGGCGGGCTGACCGGGTCGCGGGCGAGCGGTTGAGCTTCGACCCAGTGCCCCTGGCGTGTGGTGGGGCGCCGCCGGCGCGGACCGCGCTGGCCCACGTGCGTCCGCCCGGGCATGACGGGGACGCTGCCGCCGCCGCACGTGGTGATGAAGCTGACTTGGACGGCCCGGGCGTCACGCCCGACCTGGTGGACGCGGCGCGCTGCGTGCTCCGCCACCGCCGGTGTGGCAGGGTGGGTGGGAGGAGAGGCGGCACCAGCCCGGGGGACCACCCGCCTGGAGGCGCCGCCGCGGCGGCTGCCGCTGTGGCAATGGGCGGCGCGTTTGTGACGGCGGGCGCCCACCTGACACCCGCCGCCCTCCCGCCCGGGTCGTTCGAGAGGGAAATGCTGCGCTTTCTGGAAACCTCGATCGCCTCTCGCTCGGGCGCGGGCCGCCTGGGTGGGGGCCCGTCCTCCGGCGGCGCCCGCGCCCGGCGTGCGGCCGCTCGGGCTGTTGCCTCCGGCGGCACGCCCCGCTCCCTGGACGCCTCCTTCAACGGGGGCGGTGGCAGCCCTGCCGGGCCGGGTGGGCTGTGGGCGAGTCGGACGCACCTGACGCGCGTGCCCTCCCCAAATCCGACCCGGGCCCACCCGCTGGCCGGCCTGTGGCGGGGCGACCCGCCCCTGGCCGCTGCCGGCGGTGCGGGCGGTGTGGAGGGGCCTGCTGGTGCTGGTGCCGCCGCCGCCCACCCCCCCCCACACATCATCTCCCTGGCCTACAGCTTCCTCGGCCCGGCCGCCCGCCTTGTTGCGACCATCCAAGTAGGCGGCCGCGCGTTGCTGCCCGGCTACACCACCCTCCCCCCCGGCACCGTCGCCTGGTCTGCCTCCGCCGCGCCCTGTTTTGAGCCGTTGCCCCCCAAGGAAGCCGCCCTGGTCAACATGCGGTGGCTGCTGGTGGCGGGCGGCGGCGGGGACGACCACCTGCGGGGTGGGGCCGCGCCCGCCCGGCCCGGCCCGCCCCCACCCCGCGCTGTCGCGGCCGTCCACTTTGCGAAAGCCGCCCTACCACCATTCCAAAATGAGCGTGCTGACCCCCTGCCGCGCTGGATCGAGGCCCGCCTGTGGCGGTACGAGGACGGTGGGCTGGGGCTTCTCTATCTGGACACCCAGGGCCTGCCAGATTTGTTGCTGGAGTGGGAGCGCGTGCGGCTGTGAAGTGTGGGTTCGAGTGGCGGAGTGAAAGGTGCGCCTCATTTTTGTAATCAACCCGCCCCTGCCCCACCCCGTGCTTCCCCTGCATCTCCGACCGTCCAGGCCACGTCTAAGCTGGGGCGGACGGCCCGTAAGCGCGCACACACGCCCCCCATCCCTCCCCCCGCCGTCGCGCCGGGGTTGCCACCCAGGACAAGCGTGCGCAGGGCCGGGGCGGCAGTGGCGGGGGCCCGCTCCAGCACGGCCGCGAGGGCGCCCACGCCGGCGCCGCCCAGCCCACACGCCGCCAGGTCGAGGGTGACCAGGGCCGCCCCCCCGCCTGCACCCAAGGCGTCGGCGAGCTGCCGCCCGCCCGCGTCGCCCAGGGGCGCGCCCGCCAGACAGAGCGAGGCCGGCGACGGACCGCCCGGCGGGAGAAGTTTGACAGCGCCCACGCCCGTGACGGCTGTTCGGGACAGGTCCAGGTGCGCCAGGCAAGTGGGGCCCTCGGCCATCGCATCGCCCAGCCTGCTCGCGCCGATGTCGGTGATGGGCGGCCGAGGAGGGCGGCCACCTCCTCCTCCCGCCCCGTCCTCCTCCGCCGCCGCTGCTGCCCCGCCCAGGTCAAGGGTGCGCAGGGTGCAGCCTGGGACCGCCATCGCCGCGGACAGGGAGGCCACGCCCACATCAGTAGTACCGGAGCCGGCCAGGTTGAGGGTGTGCAGGTGCCAGGGCGGTGGCGCCGGGGACGCGAAGACGCGCCCGACCTCGTGCGCGGCTGCGTCGCCGGGGCTGGCGCCGTCTGGTGCCTCGCCCGCCGCCTCGCCCGCGCCCGTCAGGTGGAGCTCTTCCAGGTGGCCCACCAGGGCTATGGATCCCAATGCAGAGCCCCCCCCCGCGCCGAGCGCGTCCCCACCGCCCGCCCGCAGGCAGCGCAGGAGGCACGGGGTGGAGGAGGGGTGTGTGGGTGTGGGGACGAAGGCGACGAGGGCGGCCGCCCCCACAGGGCCCAGCCCGCAAGCCCGCACGTCCAAGGAGGTAAGCCGAGGCAGCGCGCGCGCCAGCGCAGCCGCGCCCGCATCGCCCAGGCCCGGGTTCCGGGCGAGGCCCAGGGAAGCGAATGGGCGGGGCGTGGTGGTCGTGGTGGCCGAGGCAGCCTGGGCAAGCGCGGCCGCGCCGCCGGGCCCCACGCCCGTGCCTTCCAGGTCCAGGGTGCCCACCAGCGGCGGGCTGCCAGGCGATCGCTCCCGCGCCGCGGCCGCCAGCCCCTCAGCCAGGGCGACCAGCCCCGCCCCGCCCCCAAAGGCGGCGTCCCCCAGCGCAAGCGTGTCCAGGCGAGCACCCAGCGGGCGCTTCCCCAGGGCGGCCGCCAGCGCTGCCGCCCCCGCCGGGCTCACCGCCCGCCCATCCAGGTGCAGGGCAATGCAGTTGGTGTTGGTGGCCATGGCGGCCGCCAGCGCCAGGGCGTCCGCCTCGCCAAACCTGCGGGCGGGGAGCAGGGCGAGGGCGGGCAGGGCCGGGTCGTCGGCGGCCAGCCGGGCGACCAGGTCGTCGATCGGCTGGGAGGCCGGGCGGGCGCCCCAGGCCATGGTTATGGGAGGAGGTGTGTTATGTGGTGGTGCAAACGTCCCCCCTGGCGGGATTGGTGGTGGTGGGGTGGGAGCGCGCGGCCGGGCCGAAAGAGAAGCAAGTGCCAAAATACATGCCTCTCCGCATTTTCTCCTTTTTCGCGCGCGCACTCGCGCCCCACCCACTCTCACAGTATCGCGCCCCGCGACGTCGCACGCGCGCATACCTCCCCCATAAACACACCAGGGAGAAGCATAATAGGCCTGTGCGCCTGCTTGCTCACTCCGATTGGTGTGCGCGATCGCGAGAGAGCGTCGGCGCGCGAAGAAGAGGAGAGCGTTCTTCTCCGCCTCTAGTTTTTTTCTCATTGTCTCGCAGCAAATGCGTGAAACCACGCCCCCGCCACCCGCCGACCTGGCTGGCCTAGTCGCCTACCTGAAATCCAGTGGCCTGCCCAGCGCGGCGGACGCGCTGGCTCAGGAACTGGCGGGCTTGGCATTGGGGGCGGCCGCGGGCGGCTCCATCTCGCTCGTGGGGCGCCCGCCCGCGGGCAGACCCACACCGACCCGGTCCGTTTCGACCGACCGGCTCTCGGATGGCGCTGGTGGCACGCCGGCCAGCGGTGGCCCGCCCTCCCGGTCCGGGTCGGCCCTGGACCTGTCGCCCGCCGCGTCCGGGAGTCTGGGCGGGTATGCGCGGGCTCGGCAGCAGCTGCGGCCCGCCGCCCTGCCTCCCCCCACCCTCACCGCCGGGCTGGGCCCCTCGCCGGCCTCCGACGCCCGCGGCGGTGGCACGACCGGCGACTTCTCGTCCACCTCGCCCGAGCCTCGGGCGCTCTCGGGCGGCGGCACGGCGGCCACCAGCACGGCGGCGACGCCCGCCCGCCCGCCACGCTCCCCGGCCGCCTCGCCAGGCGCGTGCGGCGGCGGCGGTGTGCTGGCTGCGGCCGCCGCCACCGCCGCCGCCGCGGCCGGGTCGGCCGTGGCCGACGAGTACAGCGGTGACGACGACCCAGGCTTCACACGGGAGGAGCTGGGCTCGACGGACGATGAGTGGACGGGCCTGCGGCGGACGCCGTCGGCGGGCGGCGGGGGGGCGGGCGCCGGGTTTGGGCGGGGCGGCGGCGGGTCGCGCGGCTCCTCTCTCGCCCTGGCAGCCGACGCGGCCGAAGCCGACATCGCAATGGAGCTCTACCACGCCGCCCGGGCGAGCCAGGTCGACCTGACGGCGGGGCACGCGGCGGCTGCTCCGCCCCCCCCCTTCCGGCGCCAGGGCTCGGCCGCCCGCCTCCACAGCAGCCACCCGCCCTCACCGCCAGGGCCGCCGGGCACCGGGTCGGGCACTGCCACGCCCGCCCGCCTAGTCATCCTGGCCGAGCCCGTCCTGCCTTCGTCCGCCTCCTCGGCCGGCCTGGCCACCGCTGGCTCCCCGCCCACGTGCGGGGGCGGGTCCTCCCTGGCCGCCACCTCCCGGGGCGCCTCGGCCTCGCCCGTCAAGGCGGGCGCCCTCCGAGGCTCGCCCGCCCGCCCGCGGCCGCCGGCCCCGCCCTCCGGCCCCTCGCCCTTTGCCGCGGTCGCGTCGGTCACCCTGGACGAGGATGGCCTGCCAGATGTGGTAGCTCTTCTTGCAGCACCGGCGTCGCCGTCGTCGCCAGAGGAGGAGGTCGTAGCGCGGCCGGACGCGGCGGCGACCCCACCGCCGCCGCCCGGAGGCCCGCCCGGCGTGTTTTCCTTCCCCATCACCCCGCCCTCGGAGCCCGTCGTCGCGCCGTCCGGCCTGGTCTTCGGGTCCTGGCCCTCCTTCAGGAGGCAGGCCTCCACATCCGCCTGGTCCTCCACCTACGGGTCGGATGAGGAGGGCGGCGGGCCGGCGGCGGCTGTCGCGCCACCACCCCCTGCGGCCGCCCCTCCCCACCCGCCCGCGGCTGTGGTCTCCCACCCAGGCCTCTTTGCCGGTGGCCACCCCCTCCTCTGGTACGGCCGCGGTCGCCTGGGGTCGACCGACGCGGCAGCAGCAGCAGCGATGGCGGCGGCAGCGACTGGTGGCGCCCCGCCGGGCCGCCTGTCCCTGGACGCGCCGCAGGGGGGGCGCGTGTGGCCGCAGGCTGGCGTCGGCGCGCCGGCCCGCCCACCCTCGCCCGACGGGCCGGCGGCCGCCGACGCCCCTGCCGCCCGGGCCGCCCTGGGCGCCGGGCCAAATCTGCGGCGGGTGTCCGGCGACCTGGGCTTCCTCCCTGAAAGGTCGGGCGGGTCATTCCCGGGCGCGTCCCGGGGGGGAGGCCAGCCGGCCACGCGCGGCGGCCCCCTCCCCAGCGCTGCCGCCCGGGCGGCCGCCCTCCTCTCCCTCCCCACGCCCCCCCGCGGCTCGCCCGGCTCGCCCCTGCGCACAGCCTTGCCCTTGGCCCCCGGCACAGCCACCAGACATGCAGGGCTAGGCGTGGTAGCCAGCAGCAACCCGGCGTCGCCCGCCCACCCCCCGCCACCCTTGGCCCGCCCGCCCCCCACGTTCGACCCTGCCTGGTATGCCGCCCACTTTGATGAGTGGCCCCTGCGCATCGTCTCCGCCCGCCACCGCACGGGCGCGGAGTCGTCCGGCGAGCTCGTCTTCACCATCGGCGACCTTGTGGCCGGCCGGTACGTCATCACTGACTTCCTGGGCGGGGCGGGCGCCTTTTCGACCGCCCTCCAAGCCCTCGACACCGCCACCCGCTCCCTCGTCTGCTTGAAAGTGATCAAGGGCGTCAAGGACTACATCGACCAGTCCCTAGACGAGGTCCGCCTACTGCGGCTGGCCAACGCGGCCGACCCGCATGACACGGCCGGCATCCTGCGCCTGCTGGACGCGTTCTACCACCGGGAGCACCTGTTCCTGGTGACAGAAGCGCTGCGGGCGGACCTGCACGCGGTCGCGCGCGCGGCCGCCCCCACCCGCCCGCCCTACTTCACCCTGGCCCGCGTCCAGGCCGTCGCCCGCCAGGTCCTTCAGGCCCTCGCCTTCCTGCACGGCCTGGGCATCCTGCACTGCGACGTCAAACCCGAAAACATTCTCCTCAAGTCCTACTCCCGGTGCGAGGTCAAGCTCATCGACCTGGGCTCGTCCTGCCTGATCACCGACCCGCCCGCCGGTTACGTCCAATCCCGGGCGTACCGGGCGCCGGAGGTGGTTCTGGGGTGCGGGTACGGGCCGTCCATCGACGTGTGGAGCGTCGGGTGCGTCGTCGCGGAGCTGGTGGCCGGGCGCGTCCTGCTGCCCTCCACCTCGGCCGCGGGCTTGCTGGCCAGGCTGGAGGGCTTGCGCGGGCCTGTGCCGCCGGGCATGCGGGCCCGGGGGCGGTACGCGCACCGGTATTACACCCCGGCGGGCGTGATCGTGGAGCGTGACCGGCGGACGGGGGCGGCGGCCCGCCTGAAGCCGAAGCGGACCAGCCTGGGCGCGCGCGTGCCGGGCGCGGATGCCGAGTGCTTGTCATTCCTCGAGTCCCTCCTGGCGGTCGACCCGGCGGCCCGCCCCAGCGCAGCCGCGGCGCTGACGCACCCCTGGCTGGCGAAGGGTTATGGGGCAGGGGCGGCAATGTATACGGGGTGAGTAGTATCTTACAGTTTTTTTTTGTTTCATCATCCTCACGCGGCCGCCGCCGCCACCGCCTGGGGGGATGTGGGCGGCCGCCCCCGCCGCGGCTTGGCCGCCGACCCCTCCTCCTCGCCCTCCGCCGACGCAGCAGCGGCAGGGCCCGCACCAGCAGCAGACCCGGCACCCAGCTCCAGGGCCCCCGCCGCCGCGGCGTCGTCCGCCTCAAATGCGCCGATGGCGGCGGCGAGCCCGGGCGGCCACGCGGCGCGCTCGGTGCCGCCCAGCGCGGCCGCCAGAGCTCCCCCCGCCCGCCGCGCCCGCTCCACCAGGTTCAGGTCCCGCTCGATGCGGGCGGCGCGCAGGCCGCCGAACGCCTCAAGCCCGGACTGGCGCCGGCCGACCATGTCGCCCGCGCCCCGGGCGGCCAGGTCGGCCTGGGCGATGACGAAGCCGTCGTCCGAGTCGGCTAGGGGCTGCAGGCGGGCCGCGCCGGCCTCGCTCATCGCAAACAGCCAGCAGGTGGCCGGCTTGTCGCCGCGCCCCACCCGGCCGCGCAGCTGGTGCAGCTGGGCCAGGCCGAACCGGTCGGCGCCCTCGACCACGATGGCCGTCGCTTCGGGGACGTCCACGCCGACCTCGATGACGCTGGTGGCGATGAGGACGGCCGTGTCGCCCGCCCGGAACGCGTCCAGGGCGGCCGCCTTGTCGGCCGGCTTCATGCGGCCGTGCAGGAGGCCGGCCGTGACGCCGGGGCCGAGCGCGCCCGACCCGACCAGGCGGCGGTGCTCGTCCTCGGCCGCCCGCAGGGAGGACGCGGGCGAGGGCGCCCTCGCGTCGCCGCCGCCGCCGCCGTCCTCATCCCCGCCGCTCCCGTCGCCGTCGGCCTCGATGCGGGGGCAGACCACGAAGACGCGGCCCCCGCCCGCGATCTCCGCCCGCAGGGCAGCCGCGACGCGGGCACGGTGGGGGCCGGCATCCCCGTCGTCCGGGACGACGTGCGTGACGACGGGCTGCCGCCCGGGCGGGCGCTCCCGGATGGTGGAGCAGTCGGTCTCGTTCGACAGGGCCAGGGCGAGCGTGCGGGGGATAGGGGTGGCCGTCATGGCGAGCACGTGCGGCATGGTCGGGGCCTTGGTGGCCAGGCGGGCGCGCTGGGACACGCCGAACCGGTGCTGCTCGTCCACGACCGCCAGGGCCAGGTTGGCAAAGGACACGCCCGCGGAGACGAGCGCGTGCGTGCCCACGACGATGTCGACATCCCCCGCCGCCAGGGCGCCCAGGATGCGGCGCCGCTCGGCGGCCCGGGTGGAGCCGGTGAGCAGGGCGATCGTCGGGCGGCGGGCGTGGAGAGGCGGAGGGCTGGAGGCGGCGGCGGCGGCGGCGGCGGCGGCGGCGGCGGGGCCGCCCGCCCCCGCCTCAACAACCCCGGGCATCAGGAGGCCACCCACCAGGCGGTCCAGGTTGGCGTGCAGCTGGGCGGCCAGGACCTCCGTCGGCGCCATCATCGCGCCCTGGCCGCCCCCGCCCGCGACGGCGAGCAGGGCGAGCAGGGCGACCACCGTCTTGCCGGACCCCACGTCCCCCTGGAGGAGGCGGGCCATGGGGGCGGGCGGGACGGGCGGCGGGGGGGCGCCCGACCGGGCCGCCCCGATGTCGTCGAGGACCTCACCCAGCGCGGCCGCCTGGCCGGCCGTCAGGGTGAAGGGCAGGGAGGCCAGGGCTCGGTCCACGGCCTCCAGGGACGGCACCACGGGTGGGCGCGGGGCGGGAGCGGGCAGGGCGTCACCGGGGACGGGCGCCGCCGCGGCCGCCTGCCCCCGGCTGCCTGCGCGAGCGCGCGCGAGCTCGACCGCCGTGTACATGACGACCAGCTCCTCCACCGCCAGCCGCCGCCGCCCGGCCTCCGCCTGGGGCTCGGACGCGGGCTCATGCACGGCCACCGCGCCCCGGAGCCAGGGGGCGAGGCCCAGGGACGCCGCCACGGCCGGCGGCAGGGCGGCCGGGGCGTCGGGGGGGAGGGCGCGCAGGGCCGCGCCCACCAGGTCCGGGAACGCGTCGGCCTTGAGCGGCGCCCGGGCAGAGTACTTGGCCAGCACGGCCGCGCCCGCCGCCCTGACCGCCCTGGGCGAGGCGGCCGGCAGCACCTCGCACCCGGGCGCCATCTCCCAGGCCCCGCCGGGCGGGGGCGGCGCCGGCGAGGCGACGTCCCCCAGGAGCAGGACCCGGGCGCCCCGCCCGGCCTCGGCCACCAGGCGCCGCCCCGCGAACTGGCCCCGCCCCCGGAAGAACAGGGTCACCACGGCGCGCGGGGGCGGGGCGGGCGGGTCGTGCGGCGGCGAGCCGTCATTGTCCAGGAGGACCGTGAAGACGGCACGCCCCGCGGCGGACGCGGTGCGGGCGGGGTAGAACGCAGCGTCCGTGACGCTCCCCGGCAACCGCACGCGCACGGCGCCCGGCGCCAGGGCAGCCCCGACCGTCTCGTACGCCCGCGGCGGCGCGCCCAGCAGGTCCGCGACGCTGACAAAGCCGGCCCGGGCCAGCTTGTCGATGGCCGCGGGGCGCAGGTCCGGGGAGGCGGCCAGAGGCAGGGCGGCCGCGGTGGCGGGCGGCGCCCGGCCGGCCGCCGCGGCCGCCGCGTCGGCCGCCAGCCCCGCCGCCACGAGGCCGGCCAGCCGGTCCGGGTGCGGCTCCGGGCCGACCAGCGCAAAAGAGGCGTCCAGGGCAGCGCCCGACGCGGCCAGCTGGTCCAGCAGCCCCGCCAGGGCGGGGGCGAGGGCGGTGTCGTTGGTGTTTGTGGGCGGCGGTGGCGGCGGCGGCGAGGGGGAGGAGGTCGAGGCGGGCGGACGAGGCGCGAGGGTGGCGGCGCGGGCGGTCGAGGCGGCGGGCCGGCCCCCGCCCGTGCGCGCGCCTGCAGCCGTGCCTCCTCCTCCTCCTCCTCCGACGGCGGCGGCGGCCGCCGCACCCGCTGGGAACAGGTCGTGGACGGCGCCCTCGCCGACCAGGACCGCGTGCCCGGCCGACCGCAGCCCGGCCTCCGCCAGCAGGCAGGGCAGGAGGTCGACCAGGACGCCCACGTCCGGGCCCGCCCGGTGCGTGGCGGTCGGTGGCGGCAGCCCAAACCAGTGGCGCAGGGCCGGCTGGGCCAGGGAGGCCGGGCGGGTGGGCGTCGGCGGGGAGAGGCCGCCGGGCGGGTGGGCGGCGGCGGTGGCGGCGGCGGACCCTCCGGGCCTGCCGCCCCCCCCCGCCACCACCACGCCCTCGCTCACGGGCCGCCCGTCGAACGCCTTCTTGGCCAGGTCCAGCGTGTCCAGGGCCGCCCAGCCCGCCGGCGGCGCCCGCCCCGCCCGCCCGTACGCGGCCGCCAGGGCTTTGGCATCAAAGCGCTTGCCATTGTGGGCGACCAGCAGGGGGACGCGGCCGGAGGCGGGCCCGCCGACCTGGGCGTCCACCCACGCCTCGAAGCGGGGGGCGACCTCGGAGAAGGGAGGGGCGTCGGCCAGCATGGCCGTGGAGATGCCCGTCAGGGCCTGCACGGCGGCCGGGACGGCACGCACGCCGGTGCCGGCCAGGGAGACGAGGGACGAGAAGGTCGACCCGCTGCCCACCGCGGCCGCCGCCAGCTCGGTGACCGCGTCCACGCCCGGCCGCATGCCCGTCGTCTCCAGGTCGTAGGCGATGGCCACCCACCGGGCCGCGGCCGCGTCGCCCGCCGCCGCGCGCGCGGCGTCGACGCCCTGGGCCGCGACGCTGAGGAGGTGGGCCCGCCGGGCCGGGTCGGACCGCCCGTACGTCGCCGCCATCGCCTCCAGCTTGGACCCCGTCAGCGCCGCGATGGCGGACGCGGGCGCGCCCGCGTCCACCGCGCCGGCCATGGCCGCCCGCAGGCGGGGCAGGGCGGCGCCCAGGTAGTCGGCGAAGGTGCCGGTCACGCCCCGCTCATTGCGGCAGCCCCGCCCCTGCTCATACGCCACGCACTCCAGGAACCGGTCCGCCGCGCCGTCCAGAGCGGCCCGGGCGTCGGCCAGGGCGTCCCACGGCGACGGCGCGCCCGCCGCGGGCGCCGGGGCGGGGGCGGGCGGGGGGGTGGGGGTGGGGAAGAAGGGCGCCGCGCTGGAGGGGAGGGGGGTCGGAGGGGGCGCGGGCGCCCAGGCAAAGGGCGCTTCCGCTCCCTCCGCGGGCGCGTTTTCCCGCCGGAACGAGGCCGACGCGGCCACGGTCGGCGTGCGGGTGTGCAGGAGGCGGTGGCGAGGGGAGGGCGCCTGCGTCGCGTGGGGAAAGGGGGAGGGGCGAGAGACGTCAAGGCATTTTGTTTTGTTTTTCGAGCGGGAGCTGTGGGAGGGTGGGGGGGGGGGAGCATCACACACGCCCTGGCCGCGTGGCAGGCACCCACCCCGGCCTCCACGCCGAGCCACAGGCCCAGCCAGAACACGAACCCCATGCACACACACGCGCACACACGCACCGCCGTCCCCAAGCCCCACCCGAGGGCCCAACGCGCCGAGTGCGACCCCATCGCCCGCCGCGCGGCGCGGCAGGCCAGCAGCGGCATCGGGCGCGGGGCGGAGGGGGAGGAGGCTGGGCGCATGAATGTGCTCAGGGCGCCGCGCGTGCCGGGGCAGGACCTCTCCAACACGCACGCGCAGGAGGTGAGGAGGGGTGCGGGCGCCGCGGGGGTGAGAGGACACGCAAAGGTCTGAAAGCCAGAAGGGGCTGTGAGCCAAAAGAAATAAAATGAGGACGTTTCTGATGCTCTCCCCCGGCTGCCGACCCCCTTGGCCCCGTATCTTTGCACCTCGAGGCACCAAAGAAAATAAACAGGCAACCGTACCTGAACACCGGGCGGCGGGATAGGAAAGGGGGAGCCTCTCTCAACAAGGGAGGTCGGTCGTGCTCTCCCTAAAAAGCGTCTGGCCTCTCTGAGGGGGTTTTGCCCCTCGACTCGCGTGTTCCGCCGGAGCCACCGCCTCCGCCCCTCTCCCAAACAAAAGTACCACGACGTGATGCTTATGTCACACGCCGAGAATATGCCGGCACATTTGTTCAGCCGACCCCCTTCCACACACATAAACACACACACACAAAATAAATCATTTGTCAACCATCAACCATCGTGCTCCAAAGGCAAAACATTTTATTTGTGTATTTTCATCACCATCACGACGTGCAGACGCGGCCGCGTCGAACAATTTATGTGAGGTACTATTGCTGAGAAGTGTGAGGATAAAAAGGTCGGCCCCCTCGGTCATTTGCGTCGTCGTGGCGGTTTGTCTTTCATCAACCTAGCCTCAACAAACCTTCACATCAGACCAGCCCCTCCCAAGCCTGCCACGGGTAAATCTGGCAGTGACTGAATGCGCAATGCAATCAGCCCGACTCTGAGAGCGCGACGTGTGCGCTGAATCACGTACGAATGCCGTACGTCAAAAAAAAAAAAAAAAAAAAGGGTGACCCTCCCATACCCCCTTTTTTTTTCGGCGGGGGGCGCCAGCACACACACAAACGCCGCACAAAACATGGGGTACCACAAAGTGCCCTCCTTCACCCTCGGCGGGGCACTTTATAAGCGTGCGTTGTGATGCGGATGCCATCGAGGTCGAGTGCGGAGCCGATCGGCTGGTGGGCGGAGTGTTTTTTCTTTCTTGAGGCGCCAGCGATTGGGCGCCTCCCCCGCCGAACAAAAAAAAGAAAAAACTGACTCATTCCTCTCCCACCCGTAGTCGGCGACAACCTGCAGGTCAAGTCCGACTCGCCCGAGGGACGGCCCTTTGTGAGTCGGGGGGAGGGGGGGTTGGGGGGGGGGGGGGAGGGTTGTGGGGTGGCAGGGGGAGCACGCCCATGTGGCGGACCTTGAGATGCGGCACCCCGGCAAAAACAAATGGATTTTTTTGCCGCGGCCATGAGTCGAGTCGCCGCCCGCTCTGGCACCGCCTTTCGCCCGCGCGTGCGCCGGAGCCCCTTATGTCCCCCGCCTGACCGCGTGGGCCTCCTGGCATGGCCCCCACCTGCCTAGCGGGTGAGGCCATCGGGGCACCCGGGCGGCCACCCTATCTTCACGAGGCGACACCGCACATGCCGCCCGTATTTTTTCCCTCCACCCCACTTCACACCTCTTACCTCACCCCCTCTTGTCACCACAACATAGATCGGCCAGCTGAAGGAGATCCACGTCCCGGACGGCCGCCCGGGCGCCACGCCCGACCCGGACAAGGTCAAGCTCAAGCTGGCCTGGTATTACCGCCCCGAGGAGGTGCACGGCGGGCGCAAGGTGAAAGCAGGAGGAAAAGAGGGGGGGGCGAGAGGGAAGGGAGGGTGATGTCTGCCCCACCCCCACCCCCCTCCTCATTCATCCACGGCTCCCCCTCTGCGCGCTCCCCCCCCCCCTCACCCCTCCCAGGTCTTCCACGGCCGCCGCGAGCTGCTCCGCTCCGACCACACCGACTGGGTGCCGGCCTCCACGGTGGACGGGGCGTGCGAGGTCCACACGCTGGACGCGTACCGCGCGCTCCCCGCGATCGGGCCGGCCGACTTTTACTGGCAGTTCCGGTACCTCCCCGCCAGCCGCGAGTTCCGGCCCGAGCGTGTCCCCGTCTTCTGCACCTGCCAGCTGCCCTACTCGCCCGACCTGGTCATGGTGCAGTGCGGTGGGTGCGAGGAATGGTACCACCCGCACTGCGTGGGGTTGGGCCCCTCTGATGCCCGCGCTCTGGAGGCGGCGGCTGGGGCGGGGCTGGTGGAGGGGGAGGGGATGTGCTACCTGTGCCCACCGTGCGCCAAGGAGGGGCGGACGCTGGAGAGGAAGGGGCAGGCGGTGCGGGCGGCTTGAAATAGGGGGAGAGAGGAGGGTAGGGG
>Ga0315273_10002753_pt1 | contig 20923 bp, 14 predicted proteins | sample YL17G02_0_MG_FD_205753 | JGI IMG/M metagenome (GOLD analysis project Ga0315273, IMG submission 205753) | Sediment microbial communities from Yellowstone Lake, YNP, Wyoming, USA - YL17G02_0 | ecosystem: Environmental > Aquatic > Freshwater > Lake > Sediment | place: USA: Wyoming | collected... | reverse complement strand
AATAGGCACCGCGGTCACAGAGAAGGTCGAATTACCAAGATCAATCGTATGACCTGGACGGGCGATTTCTAACGCCGCAAAGGCGGCCGTATCGTCTGTGACACCATCACCCACGGCACCCCACCAACGCGGAGTCAGATTGGTCGCCTTTTGGAGACCGACGACGGTGCCGGTGCCTGTGAAGACCTGGGTCCGACCTGCGGTAAAACTACCATTGACGGTCAACACTTTTGAGGTATTCAGGGTGATCCTCCCATTCGAGACCACTTCAATCGCCACGTTCGGTGTGACCGTGACGGAATTTAACAGGATCATGTTACTCGAAATGATCAAGGTATTGGCATTGACAATGGCGGCGTTGATCGCCGCGTTGAGACTGACATAATTCTTGGCCTCTAGCGCATTCCGAAAATTATAGACACCCAGGGTATTAATGACAAAATTATCTTCAAGCATCGACCCTGTGACTTTAGTGAGTGCCATTTTAGAATACCTCTAACACAGAGATGATCGCGTCAGCCGCTGTGGCTAATGAGACCGAACAGTTAATAGAATCGGAGGCTTGCAGCACAAGCTTTTGTGGTTCGCCATAGGGCGTCATGGCCGATCCACCAAAGATGGAGACATTGGCGAGTGTGTAGTAGTCAATGGTACCGCGATGAATCCAGACATTGGCGGTGATGACATTGGCCGTCTTATTGGAAATGGAGAATCCAATGACCGTGGCGGTATTACCGGCAGGGCACGTATAGACGGTATTCCCGGTGGTCAGAATATCATTTTTGAGATTGGATTTGAAGGTGGTCGTTAGTGCCATAGTAGTTCCTTATGCAAATGTAAGAGCCATCGCTAATGCGAGCCCTGAGGTATCAAATTGAGCCACACAATTCCCTGTGATAATACTGATGTTCGCGGTTGCCAGGGTCGAGGTATTCGCCACAATGATATTACTGAATGTTGCGGTATTGGAGACCACTAATGCCGCGCCAGGCGCCGTGACTTTGAGATTCCCTGTGGTAATGTTGCCGGTCACTGATAAGGTCGCTGTGGTCAAGACATTCAGGATCGACACGTTGTTGTTGACAATGAGCGAGGTGCCTGGTGCGGTGATTTGAAGTTGGGTATTAGCGACGAGTACAGGACCGTCGGTCAAGTTGTTGGCGACCGTCACAAGCGCGGAGGTCGTGGTGACGAGTTCACCGAAGGTATTCGTGGTGCTGATCTGATTAATGGCCATGGTTTATGCAGTCTTTGTGCGTTGTGAATTCATGTCCGTGAGTTCCAGCACTAATGATTTAATAGAGGCCAATTCCGTTTCAATATCCAGGAGCCGTTTCTTGGTGTCTCCGTACTCCTTCATCTCTAAGACCCGTTTGGCATACAGGCTACGGTATCGGGTTTGTCCTTCAGTATCCGTATTTAGCACGGCCTGGGTGGACATATCCCGCACCATACTGGTATTCTCTATTGGAACGAAACACTGTGCTTTCGGTGCCATGAGATTCTCCTATTATCCGTTTGATGGAATTGCAGGTATCGCCACCACTCGGAAGTCCCGAATACGCGGCACTTTTGTGGTATCCGTGGAGGTCATGACCACCTTGATCGCAAAATACTTGAAGGTCTGATACCCACCATATTGTACGATGTTTGAGGCGAGATTCTTATCGCCAGGCGCAAAGACAAATTCTTTGAAATCAGCTTGATCCAACGAAAAGAGTGACCATCCATTAATGATCGTCATGAGTTGATACGGCTTATCGTCGAACACATCGGTGTCATCGGACGATAACACCTTGTAATACACATAGATGTTCGCGTTGGTCGGACGATAGGCCGAGAAATAGACGCGGAAATCTCCGGCATCCATCCCATCGGCCAGCGTGACTTTGCGTGTGATATATCGCGCGGTCGCTGGTCCGCCCTTTGGTTGATCCTCTCCTTGACAGACCACATTGGCCGAGGCCGTGGGTCCACCACCCGTCACTGTCACGGTGGGAGTCAAGGTATAGCCTGCGCCTGAGATGTCCACGGTCAGACTGCTCAGCACATTGGCCACGACATTAGCAAAGGCATTGGCCGTGATCGTCGGTGTCGTCAAGCTGTTCGCATTTGGGGTAATCGTCACGGACACATTGCTCGGACTAAAGGAGGCATTGGAATCGATCACCACAAAGCTGGTATTAATCAACCCAAGATTGTTCACCACATTCTCAATGGTGATAACGGACATCCGTTCTTGATCGATGATCGGTGAGACATCCACATGCCCTGATCCAAAGATCATGCGAACCTTGAAGCTGTCGGGATCGGTCGTCAGGATACGACGGCCAATGGTATCATCGAAGTAGGCGGTCTCATCGACTTGTAAGTTCCGCGCCGCCTCAAGCACCCCTGTGGAGGCTGGTGTGGTCAGATAGACGGCATCAAAGGTCGTATTGGATGGCCTGAAGATGGAGGTCTGCACATGGAACGCATCGACCGCGACATTAGAGGTGATTCTCCAGTTGGCCGTACGATCTCCCAGAGTGGTGACACCCAGTTCGAGGTTGGCCGTGACGGCCGTATTGAATTGAGCAATCAATAACTGGAAACACAGGTCCTCGGCCTGGATCGATTCCCAGGTCGAAGAATTCTGAGACTTGAATAACGATCCCAAATAGGGCTGTTGCGAGATCACTCGATTGGTACCGAGTAATTGTTTCCCCACTTCAGACACATAGACTTCATATTTTTGAGAGTTGGCGATCAACACCACCGCATAATCCACACCAGGGGACAAATATACAGGAGCATTCCATCTGATTTCTGTATAGAGGGTGGAATCTGTGAGGGGATTGGACGACACCGTATTGGCATAGCGTGCCCCAATCAAGGCGTCGGTGGCCAAGGTGATTTTATCGGCCGGCATATACACATCGGCATAGGGGATGACGGTCGCGGAATCAGGATAGCCATTGACCACTGGGCGGAGTTGCACCCGAACCGGGATGGCGGCATCCTTGTTGCGGAACAAGAGGCGAATACTGGTCGTCATGACGCCGTTGGGGTGTGTGCGAGCATCCACCGTGAATGTTTGGGCCAGCGGATCGATCCAGAAAGATCCGCCCGTCTGGACGGTGCGTGAACTGGTGACCACAGAACTATTAATGACCTTTGATTCGGTCAGAGATTGCCGAATCACATCCAAGGTCCGTGTGGTCAGAATCGTGTTCTGACGGGATTCCAGGAGACCCGCGGCAGTAAATGGCGCGTCACCATTGGTATAGGATTGCGACAAATCGCCTGTGACAGAATCGGAAATACGGAACGAGCGTGTGCCCGTTCGGAATGAATAATCCAATTTATTCGGTATGAGCAAGGCAGAGAGATTGCTGACATCAGGAATCGTGAAGACCCCCGCGGCCTCTCCTCTCCAATCCGTCATGAGCATACTGACATTGGCGGCCCCAGCGGCACTGGTAAATGAGGTGCCAATCGTATAGGTAGATTGGGTATTCGGAAGCGCGAAGCCTGTGGTACCACCGAACGCATTGGCACCACAACTGACGACTCCATTAATGGTATCATACTTCGTGAATTTGACGGTCTGACCGGCCCCTGGTCCAGAGGTAATCGTGATCGTCTGATTGGTCAGATTGGCATAACCAGGACCGAAGTTGGTGGAGCCCAGGGCATCATGACCGATGAAAATTGAGTTGGCATTGGCGAACCACACCTGACCTGAACGATGATAATAGCCTGTGATCTGTGAATTGGCGCCACTGGTGTTGCCCAAGAGAAAGCGCGAGCCTCCAGAGACATAGATTTCGGTGGCATAGCTGTTCGCATTGGCCGAGGTGACATCGACCACTGTGACATTGGTATATCCATTTTCATTGCGATTGAAGACCACCGTGGCATTCGCGGTAAAGCGAGAGTTCGCTGGGTCCCAGACCCGGACTTGCTCCCCATGCTGATAACCATCCCGATAGGTAATGGAGGCATTCGAGACCTTGATGACATTTGAGAGACTGATGAATCGGTCGACATTGCGATCATCAAAGGTGGCATAGACCCGGGTGTTTGGCCGGAATCCCGCACAGATGAACAGGAGGCCTTGGGAGCGCATGTACGGCACCACAGAAATATCCACGACCTTGTTGCCAAGCGACGAGGAGATGAGTGTGGGACCCAGAGAGGTTTTGATCCCGGTGCGGACCTGATTCGTGGTGATATCATCGATGAACCGTGTCGTGGCGACAGGCATGGCCTTCCAACCACGACCATGGTGCCGGCGGCGGCCGGTATCGGCCAGCCATGCGGTCGTTTCGGTTCGATGCGTGACCCCAGTCCAATTGGTCTGCCAGGAATTCCAGGTGGTACCAAAGCGAGGAGAATTGTCGACCAAATCAGAAATCGCCGCCCAGGCATCGTTGTCCCCTGTTTGATTGACCAACACATCAGGTTGTTGTGTGGTGTCGACCCAGGTGTCCGACGAGGGGTCGAGTTGGATTTTCCCAAGAAAGGTGACCGTATTAAATGGATTGATGTTGATGGCCTTAGAGGTCGTGGATTGATCCACCAATGCCAGTTCGGTATAAGGCAAGGTCACGATATCCCCGCGCTGTTGGATATTCGTGGACTGGGAGGATCGGAACGACAGATCGTACTTGCGTGGAATAAAGGAAGGGCGCAGTTCCCGATTTTCCACATCAATGGCGCAGACGTGGTCTTTGTTCAAGACATCGCCGATACCATGACCCGAGAAGGCATCGACAATGATGCCGTTTTTAGGGCGCGGGAATCCCACATTATCAATGATTTCTGTGGCCTGGGCAGATTTCTCCAGCAAGTTCAGAGAGGTATAGTATTCAAGATTTTGGATACGCTGTTCAAGCACACCAATATCTTTCATGGTATAGCGTTTATGCTCAACATACCTGATGCCGATATCGGCCGTATTGGCCGTATAGGCAGGCATGGTGAGTCGATAGAGGGTCATGCCTTCCCGCGAATCCTGTGGCTCTGTGGGGATGATCGAAGAGATCCCTTTGCGGATGACAAATTCTTTATCCCGCGTCAAGATCACTTTATCGATGCGAGGAAGATAATAGGAATAGTCTGTGGTAAAGATCGACCCTGAGGTCGGGAAATAGGTTTCCTGGTATTCCCCTGAGGTATTGGCATCCACCCGGCGTGGGCGGAAATCGATGCAATCACGGAGATTGAAGACTTCACCAGTCAAGGGAGACGTATAGACCGAGATATCCGCATAGTTCACATTGGAGGTTGGATAGGAATCCACCGTGAGATAGCCTGTGCCTGTGTGATTATAGAAATCTGCATAGACCACCACGTTACCCTTGGGAGGCGTACCGTTTGGCTTCAAGCGAATCGAGGCGTGTTCATAGCTATTATCGCGTTGACCGTTGTCCAGGATATAGGACGAAGTGATATCCAGGGCCGAGGCCAAATTTGAGTTGGTGACCGTGAGTACACCATAGTCGACCACCTTAGTGAGTTTCACGACATCGGCGACATACAAGCTTTGTGGCGCATTCGGCGTCCTGAGCTTTTGGGTGACCGAGGAATTGAGACTTCCGCTGGTCAAGAAATGAAGCTGAAGTCCCCCGGTACTGGTATTCTGTGAACGATACCCCACACTCGTCGCAATCGTGATGATCGGGGTGACCGCATCAAAGAAGGTCGGATTGGCCGTGCGATAGATTTTCGACTTGCGAATACCCGCGGTCGTATCGGCCGTTGGGAAGTTGACTTTGATATCCACATCAAAGGTGGAACCTGACGAGTTAGGCACCGTGATCGTATAGGTGGATTGTGTCGCCGTGGATGTCACGGTGATCGTGTTGGAGCCATCCCAGATAATGAGTGAGTTATTGCCTAAGGTACCACCAGAGACATTGGTCAGGACGCAACGAATGTTCTTGAAGGAATCAGAGATCGACAACGGAGATCCGACGACCGTGGACTTGATACCCGCGGTGGTCGTAAACGAGATCACACCAGCCGTGGCGACCTGGGACAAGGTCTGACGCCCCGTATAGCTGGTATTGCTCATGGTCACCCCGCCAATGACCGTGTTGTTCCCGACCCAATCATTCGGCAATGGGAAGAGGGAATGATTGAGATGGGTTTCATAGAGATAGGCACCCTGATAGAGATCCGCCTTGAGCGGGAATTTAGAGAAGGGAGCATACACATCAGAGTTGAGCCAGATGGCATTGGAATTCCCGGCCACAATCGATTCAGCATCGGCAAAGACATAATCCAAGGTAAAGGTCCGGGCCGTCGAAGGGGTGTTGGCAAAGGTCTTTCCGGCTTCGAGCGTGGCGACTTTGGTGATGCCGTTATAGGTCGAAATGATGACCGATTCAAGATTCTGGGTGGCCGTGGAGCCAAGACGCAGGTGCATGCCCTCATAGGCATTGTTCTGAGACGCCGCCGCGGCATCCAGGATGATCGTATTGGAGGTGCCTCCAGCCTGACACACGGCCGTACGGCTGGCCACGTTCACATCAAACACATAGAGCGTATGGATACCCGTATTCACTGAATCTTCGTGTTCGACAGATCGGACACGGAGCGTACCAATTTTGGTCGTCGCGGCCGTGGCAGTGGTCAGGACATTAATGTTCGCATTCGACACACAATGGATCGTCAGGGGTTCCAAGGTCTTGGTATAGAGCGAACCACGCACATTGGCCACATAGAGATAATTCTTGAAGTCCATTGAGAGTGGATAGCTTTTCACATTGGCCACATCGCGGGCCCGCTCATTCCTGAGGGTCGTGGTCGAGATGGTTTCGTGTTCAAATCCCTGGACATAGGCTTTTCCTGGATCGAGCAAGACAGAATACGCATTGGCATAGGTGCTGTCATTGCCTAAGTTCAGGCGGAATTGCTTGACCGTAAACGACCCTGATTGATCGTTGGTACGTCGAGCTAAGGTCCGTTCAAGATCAGAGAGTTGTGGATAGGTAATCGCTTTAATCAAGGCACCATTCGCCACCCGGACCAATTCCACAAACAGCGAATCATCCTGACTGGTCAGGGATCGTTTTGCTAGGGTCAGCGAGAGATTATAGCGTGTGGCCCCAGGGGCCTGATAGTTGCTGGAATTCAATGCCGGATCACGGAGTGAGGAATCTTGGGATTCGGTGATGACGGTTTCATCCAGTTGAAGCCCAATACGATAGGACGGGGTATTGGCATGGGCATCCAGGACGATGGTCTGTTCTGGGCAATGAGCAAAGAGATTATTGATAAAGAAATAGCCATCATTGATCGAGCAGATCGAGGTATTCGAGACGGCCGAGGCCAGATTGACATTGGCGCTAAAATTTCCGGTATCGGTGGTCAGCGTTTGACCGAATGTGGTATTGTCGAATTCTTCTCCGGTCACATACTTGATAATCAGACATGGGGGTGCGGTATTGGTGGCATCGACCGTTGCCGCCACATAGGCGCGTACATTCCCGGCGACAGAGGTGATAAACTTACCTTTGAAGCTGGCCAGATCGATGGCCACGGTCTTATAGGTCGGCTCCACGTTCAACGCAAAGACGTTAGTGACTTCAATAACGGTTTGTCCGCCTGTGACGGGTGATCCATCCTTGAACAGGTGGCGGCCAAAGGCGGCGACCTGATTTTGTAGCAAACTCTGGATTTGTGTCAGTTCTCGCGCCTGGACGGCATAATTGGGACGAAACAGGAGACGATAGAAGTTCTTCTGTGCGTCAAAATCGTCATAAAATGGGCTCTGGTTAAAATCTATTGACATGGCTAGATAATCCTTTTAGCTTTGTAACCTTTAGACCCACAGGAGGAAAGAAGATTTCCTGCATTAAGTCTATTTAGCCTGGAGAATTGAATGAGTCCGGTTACGGTATGTGTTGTTCCATCAGGATACGTGATCTGGTACGATTTCATTGCCTTTGGGTTTGGGACTCCCAATTTCATCTGACGTAATAGTGATTTTGTACTCTCTTTCATTGGAACGCCCTTATTCCAGGAAGATTTCCCGAATCGAGACGCTCGTATTTTTTCTTTAGTGTCCTCGCTTAACTTCAGCCCCAGCCTATAAGAATTTCCGATATTGGCCATTCCCATTTTCTTTTTCGATTTTTCAGTATGTCTCTTGCCGAGCATGGGAGTCTTGCCTTTATGGGCCAGACTATTTTTCAAAAATATGACTTCCTCTTTCCCTATCTGTCCGTCCAAACCCTGCCAGGCCACCTTGTCCTGCCATCGACCATATTGCTCATAGAGCCGTCTGTGGGCATCGGCATGTTCTTGAATGGTTAATTCAATAATATTAGTTAGATCATCAGTCCCGCCAGCATGGCGAGGTATGATATGATGTTTATGTAACATAGTGATAGACCGAACTTTACGACCAACTTGACATTTTCGGCATGTCCGGCGCTTCGGGTAATTGGGAGCCGATTTTCAAGATAGACCATTGATCCGCTGCCTTGATCGAGATCAGGAGGCGTCGAACTGACCAAAATACGACTGGTACCTGAGGTCGCGCCGATGATCGCTGATCCGACCTTGACCGTTCCACGAATCGCGGTGACATTGAAGGCATTCGAAAACAAATCAGTGATATACCCGGTAAATGTGGCATTGGCACCAGAATCGGACCCTTGATAGACGAGTTCGTCGGCCAGATAGCCTGCGCCTGAGGTCACCACGATCTGTGTCAAAAAGGAGAACGCCACATTCGCATTGGCCGAGACCACCGCCACATTCGAGGCATATTTATGGGGTCTCAGGACCAAGGAAATCTGACGAAATTCGTTATTCGTGGTAATCTTTCCTCCCTCGGTCGCATCCCCTGTGGCGCCGATCTGGACGGAGATCATACACGCATTGGCCCCTAGTGCCCGGGCAGGATTGAATCCATGACCCCGATACGGCGAACCAATCACACGCACATTGGCCCCTGTGCCTACACCCGTGACATAGACGTTCAACCCCGCATGATAACCAGAACCTCGATTGACCAAGTTCAGGGCCGTGATGACACCGTTGGCGACCGTCGCCGTGACATTTCCGCTGGACCCTTCTCCTGAGACGACGACCTTGGTGCTATTGGCCACATAGCCTGTACCACCAGAAACCAGGATCACCTGAGAGATGGCACCATCGACCGCATTATTGGCGCTTCCGGTATAGGTCGCATTTTGATCTGAGGGAATAGGCATCCAGTCTGTGGTCAAAAACTTTGAATTGACAGGCACCTTATAGAGATACTTCCAGACATAGCCATCACCCAAGGGAGAACTGAATCCATTATTGACCACATAGGCCGTGCTCGGTTGCACCGTCGAGGGGACATTGTTGGCATTATCGATACATTGATAGACTTCATTGGTTGCCGTGATGACATACATGGAATTGGTCGAATTGAACAGCGTCACCGAGGTATCATCATATTCGGTATAGACCACACCGGTGGTCCAGGTGATTCGTGGTATGACCAGAAACAGATCGGCGCCTGTGATGATTTTGCCTCCGAGCAGAAAGGAATACGCATCGGCCACGGCGGCATCATTATCAACGACTTGTGGAGGGGCCGCATCATTGGCCCAGGCAATATGTCGACCAATCGTGACATAGCCTACAACAGAGGCGTTGGCCCCTAGTGCGGTGGCAAAATTGAACGCTTGTTCGTACCCTAAGGTGCGTGGAGTGAGTGTAGTAGCCATACCAGTTCCTTTATCTTCTTGCCTTATTTATACAACAATTTGCGCCACATTGGCCGTGAGGACCGACATGAATGTGGATTTGGATATCGTATCATCAATCATGAGTTCTCCCCAGACGGTACACCCAGCCGGATGAGTCAAGGCCTTGACCACTTCCTTATACCGACTCAATTCGACCCGGGTTCGGACCACATAGGCATAATTTTCATAGTAGTAGTCTTGCCCTTGCAGCTTACGATCTGAACTGAGTAATCCCGCAGAATCACCGAAGAATCCATCGGAAGTCAACAAACTTGCGATGATCGCTGCGATGGCTGTGGCCTTTCCATTACCTAGATTGGTCAGATCGACAATGGGGGTTGAGGTATAGCCCGCACCCGCAGAGGTGAGCTTAATACTTTTGATCTGCCCTGGAGAAAATTGCGCCGAGGGGATCAGACCTGCACCGGCCGTGGTAATCACCGCTTCGGCTAGAACATTCGCGCCTGTGGCCGTGGGATCAGCCGAGGTGATTGTAATCGTCGGCAGGGCGGAATTGCGATAGTTGATGCCTCCGATAGGATAGCGACCAAACACACCCACGCGACGGTTTGTGCTGACTCGTGTATACGCCACATTGACCGTAAACTGGGTATTACTTTGTAGGGAGGTCACATAGCTCGTTTCATTATTCAGTTCGACCTGATCGCCGACCGACAAGGCCACATTGAAGAAGGTGCCTGTGCCTGTGACAATCGTGTTGGCATTGCAGTTGGCCGTCCCCATGAGGCGGGAGGGCATGAATCGGACGGATCGCACGCCGTTGTTGGCCGAATGGAGTTCGGTGACTTCTCCGGCACACCCGATACCAATACCGATGCCTGCTTTATTCACGAAATTGAGTTCGTCGCCGACAGTATAGTTACTGCCTCCGGTAATGAGATTCATGCGACCCATGATACCAAAATATCCCAGACTGACATTCGCGGTCGCAGATGCCGCGTTGGCGGTATTACCGGTGACCATGATAATCGGTGCATCGACCCGAAAGGAGGGTAGCTGAGCAAAGGACTGGGTCGAGGAGGTAATCGTCACCCCGGTGATGGGACCCAGACGTTCTGGTCCTGCGGCACCAAAGGTCAGCGTACTAAACGCATTGGCAAGGGTCGTCAGGGAGTTGGCCCCTGGGTTACCTTGAAAATAGTAATTGACATTGGACATTCTGACAGTTGAATAGAGGGAGATCACATCCTTGACAATCACATAGGAATTGGGATGGACATTACCTGAGGTATCCACACTAGAGACCACAAGGTTCAGTCCTGTATTAGGCGAGGAGGTAATGACGACCCCTTGGCCAGACTGGACCCCACAGCCGCCGTTGGTAATCGCAATATTCGTGATCACGGCCTGATAGACTTCATCGATGATCGCGGCGGCCGCGACCGCGGGACTGCCTCCGGTAATCGGGACCACATCCGCAACATTATAGCTCGCGCCTCCGTTCGTCAGGGTAATGGAGGCAATAAACGACTCAAAGACGGAATGGAAGTCCAGGAACAGATGGGCATCAATATTATATGTCCAACGAAGGATGACCGATTCTTGTTGAAGAAAGGGAATCAGCGAGAGATTGGAGACTTCAAGGCCCATCATGAGGGTGCCACCTATCGTGGTCAATGACGCCTTTTCGGTCACCGCTGAGGCACCTGAGGTGGCACCGGTGACCACACCAATGATCGTGCCGTCATTGATTTTGGTAATCAGCGAGGTGGCATTATAGACCATGCAAACATTCGCATTGGCCGCTGGAGGTGCCGTAAAGATCAGTGAGGGGGTATTGTTGGAGATAAAATACCCTGAGGTCTGGAGGGCCCCATCCACATAGATCGGAATATTTCCAATGACCAACTGCGTATCCAAGACACGAAAGGTGGTCGTGATCCCATCCCCTGTGGCATAAACATTCAACGAGGGATCGAGAAACATCGTTTTGGTGGTGATCCAGTTCCCACCTGAGGCCTTGAGAATGTACTGCTTGGGATAGACGATTTCAATTTCTTCATTATAGAGGAGACGAAAGAGGAATCGCAGCGCCTTTTCGGTACCTCGGGCCCGATAGAATTCCTTGATATGTTGGGTGAGCCATGCCTTATCGGGAATCGCATCCGTGGGGATCAGGGTAAGATACTGCTTCCGAAAATGTTCAATAAAGGCATCCAGCGTGGTTTCGACATTGAGATACTCCAACAGATTCTTGGAGGTGTGCAGGGCACCGCCTTCAAGTTCCAGAAATTCATAATAGGCCTCGATGAACGCCACAAAGGTGTCGTAATCGTTCCGTATGAATTCTGGTAACTGATTGCGGACCAGAGTGGAAATCAATGTTTTGGTGTTTGCAATAGCCATGGCTTAACGGAACCGTATGGTCGTTTGAATGGAGGTGGCATCATCGGTATCCAGGAACAGGAGTTGATTCCGAGTGGTCGAAATGATACCGGTATCAGGTTGTACCGAGATGCGGATCATATTATCGGTCGCGGCGATAGACAGAGGCCAGATATCCGTGATAATCACTTCTCCGGTCTCATAGTTAATCGTCCCGGCATTCGAACGGAGGACGACCTTCTGGGCAGAGGATTGATAATAGATAATCTGCAAGGTCCCAAATTTGGCACCGATCACGGCCAATGCGCCTGCCTGTTGTCCTGAGTCGCTCGAAAAGAGGACCTGGGCACTGGTGTAATTGATACCACGATTGGTCAGGGTCACCGTGGTGACTTTTCCATTCACAATTGTGGCCACCGCGGTGGCGCCTTGTCCATCGCCGTCAATCGTGACCGTCGGTGGGATCAGATAGCCATAGCCCCCATTGGTCACGTGAATTTCATCCAGTCCGGTGAACGAATTGGGAAGTTCTTCAATATAACACAATCGCGGCACGGCCGCATCATCATTCATCGTAAATCCGGTCGTGGTCAGGGCGGTCGAGGTGCCGCCGCGATGAACCGGCGTCAAGAATGCGATGGTATAGGAATCCAACACACCCAGGACTGGGAGGAATCGCTTTTCAATACGGAAACTCGTATCTGATCCAATGATGGCCGGCGAGGACGCATCGACCGCGGCCTCAAGACGCGAGGACACAAAGACCGAACCAAAACGATTCAAGGTGGCCGTACAATAATCCACAATCGAGGCCCGCACCATCGCCGTCAAATCGGCCGCCGAGAGATTCGTCAATTTCTTGTCGATATCCACGGCACTGATAAATTTGAGATAGACATAATTTGGATCAACGATCACAGGCTCCACGGTGACCATGGAGAGGGGACGAATGATTTCATCGATGATGCGCTGTTTTTCGGTATCATTGATCGGGGCATCGGTCTTGAGTTGATAGGCAATAAACACCTTACCAAACACCGGAGGCACATTCTCTTCACCACCCCAGGCGGAAATGGATTGAATGTTGGGATACGCTTGTTTAATGAGGAATTCATAGTCCTTCGCGGTCACCGCCCGATCCTGTGAGGTATAGGCCAGTGGGGCATGAAATCGGATATCATCAGCGGTTTCCGCTTCGGCACCACCAGAGGCCGATGACATAGGCACCACGACCACATTCGAGAACCCTCCAATGGAACGGGAGGCAAAGTTGTTGGCTTTATTCGCAGGGGCCCCGTCGGTCGAGAGATAGCCGGCCAGGACAATGTTGCCGTTGGAGATGGCACGACCAATGACCCCATCCCCAAAGGACACTTTATAGAGGGAGTTGGGTGCCGTCGAAAGAAAATAGATCGCACTGGTGCCGTCCAGCAATGTGGCATCCAATGATCGAGTATAGACGCTGACCTGAGTATTCGACACCGATTCCTGAACCAGGACCGCCAGGGTGGAGGTATCAATATCATCATTCGGCAAGATAAATTCTCTCTTGGTATTGGTCCCACTATCATAGAGAAAGGTCGCCAATTGGGGAATGCCCTGCTTGAGTTCCACCCCTGTGAAGGTGAATTGGCTGTTTTCTTTATAGGCCGTCACGGCCTCAGAGTTGACAAAGGTATAGTTGATGCCATCGATGGCTTCTGATTGGAACTGGGTAAAGCTATCCAACGTCAAGGTCCCTTGCGTATTGCCTCCTGGAGGTGTCACGACCACATTCACAATGGCCACAGGACTTCTCCGAGATAACGGGACATAGTTGAGGGATTTGGCATGGGAACGAATCGCATCTGGGACCAGGGAGGTATCCAAGAACATTTCATTGGCAACCATGTTGGTATAGTACGCATTATAAAAGGTATTATAAGCCAGAATGTCCAACAGCACCGACATACCAGATCCTTCAAAGTTATAATCCGTAAAGGTCGATTGACCTTTCAGAAATTCTCTGAAATTTCGCTTGATGGCGTCAAAGTCTAACTCTGTTATCAGCAATCTCTCTCCCATTATAGCTCCCGTCTCTCTATTCTATAAAGGTTATAGAATTTTCTATTATGATGTTTATGAGTCATGATTACCGAATACGCTCTAACAAAAATTGAATGGAGACGAGTTGGGCTGAGACATTCACATAAAATTCTAGGGTGACCATATAGCCATTTCGGTCAGCATTAGCTTCCGAAAGGATGCGCTTGATGAGCACCCGGGGTTCAAAATTCGTCAGGGTCTCTCTGATAAACCGTGCGATATCTGCTGCCGTAAATGGCGACAGAGGTTCAAAGAGTAACTTCCTGATATTACAGCCAATTTCGGGATGGAACGGTCGTTCATAATGATTGGTACTGGTCAAATTCCGTACAGAGGCCACGATGGCATCCCTATCGGTCAGGGGAATCAAATCGCGCCTGACAGGATGTTGCGTAAAATTCAGATCGATGTCCTGGAAAATTGGTGTCGTCTTGGTAGCCATAATACCTTGTATTTATGTTAGAAGCCCAGAGTCTTGCCGACACCGGAACCGAATTCTTGGATCTTAGGAAAGCCTGGTTTATTCAAGATATCCAGGATGCCTTTCCCTTGGGAGGTACGGTTCGACACGGTTTCAAACACAAATTTTGCACAGGGATCTTGGCTCAAGGCATCGATCATCAGTGCCAGGGCAGCCTGCTTGATCTGGGCCACACATTGCTGGATAAAGGTGGAGTCGGCCGAGAAGATCCCTTTAGCAATGTTGGTCATGTTGGAGAGGGATTGGGCCACTTCGGTGATCGACGCGACCCCATTGATGATCCGATTGCTCACATCACCTATCGCATTCGTCTTGGCGCCAATAGCGTCCTGACTGAAGATACCTGTCATGCCCCCAATGATGGACAGGCAACCCGAGGCCCCGTCTAATAAGGTCGTATAATCATTCATCTTTTTTCCAATAGACAGGACCGTTTCGATTCCAGGGAGATGAATGCCCTGACCTTCAGCAATACCAGAGAGTCGATTGGTGTGACTCAGTAAGGTACTCAGGGAGGCCCGAACGTCCGAGAAGGTGCCACTGTTCAACAATTGGGTCGCATCGGTCGTGGTAATCAGCGGATTGGTGACACCGGCTTGAATGGCTTGTAATTGGGCCTGAATGTTGTTGACCGCTTGATTGGCCCCGCCAAGGGACGCGGTCATGGGGTTCTGGAACATGGTTGAACGATCCGCGATACCAGAGATCATGGCTTGGGCGCGTTCTCCCATTGGAGGAAGTGTGGCCGCTTTGATTTCAGCCAAACCAGGAATTGAGGGAATGGACACAGGTATACCAAAAGCCATACTTATCCTCCACAGATGACATCAGGACTACTGGTGAGTACGCGAGACTCACAATCAAGGAAATCGCCTTCACGCATCAGGCCCAGTCCATTACACAGCACGGTTGACGATCCGATCAGACCACTGGCCCCATGAAAGTCAAACGGCAGCACCGTGCGTACATGGATCTGCCAGGGATCGCCGACTCGGACCACCGAGACCCCGTTGCACAGCACATCAGGGCTCCCGACGACCGGTGAACGGGGTTCGAAGAAATCGTGTCCCGTACATAAATCAGTAATGCGACAGAGACCAGGCATACCGTCCTCGTTAGACCAGGGTCGTGGAATAGATCGTGACGACTGGTTTCTCAAGTCCGATATGATAGCGTCGGTCTCGATCATCCAGTCCGTTTCGTTTACCATTCACATACTCGGTGACATTGATAATATTGCCATAGTCGCCTTTATAGCCTCCGTGATATTCACGGAAATACCAAATGACGAGTTTGGCCGCAATGGCCGCTTGTGACGCCGCATCAGGATTATTGACCAGATCGAGACCCACGGCTTTAGAGGCCGCGACATAATTCGCCTTCCCTGTCAATTGAATGAATCCTCTCCCTCGATATTTATACCCATCACCTACCGTTTCATCTTTACTATTACCCACTTTTCCGGCATAGACACGATTCAGAATGAGGTCAGGCTGGCCAAGAAACTTACTGGTATCATAGGGCGAACTCGGATCGTCTTTAAAGTAACTCGGCCAAGAAGCTAAGAGTCCCTTTTTGGAATAGTTGTCATTTTCGAGTAGTTTTGTAAAGTTCTGTGATTCATGGGCACACTGTCCCCAAATCATCGCCCGTTGGGTCGCATCCTGGATGCCCGCTGAATTCAAGGCCTTGACCATGATATCCGCACCTTCCAGACTCGTCAACACCTTCTGAGGTGACGTATCAGGCGGCGGCGGGAGATTCGTGGGGGCCACCGCTTCGGGGCCTATGGCGGTGGGATCGGCCTCGGTGAGGCGCGCCCCGACCCGTTCCTTGAGCGCCACATTGCCTGCTTCATTGGGGTCTGACGGCGGCGGCGTGGTCGTCTTGGCGGCCTCTTCAACGGCGACGGCGCGTTCCAGTTCGCTCGGAGGTGTGAGTGTCGCGGCCGTGGACTTGATAATCGGCGCCTCAGGCGGCCCTAATGGAAACGGGATGCCAGGATTCAATGTCAACGGAGACCCCTGGATGGCCATGATTCCGGCTGACCATAGGGTCATTTCAGATCCACTCTGCATTCGGATGGGACCTGTGGTTTTGATCGAGGTCTGACCGGCGACCTGAAGATTATAGTCACCCAGGACATGCACATTCAAATCTTTTTTCACGGTCAGTTGATAATCTCCAAAGACACAGATATTATGATCCACCAAGGAAATTTCAATACGCGGACCATTGTGTCGTGACACTTTTGTCCCATCGGGATGGATTTCATCAGAGGTGCCTGATCTGTGGTAAATATGTACCCGTTCTGCCCCTGGGGTATCATCCAGTTCAATGACATGCCCTGACTCAGTTTCGGTCACATGATTATAGGGATAGACCGCCGCATAGGGACTTGTGGGTTCTGAGAATGTGCCACCTTTGACGGTCGGAATAGAGGAAATGGTGGTATCTTTCTTCTGTTGGATCAGGGTCTCGGCAATCTTGTCGTTCCTTCCCAGACGAGAGAGATTCGGTTCGCCCAGGGTCAGAGGATAGGGCGAGGCGGTCTCCGCTTCGGTAATCGTGATCGGATCGCCTGTGGTCTTTTGTTCCAATGACGTTGGAGGACGTGGCGCCGCTTGAAGTTGTGTGGTGGTGCGCGGATCAGAAAATCCTGTACCAGCGGGAATGCGCGATCCAGGTACCCCCGGTATCAGACCCATGATGCACGGTTTCTGGCAATAGGGCCCATCCAGATAGAATCCAACCACAAAGTGACCTTCATGGACATTCAAGACATCAGGACCTGAGAGCGGCGACATGGTCAAGGCCCAGGGGAGTGCCTCTGTGGGAATCATGGTTTTATCTTCGGTATGATCGCCGATGACCCTGACCCGTACACGATTGCGTTTTTCTGGGTCCTGTCGATCTTCGACCACACCAATAAACCAATTGAATCCAGAAAGACCGAGTTGTCCTGCCTCAATATCACGCATGATTATTCTTTTCCTAATTGGTTCACTTGTTGATCCGGTGCCGGAAGGATCGAGATCCGCGATTCCTTCATGAGTTCACAGAGACAGACGTATTTTTCACGATCTATCTTATGCTGAATAGAGGTGATGAGATACTTGCCGGAATAGGTCTCGTCCAGGATTTTCTCGGCATCGGTGTTGAGTATGGCGGCCGGATAATGGAGGGTGACCACGGCGCCCACGGTCAGGGCAAGATTCCCAGGAATGACCACATTGACTCTATGATTATGTAGCCCCACCAAATACATCCGGCGTTGAAGGAGGTTGCGATGGATTTCTGTTCCGGCCGGCATGATCCGATAGAACGATCCGGGCATCTCTTGGGGAGCCAGACCAAAACGATTTTTGAGGCGTTGGAATGGGGTATAGGTGTTCCCTCTGCCGGTCGCAGGAAATTGCTGATCCACACTCAGGTGCACATCCGATTGGGATTGGGTATCCAGGTCCACGACGGTCATGTGACTGGCATAGGCCCCCAGAGAAATGAGTTGGAGTTCATCACACCCATGAGGCTGTTCGTATTGCATCACATTTTCGAGTTGTTTCTTAGGATCATTGGAGGTCGTCGGTGTGCGCTGTCGACCAAGATTCCGAGGTCCCATATTGATATCCAGGATCGAATCGGCTCGGAACAGCGTTTCCACGGCCTTGAAGTGATACCCCAATCGGTTTTCATAGAAGAGAAACGAGGCCGAAAGGACCGCATTTGAAATGGCAATTTCAGTAAACCAATTCAAGGCATGAAATGGTTTCCATGTGGCGACAATCAACGAGGTCGGAAAATCAGTCGGTTCCACAGAGAGACGCGCCTGAGGAATCAGGAGTTCTTTCAGACAGATATCCTCCACCATACTCGATACCGGGCGATTGACATAGGCCTTGGACAGACGGAGTTGTTCATTGAGCAGAGCTTCCTCAGAGGTAAAATATAGGATATAGCTTTCATTGGTACCCGTTTCATAGATGCGATCTCCGAGTTTATAGACTCGAAATGTTTTCTTGAAGACAAGATCCTGGGTGGACTTGTCGAAGGAGATCATCAGATATTCCGATCCCAGGATGGGTACTTCGTTGATGAGATTGTGGGAATCATTAATCAAAATCGAACCCGACAGGGTGTTGCTGAACAGGTCCTCATAGATGGAAATTTCTTTCCAGATACCTGTGATATCGACCACACGACCTGAGGCCGAGATCAGATAGAGTTGTGTGATTTGATAGGCCCCAGGGCTGCTGAGACCAATAGAATTCAGGGCCATACTCGTTTAGTTTCCTGTCAATCGCGCAAGTTGTGCTCGGGCTTGGAGGAGATAATCCTTCTTGAGTAATTTGATGTGTCGCTTTTTGTCGTTCTTGAGGACTTCGACATCGTAGGCACTTAGGCTTCCGGTCGTCACCGTCGTGGTCACTGTGGTGTGATCGGGGAACGAGTAGACTCGCCCATTCACTTCGGTGGCTTGTGGGACCAGCGCATTACTCTGGGTGGGCTGTTGATAGACACTATTCGCCAGAATCCCTGCCATCGTGACATTCGTAAGATGAAATTGCAGCGTGGTCGCGCCGCCGACCCCGTGGCGCAGGCCAAACCCACAGGTGGTGCCATTTAGCGGGGAAGGATCACTATAGGTCGCTTCCAGGGTGCCGTTGCGATAATATGAAATCGCCGAGCCTTGTGCGACCACACTGAGTTGCGTACCAGGGGACAGCGAACCGAATGGGCTATTATTGCCTGAAAAGACATACGTATTGCCGCCGGCCGTCGTATTGGCATTGACCGAGCGTTGCAGGGAAAATGAACCGTTTGAGGTGATCTGATAATCATAGCCGGTCCAGTGATTCCCCACATTATCGGCGGTCCCTCTCACGGCGACCTGAATATAGGCAGGATTGGCCGTAATCATGGCACCCACGGTCACGGTGATGCTGTGATTCCCGGTACTCGGCTGTGGGACATTGGCGGTGACAAATCCATAGGAACCGCCGGAGTGGATGGTAACTAGTGGCGTACTCCCAGATCCCGACACAAAGATTCCAGACGCGGGACCATCGAGGATATGGGAGTTGTCATTCCAGTAGCGATAATCGGTCGAGGGTGATTGCGTATTTTGATGGTCTTCGGGGTTCTGCCCGATCATGCCTCGCCGGAAATCTTCTTGTCGTCCCAGGCTGCCATCAGGTCCGACCGTCAGGGTCGTGATCGAGGTTGGCGTTTGGAGTCCGATCATCCCTTTGGTGCCTTGAATCATACTAGAGCTATCGACGGCATGGATCATCAGATTACCATTTTTATGGAGGGTCACCAGATTCCCATAGGCGGCGACTCGGTATTGCATGTCATTCGCTATCGCTGTGGTCGCATTGGCGGCGAAATTGTATTGCGTCAGGATGGTCTTGCCTGTCTGGGCGATCCAATCGAATTCTTCGTATTTGTAGAGGACCACATTGGCGCCGTTGCAGGAGATATCAGCGAAATATCCCGATAGTTTATCATGGGTAATGCCTGTTCGCACCCCCAAGGTAATCAGACCTGTGGCATTGGCCGTGGGACCAATCGTGGCATCAATATATTGATTCGCCGGCATGTCGTGTGTCAGTAAGGCCGCTCCAGATCCCGTTGTCGATATCGCATTATTCGCAATGACGAATCCCGCAATGGGATCAGTCAGATTGACATTATGACCTGGTAAGATTTGATAATCCGCACCCACAGTCGTTCTGGTAAAGGTATCGATATAGGGCACGACCTGAAGGCCCCGTGACTCAAACGCCGTTTGATCGATCACGGTCAAGGCGGAGGCCACTTCGGTGTTGGAATTGACGCTATCCAATTGCAGAAGATACAGACCTGATTGTTGCTGTGCGACGGCGAGGCTGCCGTATTTGTTGAGGATCATGGCTTTGAAATCTTGATAATTCAGCGGCCAATCCAGGACGGGATCGGTGATATTGTTCACCAAGGTGACCAGCCAAAAATACCGAGAATCGCCATAATACTTATGGGCAATACTTTCTGGTGTGTCTGATTCCTTAATCTGATAGGGATAGAAGCTGGACGCATTCTGGAGCAACAGTTCCGTAAATGCCACACGGCGAAAGATGTTGGTGACCACATCATCCGCACTGGTGGCCGTGGAATCGAGCGTATAGGTCATTAAAGGAAAGTCGCCAAAATAAGTAGACGCCATGACTTAATAGCCTTTCAACACCAAATCTTTGGTGATGTATTCCGTTTCGGTAAATTCGAGCCGCATCCG
>Ga0315273_10002751_pt1 | contig 20927 bp, 20 predicted proteins | sample YL17G02_0_MG_FD_205753 | JGI IMG/M metagenome (GOLD analysis project Ga0315273, IMG submission 205753) | Sediment microbial communities from Yellowstone Lake, YNP, Wyoming, USA - YL17G02_0 | ecosystem: Environmental > Aquatic > Freshwater > Lake > Sediment | place: USA: Wyoming | collected... | reverse complement strand
CGGCGCGCAGGGCCAGAGGCACCAGCGCGCCGACCGGCGCGAAGAGGATGGCGGCGTCGAGCTCGGCCGGCGGGCGCTCCTCGGAGCCGCCCGCCCACACCGCGCCCAGCTCGCGCGCGAATCCCTGCGCCGCCACATCGCCGGCACGCGTGAAGGCGTAGACCTCCCGGCCCTGCCAGCGGGCCACCTGTGCCACGATGTGCGCCGCGGCGCCGAAACCGTAGATGCCGAGACGCCGCGCGTCGCCGGCCATCGTCAGTGAGCGGTAGCCGATGAGCCCGGCGCACAAGAGCGGCGCGGCCTCGATGTCGGGATACTCCGGGCCGATCGCGAAGCAGTAGCGCGCGTCGGCCAGCAGGCAGTCGGCGTAGCCCCCGTCGAGCGTGTAGCCGGTGAAGCGCGCCGCGGCGCAGAGGTTCTCACGGCCGCTCGCACAGTACCCGCACTCCCCGCAGGTCCGGCCCAGCCAGGAGACGCCGACCCGGTCGCCGGGGCGCAGCCGCTCGACGCCGGCGCCGCACTCTTGCACCACACCCACGATCTCGTGCCCGGGCACGAGCGGCAGCTTGGGCCGCGGCAGCTCGCCGTCCACCACGTGCAGGTCGGTGCGGCAGACCGCGCAGGCACGCACGCCGATGCGCACCTGACCCGGGCCGGGAGCCACCCCGGCGGCCGGCGCGGCGCCGAGCCGCAGCGCCGTCCCCGGCTTCTCAAGCAGCATCGCGCGGTGCGTGATCACCCGATCGCTCCCTTCCCGCCGGCCACCCCGGGCGGCCCCGTGACCTGTCCGCCGGCGCTCCGCTCAAAGGATACCGTCCTTCCCGGCCGGGACCGGGGCGCTTTTGCGAAGGGCACTGGAGTCGCTTGCCCCGGGCCCGGAGGAGGGCGCCATGAAGATCGGGCTCGGACTCGCCTTGGGATCGTTGCTGTTATTTGCGGTCTGCCCGGCGGCGGCGGCCGGGCAGGAGGTCTACTTCCTCGGGGGCGCGAGCCTGGCCAACCTGGGCGGCGACGCGGATCTGTTCGGAGAGACCGTGGCGCTCGGCCTCGAGGAGGAGCTTCCCGGCTCCGTCTGGCGTTCGGAGATGGGGATGCGCCTGGGCTTCGACGTCGGCGCGGGCTTCGCCTACATGGGCCCGGGGATCTGGGGCGTCGCCGGCGAGGTACGCTACGTCAACCGGGGCGCCACCTACCAGATCGACGAGTTGAGCGGCTCCGGCCTGCGCCTGGACGCCACGATGAAGCTCGACTACGTCGAGATCCCGGTTCTGCTGCAGGTCGCGCCGAAGGCCTCCGGTTCGGTGCAGCCCGTCTTCGTCGCCGGCCCGGTCCTGGGAATCCGGGCTTCCTCGAACTTCGAGCTGGAGATCGAGGGCGAGTCCGCCGAGCAGGACATCTCCGAGGGGATGAACAGCACCTATTTCGCCGGGCTGCTCGGGGCGGGGATGAGGATCCGCACGACCGCGAAGTCGGCCGTGCTCGTGCAGGCGCGCTTCCAGCTCGGGCTGTCGAACCTGGTCGACGATGAGGGGTTCAGCATCAAGCCGCAGGACTTCTCGATCCTCGCCGGCTACTCCGTCGGGTTCTAGCCGGACGGCGGAGAACCTCGCCCCCCGGGCGGACGGTCCTGCCGCGCCCGGCCGGGACTTCGGAGGAGCGGGGTCGTGCGGGCGGACCTCCCGTCGGGGCATGCGCCTTGTCCGGTCCCTCGCGATGCGCTAGCGTCGCCGCTCGAGGCTGACCGGAGGGCGGCGGCCGTCAGGAGGAACGGATATGATTCGCTGGGGCCTGGTCATCGGAGTGTCTGCGCTGTGTTTGTCCGGAGCGCCGGCGTCGGCCGGTCCGCTGGAGATCTACCAGCTCCTCGGCGTCTCCCCCGGCAGCGTGGGCGAGGACGGAGAGGCGTTCGGATCCGCCACCGCCGCGGCGCTGGACGATCTGGTGGGCGGTACCTGGTCGGCGGACGAGAAACCCCGGGTCGGGTTCTACGGCGGCCTCGGCCTGCGCTACCGCCACAACGATCTGCTGAGCTTCGCGACCGAGGTCGACTTCGCCGTCCGCGGCGCACGCTGGGAGCTCGACGAGCTGGGCTCGGGCCTGACGCTGACCCAGACGCTGGCCCTGAACTACGTCGAGATCCCGCTCCTCGTGCAGGTCACGCCCGCCGCGGGTGGTGTCGTGCGCCCCACGTTCTACGCCGGCCCGTACCTCGGGCTGCTGGCCCACTCGGAGATCAGCATCGGCGTCCCGCCCGACCCGTCGCTGAGCGAGGTGGCCTCCCTCGATCTCGACGACGTGGCCAACGGCAGCTACGTCGGTGGCATCATCGGGGCGGGAGCGGAGTTCCAGACGACCCAGACGACCGCCCTGCTGGCGCACATCCGCTACAGCACGGCTTTCGGCAACGTCGTCAAGGACGAGATCGGATACGAGTTCAAGCCGCAGGGCTTCGCCTTACTCCTCGGCGTCGCCTTGAAGCTGTAGGGCGAAGCGGGGTCCCGCGGCGCGCCCGCCGCTTCCCGTCCGCCCCCCCCAACGCGAACCCCCGGGAGCTCTCGCCCCCGGGGGTCGCGCGCTTTCGGTTCCCGGCGCCGTCGCCGACGGTTTCCCGCCGACCGGCGCGCGGCGATCCGGCTGCCGGCTAGAAGTCCTCGCCGCCGTAGCCGCCGCCGCCCGGCATGGCCGGCGCCTTCTTCTTCTCCGGGATCTCGGTGATCAGCGCCTCGGTCGTCAGCAGCAGCCCGGCCACCGACGCCGCGTTCTGCAGCGCCGAGCGCGACACCTTGGTCGGGTCGATGATGCCGGCCTCGAACATGTCCACGTACACCTCCGCGTCCACGTTGAAGCCGACCGTCTTCTTCTCCTTCTTGACGTGCTCGACCACCACGGAGCCCTCGAGGCCGGCGTTGTTCACCAGCGTGCGAAGCGGCTCCTCGAGCGCCCGCTTGACGATCTGCAGACCCACCAGCTCGTCACCCGTGAGCGTCTCGGCGAGCTTGTCGAGCCCGGCGACGCTGCGCAGGTAGGCCACGCCGCCGCCCGGCACGATGCCCTCCTCGACCGCCGCGCGCGTGGCGTGCAGCGCGTCCTCGACGCGGGCCTTCTTCTCCTTCATCTCGGTCTCGGTCGCGGCGCCGACGTTGATCACCGCCACGCCGCCGGCCAGCTTGGCGAGCCGCTCCTGCAGCTTCTCGCCGTCGTAGTCCGAGGTCGTCTCCTCGATCTCGCGCTTGATCTGCGCGACGCGGCCCTGGATGTCGGCCGCCTTGCCGCGCCCCTGCACGAGGGTCGTGTTCTCCTTGTCCACCGTGATGCGCTCGGCCTCGCCCAGATCCTCGAGGCGCACGTTCTCGAGCTTGATGCCGATGTCCTCGGAGATCACCTTGCCGCCGGTGAGGATGGCGATGTCCTCGAGCATGGCCTTGCGGCGGTCGCCGAAGCCCGGCGCCTTGACGGCGCAGACCGCCAGCGTGCCGCGCAGCTTGTTGACCACCAGCGTGGCCAGCGCCTCACCCTCGACGTCCTCGGCGACGATGAGCAGCGGCTTGCCCTTCTGCACGACCTTCTCGAGCACCGGCAGCAGGTCCTTCATGTTCGACAGCTTCTTCTCGTAGAGGAGGATGTAGGCCTTCTCCAGCACGCACTCCATGTCTTCCTTCTCGGTGACGAAGTACGGCGAGACGTAGCCCTTGTCGAACTGCATGCCCTCGACCACGTCGAGCGTGGTCTCGATCGACTTGGCCTCCTCGACCGTGATGGTGCCGTCCTTGCCCACCTTCTCCATGGCCTCGGCGATGATCTTGCCGATGGAGGCGTCGGTGTTGGCGGAGATGGAGGCGACCTGCTCGATCTCCTTGTTGTCCTTCACGGTCTTGCTCTGCTTCTTGAGCTCGGCCACGACCGTCTCGACGGCCTTGTCGATGCCGCGCTTGATGGCCATCGGCGAGGAGCCGGCGGTGACGTTCTTGAGGCCCTCGCGGAAGATGGACTCGGCCAGCACGGTGGCCGTTGTGGTGCCGTCGCCCGCGACGTCGGAGGTCTTCGACGCGACCTCGCGCACCATCTGGGCGCCCATGTTCTTGTACGGGTCCTCGAGCTCGATCTCCTTGGCCACCGTGACGCCGTCCTTGGTGATCGTGGGCGAGCCCCACTTCTTGTCGAGCGCGACGTTGCGACCGCGCGGCCCGAGCGTCACCTTGACCGCCTTGGCCAGAATCTCGACGCCCTCGAGGATGGCCCGACGGGCGTCATCGCTGAACAGGAGCTGCTTCGCTGCCATGCCTATACCTCCTATCGGGTTCGAACTCCGGCGGACCCGCCCCGGGCGGATCCGGACAGTGGCGAATTGGCCCTGGCAGGGCTCACTTGCCGACGATGGCGAGCACGTCGTCCTCGCGCAGGATGACGAATTCGTCGCCTTCGATCTTCACCTCGGTGCCCGAGTACTTGCCGATCAGGATGCGGTCGCCCTTCTTGACCTCCATCGGGATCCGCTTGCCGTCCTCGGTGACACGGCCAGGGCCCACCGCCACCACCTCGCCCTCCTGCGGCTTCTCCTTGGCGGTGTCGGGGATGATGATCCCTCCGAGCTTCACTTCCTCCTCCTGCAAACGACGGACGAGGATGCGGTCGGCGAGAGGCTGAACGTTCATGACTCCTCCTTCTCTCTGAGTCGATCCTGCCATGAGTTTCTTGTCCGATCCGCCGCGCGGGCGGCGGACATTCGGCAGTCCGAATGGGAACGGAAGAACGTCGGTGCGGCGGGTAGGCGATGTCCGAGCGGCGCGGCTTCGAACGCGGATGCAACCCTCTGCTCGGCTCTGCTTGCCGTCGACACGGGAGCCTACCAGACCCTCACCGCACACGGAAAGGCAACTCGTGTGCCATCCCGATTCGGCCAAATTGGCAAAGCCTAATGCACTGTGATGAAACGCTTTGCGAGCTCGGTCAATTCCTCGTGATGGGCTCGTGGCACAGGAGTTCAAGCTCCTCTGCCCGAATGGCAGGTCGGAGTCTCATTTCGAACTGAAACCTGCCAATTTGGCATGACTTCCGTTCCACCTTGAAACTGGAATGAACCGTCCGTTTCGAATCCACGTCGCTTGCCACGGTCCCCCGGCACCCCTACGCTCCGCCGGGCCACCGCGAATCGTGGGCTTCCACCGACTCTTGGCAACGGGAGACACCGTGAAGCTAGCCGTTTCCGCCGCCGTCCTCGCGCTCCTGACCCTGGGCCTCCTGGCCACGCCCCCGGGGGCCAGGCTGGACGATCTGGTCACGCGCCAAGCGGTGGAGATGGACCGCCGGAGTCCCGCTCTGCATGCCTTCATGCGGCTGGGCACCGAGCTGGGAGCGGCCAAGGGGGTCCTGCTCGGCCTCTTCGTGCCGGCGGCGTTCGGGACGGAGGCCGCGCGGGCCACCGCCCAGGCGGCCTTCGTGGCCTCGGCGGGGGACCAGGCGGCGGCCTCCGCGCTCAAATGGATCGTCAACCGGACGCGCCCGGACGGCGAGCGCCGGCGGGGCAATTCCTCGTTCCCGTCGGCGCACGCGACGGCGGCGGCGGGCATCGCCTGGGTAGTGGCCGCCCGGCACCGGCGCCTGGCGCCCGGGATCTGGCTGGTGGCGCTCTGGATCGGCGCCTCGCGCGTCTTCCTCGGACGCCACTATCCGTCGGACGTGCTGGCCGGGGCCCTGATCGGCATCCTGTTCGCCGCTGCCGCCCTGCAGTTGCAGAACCGCTGGAGAGCGACCCGCGGAGTGCGGTAGCTTCAAGGCCGCTTCACAAAGGAGGTCCCGGTGGCGGAGCGCTACGACCTCGCGGTCATCGGCGGGGGCATCCAGGGAACGGGGGTGGCGCGCGACGCGGCTCTGCGCGGGCTGCGCGTCGCGCTGATCGAAGCCGGGGACATCGGCGGCGGGACCAGCAGCCGCACCTCGAAGCTCGTCCACGGCGGCCTGCGCTACCTCGAGCACTTCCGTTTCGGACTGGTGCGCGAATCGCTCGCCGAGCGCGCCGTGCTCCTGCGCGTCGCGCCGCACCTGGTGTGGCCGTGCCCGTTCCTGGTCCCCCACTACCGGGACCAGCGCCGCCCCGGCTGGTACGTCGAAGCCGGCCTGCGTCTCTACGAGCGGCTCGCGGGCGCCCACCGGCTCGGCCGCACCGGGAGCCTGAGCGCCAAGCAGACGCTCGAGCTGGAGCCGGAGCTGCCGCGCGACGGGCTCGCCGGCGCCGCCCTGTTGCTGGAAGCGCGCATGGACGACGCGCGCCTGTGCCTCGAGAACGCGCTCGACGCGGCCGCCCTCGGCGCGGAGATCTTCACCCACCACCCGGTCGTGGAGCTGAAGCGCGGGGCCGACGGCTGCCGCCTCGTGGCCCAGGACGCCATCGACTCCGCGGCCCCCCCGCTCGCGATCGAGGCGGCGGCGGTGGTCAACGCCACCGGCCCGTGGGCCGACCGCGTGCGCCGCCTGGCCGGAGTGCGCGGCCGCGCCGCGCTGCGGCCGAGCCGCGGCGCCCACATCGTGGTGCCGTCCCTGACGCGCAAGCACGCGCTCCTGCTCACCGCGCACCGCGACGGGCGGGTCTTCTTCGTGCTGCCCGAAGGACAGTGGTCGCTGGTGGGCACCACCGAGAGCGAGTACCGCGGCGAGCCCGAGGATTGCATCCCCACCGTGCACGACGTCGCCTATCTCTTCGGCGAGGTGCGCCGGCGCTGGCTGTCGCGCTCGCTCTCCCGGCTGGTGGTGCGCCGGGCGCTGGCCGGCGTGCGCCCGCTGGCGCGCGCCGGCGGGCCGCTCGGCCGCGTGTCGCGCAAGGACCGGCTGCTCTCCGAGAACCGGCTCTTCACCATCGCCGGGGGCAAGTACACGAACTACCGCGCGGTGGCGGAGCGCACGCTGGACCGGGTGCTCGCGGCGCTCGGCAAGTCGGCCCGTCCGTGCGGCACGCGCGAGCGGCCGCTGCCGGGGGCCGGGGCCGGCACGCGCGAGCAGGCCCAGGCGCAGGCCCGCGCCCGCGCCCTCGAGCTGCAGCACCTGGGCAACCAGGACGCCGACCGCCTGGGGGCCCGCTACGGCGGACTGTTCGGCGGCGCGGCGGTGCTGGTCGAGCAGTTCCCCGCGCTGCACGACAAGGCCGGGGCGCGCGTCCTGGAGGGCGAGGTCGTGTACGCGGTGCGCCACGAGCTGGCACGCCGCCTCGACGACGTGCTCTTCCGGCGGCTCGGACTGTGGGGCGACCGCCACGCCATCCGCCACGCCGCCGTCCCGGTGGCGCTGTGGATGACCGAGCATCTGCAGTGGAGCCGCGCCCGCGTCAGCGAGGAGGTGCAGCGCATCGAGCGCCTCCTCGACGCCGAGGAGCGCGTGATCTCCTCGTCGCCCGAGTAGTGAGCGCGGCCGCCGGCGCGTGATCCCCTACTCCACGCGCGTCCCGGGCGGCTTCGAGTCGAACCGCATCCACCGCGCTCTCGACGCGCGCCGCCGGGCCGGGGCGCGCCTGCTCGATCTCACGGAGACCAACCCCACCCGCGTCGGCCTGCCGGCTCTGCCGTCGGAGGCCTGGGACGCGCTCGTCGCCGGCTCGCGCGCCCCGTACGCGCCCGAGCCGCTCGGCCTGCCGGCCGCCCGCCAGGCGGTCGCCGGCTACTACGCCGAGCGCGGGTTGGCCGTCGCGCCCGGGCGGGTGGCGCTCACCGCCAGCACCAGCGAGGCCTACGCTCACCTCTTCCGCCTGCTCGCCGACCCCGGCGGCGAGTTCCTCGTGCCGGAGCCGAGCTATCCGCTCTTCGCGCCGCTGGCCGCCCTGGAGGGCGTGCGGCTCGTGCCCTACCCGCTGCGCTACCGCGAGGGGCGGTGGGACGCCGACCGGCTGGCCATCGAGGCTGTGGTGGGCCCTGCGGCCCGCGGGCTGCTCGTCGTCCACCCCAACAACCCGACCGGCTCGCTGGTGGCCGAGCGCGACGCGCTCGCTCTCGAGGGCCTGTGCGCCGACCACGGCCTGGCGCTCATCGCCGACGAGGTCTTCGGCGACTTCGTCCTGGCGCCGGCCGCCGGGCGGCGCGGCAGCTTCGTCACCGCGACGGGCACGCTCACCTTCGTGCTCTCGGGGCTCTCGAAGGCGTGCGGCCTGCCGCAGGCCAAGCTCGCGTGGATCGTCGTCGGCGGGCCGGAGGCGGAGTCCGCGCGGGCCCTGGCGCGGCTCGAGTGGGTGGCCGACGCCTTCCTGTCGGTGGCCTCGGCGATCCAGCAGGCGTTGCCGGACCTGCTGCGCGAGCGCCCCGCTTTCGTGACCGCGACCCGGGCGCGGCTCGCCGTCAACCTCGCGGCGCTGGACCGCGCGCTCGGCGGCCTGGCGGGCGTCGAGCGGCTGGCCTGCGAGGGCGGGTGGTCGGCGGTCGTGCGCGTGCCGGTGACGGGCAGCGAAGAGGACTGGGTGTGCGCCCTGCTCGAGCGGGACGTGGTCGTCCACCCGGGCCACTTCTTCGACTTCGCCGAGGAGGCGTTTCTGGTGGTGAGCCTGCTGCCCGAGCCGGGCGTCTTCGCCGAGGCGGCTGCCCGCCTGCGCGGGGTGCTGGGAGTTTAGGAAACCGCTGGCCTATCCGTCTGAGCTACGGGGCCATGGCGCAAGAAGATAGCGCACTCGGCTCAGCGATGAAATCAAACAGCGACGCGGCGCGCGGTCCAAGAGACCGCGGGCCCAGTTGCTGCGAGATCATCAACAACGCCTAGGCCTCCCCTCTTCAGAGTCTCAACAAGGTGGTGATACCGCGAACTCGAGCATGCCCCGAGTGGCAGGTTGCCTGGGATCGAGAACCAAGGCTATCTTCGAGTCCTGTGCGGGATTGACGTTGTTCCAGCTCGGACCGCGGACTCCACCATGACCGACGACATCGTGCACGAACTCCGTGAACGGGTGAAGGAGCTCAGGGCGTTGCACGGTACGGCGCGGCTTCTGCAGGATCCGGCCAGGTCGCCGGACCAGGTCCTCGCCGACGTCGTGACGCTGCTGCCGGGTGCCTGGCAGTACCCCGAGATCGCGTCTGCCCGAATCCGGTTCGGGCCCCTGGAAGCGGTGTCCGAGCCGTTCGCGGAATCAGGCTGGGGGCAGGCCGCACGATTCGAGACCCGCGATGGACGATCCGGCAGCATCGAGGTCTTCTACCGCGAGGCGCGCCAAGCGGCCGACGAGGGCCCGTTCCTAAAGGAAGAACGGGATCTGATCCAATCGCTCGCCGAGATGCTGCGTGCCTACTTCCAGCACCAGCGGGCCGATCATGCACTGCGCGAGGCGCATGCGGATCTGGAGAGGCTGGCGGATGCGCGCACCGAGGAACTGCGAAGGACCAACGAGGTGTTGCACGAGCAGATCCGGCAGTACCAGGCCGCCGAACTCCGCATCGCGGCCTACCAACGGCAGCTTCGCGAACTGGCCTCCGAGCTGTCCCTGACCGAGGCCCGGGAGCGACGCGCAATCGCAGAAGACCTCCACGACCATATCGGACAGGCCCTCTCCTTCATCAGGATGACGGTCTCGCAGTTCCGCGGCAACGCCGTCTTCTGCGGATTCGAGGGCGAGATGGACCGAATCGTGTCGCTGCTCGACCAGACCATCCGATACACGCGGGATCTGACGTTCGAGATCAGCCCACCTGTGCTGTACGAACTCGGGCTGCCGGCAGCCCTCGACTGGCTGGCCGAGCGGTTCCAGAGCAGGCATGGCCTGTCGGTGACGATCCGGCATGCGGGCGACTTCCCGGCGCTGAGCGACGATGTTCGGATCACGCTGATGAAGTCCGTCCAGGAGCTGCTGACCAACGTGGTGAAGCATGCCCAGGCGGAGCAGGCCACCGTCGAGCTCCGCCGGGATCGGGGGCAGATCGAGATCGCGGTCGCGGACAGGGGCCGGGGCTTCGACCCACGGGATGTCGATCTCGGAGGTACTGCGTCCGATCATTTCGGTCTGTTCAGCATCCGCGAACGGCTCGGGCATCTGGGGGGTCGACTGGGTGTTCGCTCGGCGCCTGGTTCCGGAACCACCGTGGTGCTGGCGCTACCGCTGACCAATGGCGAGGTGAGGTGATGCTGCGTATTCTCCTGGCCGATGATCACCAGTTGTTCCGCGATGGCCTGCGGACGCTCCTGGGTCAGCAGGCCGACATGGAAGTCGTGGGTGAGGCGATCGATGGCCTGTCCGCTGTCGACGCCGCGGGCAGACTGCGACCCGATATCCTGCTCATGGACATCTCCATGTCGGGGCTGAACGGGCTCGAGGCGACTCGCCGCATCCTCGGTGACGGCTTGACCACCCGCGTCATCATGCTCTCCATGCACGCCGACCAGCGCTACGTGAACGAGGCGCTCCGCGCCGGCGCGCTGGGATACGTGCTCAAGGACAGCGCCATCGGCGAGCTGCTGGCGGCCATTCGTACCGTTGCCCGAGGCCGGCGCTACCTCTCTGCGACGCTCGCGGATCGTGTCATCGGGGAGTACATCGACCTTGCCGGGGAGCGCAGTCTTTCCGCGTTCTCGACCTTGAGCCCGCGCGAGCGTCAGGTGCTGCAACTCCTGGCCGAGGGGACGAGCACCAAGGAGATGGCCGCGCAGCTGAGGGTCAGCGTGAAGACCGTCGAGACCCACCGCAAGCAGATCATGGACAAGCTCGACATCCACTCGGTCGCCGAACTGACCAAGTACGCGATTCGCGAGGGAATCACCCCGCTCGAGTAGCAGCGGCACCTGCTCTTCCGGCCCACGCCCCCTAAGGCATTTCGCGCCCCGCCTTCAGGGTTTCCCCGATGGTCGATCCGGACTCCGGTGACTACGTTGCCCCTGGGGTTCACGGAGTCCCGCGCACCGACCCGCTTTCGGAGGTTCCCATGTTCGACACGGGCAATACGGGCTTCATGCTGGTGGCGACCAGTCTCGTCATGCTCATGACGCCCGGGCTGGCGTTCTTCTATGGCGGTCTCGTGGGCCGCAAGAACGTCCTGACGATCATGATCCAGAGCTTCGTCTCGATGGGCGTCACGACCATCATCTGGTGGATGTACGGCTACTCGCTGTGCTTCAGCGGCGGCGAGGGCGGCGTCATCGGGAACCTCAACAAGGCGTTCATGATGGGCGTGACGCTGACCACGCCCTCCCCGTTCGGATCGGGCAACATCCCCGAGTTCGTCTTCATGGCCTACCAGATGATGTTCGCCATCATCACGCCGGCGCTGATCACGGGAGCGTTCTCGAACCGGGTGCGCTTCGGAGCGTATCTCCTGTTCCTGGTCGGCTGGTTGACGCTCGTCTACTTCCCGTTCGTCCACATGGTCTGGGGCGGCGGCTGGCTGGCGAAGATGGGCGTGCTCGATTTCGCGGGTGGCATCGTCGTGCACAACATCGCCGGGATGGCGGCGCTCGCATCCGTGCTCTATGTGGGGCGCCGGCGTGTCGGGGACAGCGTCCCGCACAGCATCCCTCTGGTGGCCCTCGGCACCGGGCTGCTCTGGTTCGGCTGGTATGGCTTCAATGCCGGCAGCCAGCTGGCGGTGGACGCCGTCACCGGGGCCGCCTTCCTCAACACCGACATCGCCGCCTCGTTCGCGGGCCCGGTGTGGATGCTCCTGGCATGGATCATCGAGAAGAAGCCGAAGTTCCTCGGCCTGCTGACCGGCGCGGTGGCCGGCCTCGCCACCATCACGCCCTGCGCAGGGTACGTGACGCCGACCAGTGCTGCGATCATCGGCATCCTGGCGGGAGTCGTATGCTACTTCGCGGTCAGCCTCAAGAACCGCCTGCATTGGGATGACGCGCTCGACGTCTGGGGCGTTCACGGTGTCGGCGGCGCGCTGGGCGTGGTGCTGCTCGGCCTGCTGGCCAGCAAGGCGGTGAACCCGGCTGGGGCCGATGGTCTACTCAGGGGCAACTCCCACTTCCTCGTCATCCAACTGCTGACGGTGATCGGCTCATCGATCTACGCCTTTGGGTTCACGTACATCATGCTGGCCATCATCAACAAGATCACTCGCGTCAGGACGACCAGCGACGAAGAAGAAGTTGGTCTTGACGCCTCGCTCCACGGTGAGACCGCCTACGAAGGAGTGTGACGGTGCCCGCAAGAACATCGCGTGTCCTGCTGGGGTGTGCGGTAACTCTCGTACTGTGTGCTTCGGTTGCGCACGGCACCGCCTCCACCCACATCTGGGCCCCTTCCACGGATGTGCAGCCATTCAAGCTGGTCCATGTCACCTCGGACATCTACCTGCCGGTGGAGTACGACGGGGCGGGGAACCGGATCGGCACCGTCACGAACCTGGGCTTGACCGTGGGCGTGCTCCCGTTCAAGACCCTCAACCTGGAGGTGGGCCTGGACCACAAGTCCGGGCTGGGGCTGCTGGACGACCATCCGATCTACGGGAACGCCAAGGTCGGAGTGCCGGAGGGCGCGTTCGGCAAGATCACCCCGGCCCTGGCGGTGGGTGTATTCGATGTCGGAACGAAGCCGGATCTGAGCGACTTCAACGTGTTCTACGGGAAGATCGCCAAGAGCTTCATGGTCGACAGCGTCTCGCTGGGACGGGTGTCCGTCGGTTACTTCGGCGGCAACAGCAAGCTGCTCGTTGGGCGCGATGGCACGGCCGACGAGAAGGGGTTGCTGCTGGCCTGGGAACGGACCATGGGCGAGCTTTCCGACAAGCTCTGGGTATGCGTGGAGTACATGGGGACCGAGAGCGTCTACGGCACGGTCAACGTCGGGGCCGCCTGGAAGTTCGCCCCCAACGTCGCGCTGCTCGCCGGCTACGACCACTTCAACAACGCCGACTACGCCGGGACCGCGACCATTCAGGTGGACATCGACTTCTGATTCGTGTGATGCCTGCGGTCGTAGATGCGAGGGCTTGCGGGGCCAGTCGGGCCCCCGCAAGCCCAGGTCTCCTCCAAGGACTCAGCCCGACATGCTGATCGCGATTGCCGTTGGCCGGACCGTCTTCGTGGGGGCCGCATCGGTGAGCGGCGCCGCAGCGCTGAAGATCCCGGTCCATCGGTGCGACTTCGACGACGTATCTTGGTCGCCGATTGGTCGCCTATTCAAAGTCCTCTCCCGTCCCTTGCTGTCCATTCCTGACCACAAGACGAAGCCCCGCTCGCGGCGCCAACCGCAAGCGGGGCATTGCGTGACAAGGACTTCGGCGGGCGGGCCTGTCTTGCCCGTGCAACCTTAGGAAACCGCTGCTCCATCCGTCTGAGCTGCGGGGCCGCGGGGCAGGAAGATGCCGTCCTTCGCTCGACGACGGAATCAAGCAGGCACGCGGGCTAGTGAACCGCAGGCCGGGCACGCGGGCTCGTCATGCACATCCCGGTCGCAGGCCCGGCGCGCGTGGGCCGTCCCCCGCCCCTCCAGCCCCCGGCGAGGAGGCGGGGACATCCAGTGGTTGTGTCTTTGCGCCCATGATCACGAGCCACAACGTGATCGCCACCTCGCCAAAGAGGGCGGGGAAGACGATGCGGGAGACCAGATCCGCATGCTGCGGCAGCAGTAGGCCCGTGAAGCTCGCGGCCACGTACCCGAAGCCATTGATGATCAGCAGGACGCCCAAGATGCGAGGCAGAAAGCGCGAGCGGAACACCAGCAGCCCGAACGGAAACAACCAGAGCCCCCAGAACAGCTCCGCAACCACGGTGCCCTGACTGTGCAGGCGAAGGGACAGATACCCCAGAGCATTCAATTGGCTTCTGTCGAAGACCGACAGGAAGTCGGCACCCCTGAAGAGCACCAGGGCAGCGATGTCGTTGATGACATAGAGCAACGAAAGCGGCACCGAGATCAGCGCCAGCGTCACCATCAGGACGGCATGTGTCTGATTGACCCGCCGGAGCAAGCGGTAGAGAGCCAGAACCACGATGGCGAACAGGGTTGCGGAGACGATCCTGCCCCCGATGCCGAAACGGAAGAGCATCTCGGAGGCCTGAATCCGAGCCGCCGTCGCCGCGGCGTCGCCAGGCACGATCAGGGTGCGCGGAACATAGATGAGGCTGAAGGGCGCGGTGAGCGCGATCGAGAGGTACAGGAACCCCGCGACGCGTGCCTGTTTCTTGATTGAGTTCATGCCCTCTCCCATCGCTGTGTCCTCCCGGCGGACGAGTTCCGTCGCGCGGCGCTTCAGAGATGTATGAAGCTGGCGAGCCGTGCGTTTGTCGTGCGAATCACGTGCGCTCCGGAACCCGGACCCCCTTCACGAGCAGCCAGAGGCCGAGGTTGACCTCGAAGGCGAAGATCGGCACGAAGATCACCGCCAGCAACACCAGCGCGACGACCGGGAGCGCCCCGATGGCCGCGAAGGCCGCCGCGACCGATGCCGGGTACACCGTGCGGGCGAGCGCGAAGAGCACGCACAGCGCGGATACCCCGACCCCGGAAAGTGCGAGTGCCTTCGGGACGTAGTTTGACCTGACCAGCAAGTACATGTAGGTCGTCGACCCGAGGCCGAAGAATAACAGGGTGATCACGTAGCCGGACGACTGTGCGCCGACGAAGAGGCGCGCCAGCGCCTGGAGCTGACCGGGCTCGAACGCCTGCAGGTGGTCGGCCCCGCTCAGGATCGACAGGACGACGAAGCTGCTCACCGTGATGGCGCCGAAGATCGAGGCCTCCGCCGTCCGCCACAAGGCTGCGAGCCGGGCGAGGCTCCGATGCGCGGGCGCGCGCAGCTCGTAGAGCGCCAGATTCAGGATGACGACACCGATCGCCGTGAGCAGGTCGCACACGATGCCGACGCGGAACAGTTGCGCGTGCGCCACGATGCTGCTCGCCGTGCGCGCGGCGTCGCCGCTCACGAGCAACCGCGAGCGCACGTAGAACTCGGCGAAGCCCGCCGTGGCCGTCGTGACGAGTTAAAGCAGGCCGGCGACTTTGGCTGCGGTCTGTTGTGCGGGCTCAATCGTGCGGAATGTCCTGCCGGGCCTCCCCCTGCTGGACGAGTCGTCTCAGCCTTCTCGGTCGCGTGGCGGCTGCCCCGGCGCCATCTCGGGAGAATCTCCGCACTCGGGGGCGCGGCGCCGCCCGCGCCCGGTGCGCGTCGTCGGCCGCAGGTTCGCCTTAAACAGGATCTGCGATAGCAGGATGAGGCCCCACGCCTGCCAGAAGCTGATCGGCTGGATCGCGAAGATGTCCACCAGGGTCACGCGCCAGAGCCACGCGACCAGCGTGCCGAGCCCGTAGAAGACGCCGGCCCCGACGACCAAGGCGGCCGGCGCGATCCAGATCAGATTGCGCAGGCGGCGCCTGCGCCCGTCCTCGCCGCGGGCCCCGAAAATGGCGTGCATCGTGAGCCTCCTCTAGATGAGCTCGACGCGGTACTCGGCGTCGGTTGTGGTGACGAGATCGATGAGCCAGGCGAGGTAGCCGAAGCCGAGTTGGTGCAGCAGGGACCGCCCGACATCCTCCACCGCCCCCCGCAGGCGCGCGCGCTCCATGATCGCCGCGCCCTCGGTCAACACGCGATGGTCGAGATCCGGCGACACCTCGGGCAGCCGGTAGCCTCTCAGCAGCCGCGCGATCCGCTCATCATCCATGGACGCCGAGCTCCTTTCTCAGCTTCGAGAGACCGTACTGGTAGCGTGAGAGGGCGGTGTTGACCGACGTCCCCTGCATCGCGGCGATCGCGGCGAACTCGAGATCGTGCCAGGTCCTGAGCACCACCACCTCCGCCTGCTCGGCCGGCAGCGCGAGCAGCGCGCGGTTGAGCAGGCGACGGAGCTCGATGCGCTCTTCGTCGCCGGGCGGGGCGACGATCAAGTCGAGGTCCACGTCATCGAGCGACAGCGCCGGCTTGCGCCGCCGGCGATCCACGCAGCGGTTCCGAACCGACCCGTAGAGATAAGCCGAGGGTTCTCGGGGCACGCGTCCCCCGCTCGCCTGCTTTGCCAGTCCGACGAAGACATCGTGGACCACGTCCTCGGCCTCCATCCGCGAGCGGATCAGGCTCAGCGCGTACTGATGCAGGCGCGCCCGGTACTTCTGGTAGAGCTCGGCGAACGCTTCGGACTCGCCCCGGATCATGCCCGCGATCAGTTCTGCGTCCTGTGGCACAGGCCTCCCGCTCGTTCGGCTACACCCCTACGACGTGCCAACCCCCTCGCGTATTGTATGAGCCTTCGGGTTTCCTCGCGCCGTGCGGTTTCGACCGACCCGCGCGAGCCTCGGGCTGCGCGCGGTCCGCGTTCTGGTCGCCGATTGGTCGCCGGTTCACCGTCCTCTCCTGACCCTTCCTGCCCGCTCCTGACCCCAAGACGAAGCCCCGCTCGCGGCGCCAACCGCAAGCGGGGCATTGCGTGACAACGACTTCGGTGAGTGGGCGGATTCTGCTCGTGCAACCCTAGGAAACCGCTGGTCTATCCCCAGGCGCTGCGCGGGGAAGAAGCACCTGGGGCCCCCGCGGTTCTCCGTGCAAACGGTGGCTGCCGCCTAAGACGGAGGGAGGGCGGCACTGTCCACCGCCGCGCTGTCCGGCGTCGCGTCGGCGGCGCCCGAGGCCGCCGCCGGGGCACCGTACCCGGGCAGATCGCGGCGCAGCGCCTCCTCGACCTCGACGAGCGGCACGTCGGTGGCGTGCGGGTCGTCGGCCAGGAACTTCCACGGCGGCCGCCGGCCAAACCCGTACTCGCCGAAAACCAGCACCGGCGTGCCGTCCTGCTCGATGGCGCCGCCTTCGCGCGACAGCTTCCACTGGTCCACGAAGTCGTAGACCCACATGGCGTCCTCCTCGAGCAGGCGCACGCAGGAGTGGCTGGCCGGATAGCCGGGCAGGTCGTACTGGTGCAGCGAGATCCCCGAGTTCTCGATGTTGACGCACCAGCGCAGCAGCCACTCGTCGTCGATGGTGCTCGTCCGCTGCTTGGCCTTCCAGTTGGCGTGGTAGAGGCCGGGCGGGGTGGGCTTGTCCTTGCGCCCGCTGCTCGTCGGCCCCCAGCGCACCTGGCGCCCGCCCTCGTACGCGGCGAACGCCTGCCCGCGCAGGGACACGAGCACCAGCTTGGGGAGCGCGGCGGCACCCGGGATCTCGGCGGGGAACGGCGAGTGCGCCAGCTCGTCGAGGAACGGGTAGGGCACGGCGAGCGTGTCGCGGTCGCGCACGTGGGCCAGGTCGAGCCGGTTGAGCTTGAGGACGATGCGGAAGTGCGCCTCGCCCAGGCCGCGCTGGAAGGCGCGCAGGGCGCTGGCGCCCCCAACCGGGTGGCGCTGGTAGGTCACCGCCGCGGGGCGGGCCGCAGCCGCCGTACGGGCCGCCGCCGTCGAATCGGCGCCGGCCGGCCGCGCCGGCGCTTGCCGGCGCTCGCAGCCGGAGATCCCCAGGGCGCTGCCTGCGAGCAGCAGCGCGGCGGCGGCCAGAGCGCGCTCCCGCACGGGCTACTCCGACTCCTCCACCCAGGCGTCGGCTTCGATCTCGACCAGCATCTCCGGCAGCACGAGCCGGCTCACCTCCACCATGCTGGTGGCCGGCCGGATGTGGCCGAAGACCTCGGCGTGGGCCCGCGCCACCTCCTGCCACTGGCCGAAATCGGTGACGTAGATGCGCGTGCGCACCACGTCCTCGAGGCGCGCCCCGGCGCGCTCGAGCGCGGCGCGGATGTTCGCCAGGGTCTGCACGGTCTGCGCGTAGGGATCGCCGGCGCCGACCAGGGCGCCGGAGGCTTCGGTGGCCGTGGTGCCGGAGACCGCCACCAGCGGGCCGATCCGCACGGCGCGCGAGTAGCCGACCACCGGCTCCCAGGGCGTGCCGCTGGAGATGTTGAGTCGGGCCATCGCCGTCCCCGCTAGCCGCGCTGCGGCGGCACCAGCGGCCGCAGGTGCACCTGCGAGACCAGCGCGCCGGGCGAGGCGGTGACCACGCCGAGCACCGCGGCGGCCACGTCGTCCACGCTCAGGTAGCCGTCGCGCCCGGCGGCGCCTGGCACCGCCCCGCCGAAGGCGCTGTCCGTGGACCCCGGGCAGACGGCCGTCACCTTGATGCGGTCGTGGCGCAGCTCGAGCATGAGCGCTTCCGAGAAGCCCATGAGCCCGAACTTGGTGGCGTTGTACGCCGACAGCCCCGGGTTGCCGACCAGCCCCGCCACCGACGCGATGTTGACGACGTGGCCGCCGCCCTGACGCTTCATCTCCGGGACCGCGGCGCGGGTCATCAGGAAGACGCCGCGCAGGTTCACCGCGAAGGCCTCGTCCCACTGCTCGACCGTGAGGTCTTCGAGGCGCCCGTGGCAGCCGATGCCGGCGTTGTTGACGAGGATGTCGAGCCGCCCGAAGCGCGCCGCCGCCGCGGCCACGGCGCGCGGAGGGTCCGCGGCCTGCGTCACGTCGCAGCGCACCACCAGGGCGCTCCCGCCCGCCGCCGCGATGCCGCCGCCCACCCGCTCGAGATCGGCCTCGCAGCGCGCGGCGAGCACCACCGCTGCGCCCTCGCGGGCGAAGGCCTCGGCCACGGCGCGCCCGATGCCGCGCGACGCCCCGGTGACGAGCGCCACGCGCCCGGCCAGACGGCCGGGCCGCGCCGCGCTGTCCGCCCCTGCGGCCCCGGCCCCGCCGCTCAAAGCTCCTCCGCCCCCTCACGGAAGCGCAGCGCCGCCTCGCCGGCCTCGTCGTCGTCGTGGCCGCCGGCCAGGACGCGCTCCGGCTCCGGCGTGCCGGGAGCCGCCTCCGCCCCGGCCGGCGTCTCCCCGGCGGCGTGCCCCGGCGCGGTCTCACCCACCGCATCCGACGGCTGCGTCCCGGGGAGCACGAAGGCCAGTCGGCGCATGTCGGGATCGATCTTCGAGACGGCGACCTCGACCTCCTGGTCGAGCTTGTAGCGCTCGCTGGGGTGGTGGCCCCAGGGCTGCGGGAAGATGTTGGAGATGTGCAGGAGCCCGAAGATGCCCGGCTCCAGCTCGACGAAGACGCCGTACTCCTTCACGCCGCTGACCCGCCCGCGCACCAGGCGGCCCACGTCGTACTTGTTCGCCGCGGTGAGCCACGGGTCCGCGGTCAGCTGCTTGAGCCCCACGGACACCCGGTTGCTGGACTCGTCCACCTCCAGCACCTGCACGCGCAGCTTCTCGCCCACCTGCACGATCTGGCTGGGGTGGCGCACGTGCTGCCAGGCCATCTGGCTGACGTGCAGGAGCGCGTCCACGCCGCCGAGATCGAGGAAGGCGCCGAAGTCGGTGATCGACTTGACCGTGCCCTCCACCGCGTCGCCCACCTGCCAGGCGGGCAGGCCCAGGGCGTTGGCCGGCATCGGCTCGCCGGCGGCCCGGCGCTCGGCCAGCATCTTCTGGATGGCCTCGGCGCGCTCGGCGAGCTTGCCGCGCTGCCAGGCCGGCGTGGCCGCGTCCGCACCTTCCGGCAGGAGCTCCCCTTCCACGTCGGGCTGCGGCAGACGCGGGCGCGGCTCGGGCTGCGGGCCGCGGGTCACGCGCGTGGCGCGCCGGCCGTACTGTGGACGCGCCCGCTCGCCACTCTCGCCGGGCGGCCGCTCGGAGCGCGTCGGGGCGGCAGCGCCGGCCGAGCGCCGGCCGTAGGACGGACCCGCGGGCGCGGCCACCGCCACCGCCGCCGCGATCTCGGGCGCCGCCGTCGCAACGGCCTCAGCCGTCGTCGTAACTGCCGCAGCCGCCGTCATCGCTGCCGCCACCGCCGCGCCCGCCCTCGCCGGCCGCTCGCCACCCGGCAGCTCGAGCGGATCGAAATTGCCGCCCGCCGCCGCGATGAGGTCGGCCGCCACCGTGCCCGGCACGCCGCAGACGATGACCTCCTTGCCGAAGCGGTTGCGCGCCATGGTCACGACGCGCAGGAAGTCGCGGTCACCGCTCATCAGCAGCACGGTCGGGATGCCGGAGCGGTCGAGCAGGGTCTCGATGAGGTCCATGAGCAGGTCGAGCGCCGCCGTCGAGCGGGCGCGGCCGCCCACCAGGTGCGAGCGCGAGGTCACCGCGGTGATGCCGCACACCTCCATCTCGCGCTGCATCTCGGCCGGCACCTGGTCGAAGTCGGCGTAAGCGCGCGCGATGTTGACGAGTCCGTAGCGGCGGGCTTTCTCGATGAGCAGGACGGGCGAAAGCTCGGCTCCGTACACTTGCCGAACGCCGTCGCGGATGTTCTCCAGATCCACGAAGAGAGCGACTTCTCTGCGCTGGTCCACGGTGAATTCTCCCGGAGCGGCCGCGCGAGCGCGCGGCGGGCTCCCTCCTCGACGAGGATGTTGACGATGCGGTTGACGATGAAAGCGGCCGACGTCCGAGGCGCGAGCCGCAGGGGCTCTCCAAATACCTGCGCGGCCCTCTCCGGGCCGCGGCGGCGATCCGTTACGGCGTTGTCCCTCTATCTAGACGATCCCGTACTGTTTGAGCTTGCGATACAGCGTCCGGAGCCCAATGCCCAGCGTCTCCGCGGCGCGCTGCTTATCATACCCCACCCAGCGCAGCGTTTCTTCGATAAATCGCCGCTCCACCTCCTCCATGCCGAGGCCGAGGTCCAGCCGCACTTCCCGCGCCGCCTCGGCCCGGAACTCGCGCCGGGCCGGGGGCAGGTCGGCCACGGCCAGCGGCCGCTTGCCCTCGGCGAAGACCACCATGCCCTCGACGCAGTTCTTGAGCTCGCGCACGTTGCCCGGCCAGTCGCAAGCCAGCAGCCGCTCGAGCGCCCCACGGTTGATCCCCGTGACCCGCCGCCCGTGCGCCCGGTTGAACTCGCGCAGGAACTGCTCGACCAGGAGCGACACGTCCTCCTTGCGCTCGCGCAGCGGCGGCATGTGGATCGCGACCACGCGCAGCCGCCGGTAGAGATCCTCGCGGAAGCGGCCCTCGCGCACCATCTCCTCGAGGTCGCGGTCGGTGGCCGCCACCACGCGTGCGTCCGCGCGCCGGGTCTCCGTGCCGCCGACCGGCTCGAACTCCTGCTCCTGCAG
>Ga0315273_10002750_pt1 | contig 20931 bp, 18 predicted proteins | sample YL17G02_0_MG_FD_205753 | JGI IMG/M metagenome (GOLD analysis project Ga0315273, IMG submission 205753) | Sediment microbial communities from Yellowstone Lake, YNP, Wyoming, USA - YL17G02_0 | ecosystem: Environmental > Aquatic > Freshwater > Lake > Sediment | place: USA: Wyoming | collected... | reverse complement strand
CACGCCGCGAAGCTGGCGGCCTACGGCTGGACGATGGAAAGCATGCTCGTCGACTACCCGGTCGAGATCCGCATCCGGCCGACGCGGGTTCGGGCCTGGTAGGGGCTCACGGCGGGCGAGCGCCGACACGTCGGCCCGCTGACCGCGGTCCCACCGCTCAGCCGGCCCCGTCCTGCTACGATCCGCCGCGAACCCCCTCCCGCCCGGGCCTGCCACGCTCGGGCCAACCGTGGAGCCCGATCCCGTGACCGACACCGTCCCCTCGCCGGACCAGAGCGCCGTGGCGCCCGCCGTCGCGAACCTCGACACGATCGTCAGCCTTGCCAAGCGACGCGGCTTCGTCTTCCCCTCGTCCGAGATCTACGGCGGCATCAATGCCGTGTGGGACTACGGGCCCCTCGGCGTCGAGCTCAAGAACAACGTCAAGCGGGCCTGGTGGCGGGCCATGGTCCAGTCGCGCGACGACATTGTCGGGCTCGACTCCGGGATCCTGATGCACCCCCAGATCTGGGTCACCTCGGGGCACGTCGCCGAGTTCAACGACCCGATGGTCGAGTGCGCCGCCTGCAAGCGCCGCTACCGCGTGGACGAGTTCGCGGGCGCCGAGGACCTCGGCCCGGCCGAGCTCCTGGACCCGGGGATCGTCGCCCGCCTCGGGCTGGCCTGCCCGAACGACGGCGGGCCGCTCGCCGCGCCGCGCCGCTTCAACCTGATGCTCAAGACATTCCTCGGCCCGGTCGAGGACGAGGCGGCCGTCGTCTACCTCCGTCCCGAGACGGCCCAGGGCATCTACGTCAACTTCAAGAACGTCCGCGAGGCCGCCCGCAAGAAGATCCCCTTCGGCATCGCCCAGGTCGGCAAGGCGTTCCGCAACGAGATCAGCCCCGGCAACTTCGTCTTCCGGATGCGCGAGTTCGAGCAGATGGAGATGCAGTACTTCGTCCACCCGGACACGGCGGCGGAGCACTTCGAGGCGTGGCTGCCCCGGCGGAAGGCCTGGTACGAGGCCTACGGCGTGGCTCCGGAGCGCCTCCGCTTCCGCGAGCACCGGCCCGACGAGCTGGCCCACTACGCCAAGAAGGCCATCGACGTCGAGTACCGCTTCCCGTTCGGCTGGAAGGAGCTCGAGGGGATCCACAATCGGGGCGACTGGGACCTCGGCCGGCACGCGAAGGAATCGGGCGAGAACCTGGAGTACTTCGACCCGGCGACCGAAGAGCACTTCATCCCCTGGATCATCGAGACGTCGGCCGGCGGCGACCGGGCCGCGTTCACGTTCCTCATCGACGCCTACCGGGAGGAGGAGGTCCGGGGCGAGAAGCGGGTCGTCCTGGGGCTGCATCCCGACCTCGCGCCGTACAAGGTGGCCGTCCTGCCGCTGCTCAAGAAGCGGCCCGAGATCGTCGAGATGTGCCACCGCATCAAGGACGACCTCAAGCGCCACACGATGGCCGTCTACGACGACACGGCCGCGATCGGCAAGCTCTATCGGCGCCAGGACGAGATCGGGACGCCGTGGTGCGTCACCGTGGACGTGGACTCGCTCGAGGACGGCCAGGTCACGATCCGCGACCGCGACGCCATGACCCAGGAGCGAATCGGCGCCGACCAGGTGACGCGCTACATCCTCGACAGGCTGGACGCCGCGCGGCCGTCCGGGCTGTAGCCCCCTATTCCGCGGCGACTGCTGCCGGCTCGCCCGAGACCACCTCGCCCGTGGGTGGGTACGCCCCGCCCAGCCACGCGTCGATCGCGTGCGCCGACCGCTTCCCGTCGCCCATGGCCAGGATCACGGTCGCCGCGCCGCGGACGATGTCGCCGCCGGCGAAGACGCCGGGAACCGAGGTCATCCCGTGCTCGTCGGTGACGATGTAACCCCAGGGGTTGATCTCGAGATCGGGCTCCGATGCGGTGAGGAGCGGGTTCGACCGCGTCCCGATGGCCACGACGACCATCTCGCACTCGATCTCGAATTCGGAGCCCTCGATCGGCATCGGCCGGCGCCGGCCGGACGCGTCGGGTTCGCCCAGCTCCATCCGGATGCTGCGGATGCCGGTCACCCAGCGGTTCTCGTCGCCGAGGACCTCGACGGGCGCCACCTGGAAGTCGAAGCGGATCCCCTCCTGCTCGGCGTGGTGGACCTCCTCCGCGCGGGCGGGGAGCTCCTGCTTGCCGCGCCGGTAGACGATCGTCGCCTCCTCGGCGCCGAGGCGCTTGGCCGTGCGGACCGCGTCCATGGCCACGTTCCCGCCGCCCACGACGACCACCCGGTGACCCCGCAGGATCGGGGTGTCGGACTCGGGGTTCCAGGCGCCCATCAGGTTGACCCGGGTCAGGTACTCGTTCGCCGAGTAGACGCCCTTGAGGTTCTCGCCGGGGACGTTCATGAAGACCGGGAGGCCGGCGCCGACCGCGATGAAGACGGCGTCGAACCGCTCGCGCAGCTCGTGAAGGGTGTACGTCCGCCCGATGATGGCGTTGGCCTCGATCTTCACGCCCGACGCCACCAGGCGGTCGACCTCCCCCTGGACGATGTCCTTGGGGAGCCGGAACTCCGGGATCCCGTAGATGAGCACCCCGCCCGCGGCGTGGAACGCCTCGAAGATGGTGACGTCGTGGCCGCTCTTCACCAGCTCGCCGGCGGCCGTCAGGCCCGACGGCCCGGAGCCCACGATCGCGACCGACTTGCCGGACGCCTGCGGGGACGCGACGGGGATGCTTTCCGGGTGCTCCATCGCCCAGTCGGCGACGTAGCGCTCCAGGGCCCCGATCGCGACCGGCGACCCCTTCTTCGCCCGGACGCAGATGCCCTCGCACTGGATCTCCTGGGGGCAGACCCGCCCGGTGACGCAGGGGAGCGCGTTGTCGCCGAGGAGCGAAGCCGCTGCCCCGGCCATGTCGCCGATGCGGAGCAGCTCGATGAAGAGCGGGATGTTGACCCGGACCGGGCAGCCGGCGATGCAGACGGGGTTCTTGCACTGCAGGCAGCGCTCCGCCTCCAGGACCGCCAGCTGCTCGGAGTACCCGAGATTGACTTCGTGGAAGTTGGCCGCGCGCGCCAGGGCGTCCTGCTCCGGCATGTGGGTCCGCTCGATCGTCATCCGCTCCCGCGGGGTGAGTGGATGGTCGAACGCCGGCTGGAACTCCGAGTCGCCGTGGGACGCGCCCGGGACCCCCTGGTCGGGGGTGGGGTTCGGCTGGTCGGTCACCCCTTGGGCTCCCCTGCGGCCGCGGCCGCCTCCTGCTGCTCGGCGGCCGTCGCGAGCGCCGGGATCAGGCAGCTCCCGTCCGGGGCGTGGATCGGCGCCTCGTCCTTCTCGGCCGCCCGGCGATGGGCGACCTCGAGGGCGTGCGCCTCGAACTCGCGGTAGGTTCCCAGCCGATCGGCCAGCTCGCGGAAGTCGACCGCGTGGGCGTCGAACTCCGGACCGTCGACGCAGGCGTAGACGGTCTTCCCGCCGACCTGGACCCGGCAGCCGCCGCACATCCCGGTGCCGTCGAGCATGATCGCGTTGAGCGAGGCGAAGGTCGGGACGCCGTAGGGCCGGGTGACCTCGGCGACGGCCCGCATCATGGGGACCGGGCCGACCGCGTACACCGCGTCGACGCCGCCGGCCTCGATCACGTCGCGCAGCGCGTCGGTCACGAAGCCGTGGCGCCCATAGCTGCCGTCGTCCGTGCAGGTGACCACCTCGCCGGCCCGGCGCAGCTCGTCCTCGAAGATGACCCATTCTTTCGAGCGGCCGCCGATGACGCTCGTGACCTTCACCCCGGACTCGGCGAGGCCGAGGGCAATGGGGTAGACGACCGCGGTCCCAACGCCCCCCCCGACGCACACCGCGTGCCCGGACTCGATGAGCTCGGTCGCCCGCCCGAGGGGGCCGGCCACGTCCTGGATTCCCTCCCCGACCTCGAGCGCGACGAGGTCCTCGGTGCTCTTGCCCACGGCCTGGATCACGAGCGTGATCGTGCCCCGCTCCCGGTCCGCGTCGGCGATCGTGAGCGGGATCCGCTCGGCGCCGGGGCCGCGGTGGACGATGACGAACTGGCCCGGCCGGCGGATCTCGGCGATCCGGGGGGCTTCGATGACGAGGCGGGTCACATTGGGCGAGAGCCGGGCCTTGTCGACGACGGTGTGCATGGCAACTCCAGGGCGGGGTGCGGTCAACGCGAATCGTGCACGCTGCGCGTGCGCGACCCATGCGCCAGCGCGCATATGTTCGATGGGCCGAATGGCACCTTTCCGATCGGCAACCTTTCGTTCCCCGAGCTCAGGCAGCCGTGGTCGCGGTCTCGGCGCCCGGGCTCTTCGCCTTCGGCCAGTAGAGCTCCTTCTTCACGTGGAATTCGGGGAAGTTGCGGTCCATGAGGACACGCTCCACGTTGAGGATCATCTCCGGGTTGCCGCAGATGTAGACGACGGTCCGGTCGGCCCGCAGGCCCAGGTCGTGGCAGACGTCGGCGACGACCTGCTCCACGCGGCCGGTGCGGCCGGTCCAGCCCGCGTTTCGGGGCTCGCCGGGGCGGGAGATCGTCGGAACGTAGCGGACCGGGTACGACCCGTCGCGCTCCAGGCCCTCCAGGACCTCGCGATAGCCCAGGTCCGAGGCGTGGGACACCCCGTGGAGGACCACGGTCTTGCGCGGCTTTCCCTGGGCCTGCGTCTCCCGGATCATCGAGACAAACGGGGCGAGTCCCGTCCCGGTCGAGACGTAGAGGTGGGTCCGCCGGTCGTCGGGCTCGAGCATGAACTTGCCCTTCGGACCGATCATCCGCATCCGCGCTCCCGGCTGGAGCCGCCAGAGGAGCGTCGTGAAGCGGATGATCGGGACCAGGCGGACGTAGAACTCGTAGCCCTCGGTGCCCGCGACCGCCGGCGCCGACGCCACGGAGTACGGCCGCTGCCAGAGCTTCTCGTCGGCGAAGACCCCGATCGTCATGTACTGGCCCGGCTCGAAGGGAATCGGCTCGCCGTCGAACTTGACCCAGATGGACGCGAGGTCGGCCGTGTGGTCGACCCGCTTCACCAGGGTCGCGTTGTACTGGGCTGCGTCCTCGGCGATGACGCGGGTGTCCTCGACGTGGTGGGTCATGGGGAGGGGGCCTCCTGCCTGCGGCCGTCCGAACGGGCACGCTGCCGGCCCGAGTGTAGCCCCGCGTCGCCCGCGGCGCGGCGCGGCGGGCGGGCGATCCGGCCCCCGAGAGCAGGCCGACCGGTCCCGGTCCTCCCTTCGTGCGGCCGGTACAATTCCCACGGCAGCAATCGGACCCATCGCGGGGCGGCCCCATGCCCCGCCGCACATCCACACAGGAGAACCCGCGCCATGCTCGACGCCGCTCCGACCACGCGCGCCCACGCGGCCACCAAGCGCTACATCTACGCCTGGGGAGACGGCCGGGCGGAAGGCAGCGGGTCCATGAAGGACCTCCTGGGCGGCAAGGGCGCCGGCCTCGCCGAGATGACGAACGCCGGGCTCCCGACGCCGCCGGGCTTCACGATCACCACCGAAGCCTGCAACGACTACTTCGAGGCCGGCAACACGCTGCCGGCGGGCCTCTGGGAGGACGTCGTCGGCGCCGTGAAGGAGATCGAGGCGGCGACCGGCAAGGGATTCGGCGCCGCCGCCAATCCGCTCCTGGTCTCGGTCCGCTCCGGCGCCAAGTTCTCGATGCCGGGCATGATGGACACGGTCCTCAACCTCGGCCTCAACGAGGAGACGCTGGCCGGTCTCGTCGCCCTCACCGGCAACGAGCGCTTCGCCTGGGATGCCTACCGCCGCTTCGTTGCCATGTTCGGCCGGATCGTCCTCGGCGTGCGCGCCGAGCGCTTCGACGAGCCGCTGGAGGCCCGCAAGGTGGCTCACGGCGACGGCGCCCGGGACACCGACCTGACGGTCGAGGACCTCAAGGCGCTGGTCGCCGAGTTTCAGGCGGTCGTCCGCGAAGACGCCGGCCGCGACTTCCCGACCGAGCCGGCCGAGCAGCTCGACCTGGCCATCAAGGCGGTCTTCGCCTCGTGGTTCGGCAAGCGCGCCAACGACTACCGGAACAGCCAGAAGATCGCCCACGACCTCGGGACCGCCGTCAACGTCGTGACCATGGTCTACGGCAACATGGGCGACGACTCCGGCACCGGTGTCGCGTTCACCCGCGACCCGAACACCGGGGAGCACGTCCTGTACGGCGAGTATCTCGTCAACGCCCAGGGCGAAGACGTCGTCGCCGGGATCCGGACGCCGGCGAAGATCAGCCACCTCGCCGAGGAGATGCCCGCGGCGTACGCGGAGTTCCAGGCGATCGGGCGCCAGCTGGAGCGCCACTACAAGGACGTCCAGGACCTGGAATTCACGATCGAGCGCGGCAAGCTCTACATGCTCCAGACGCGCTCGGCGAAGCGCACCGCCGCGGCCGCCGTGAAGATCGCCGTCGACATGGTCGGCGAGGGCCTCATCGACAGACGCGAGGCCGTCGGGCGGATCGAGCCGGCCCAGGTCGACCAGCTCCTGCGCGACCAGTTCGACCCCATCGCCCGCAAGGTTGCCAGGCGGATCGCGAAGGGCCTGAACGCATCCCCCGGCGCGGCCGTCGGGCGTGCCGTCTTCAACGCCGACGTGGCCGTGGAATGGGTCGCCCGCGGCGAGACGGTCGTCCTGGTCCGCGTCGAGACCTCCCCCGACGATTTCCACGGCATGGCCGTGGCCCAGGGCATCCTGACCGCCCGCGGCGGCGCCACCAGCCACGCGGCCGTGGTCGCCCGCCAGATCGGCAAGCCCTGCGTTGCCGGCTGTGCGGAGCTGGTCGTGGACTACGGGTCGAAGACCGCCAGGTCCGCCGACTCCGGGATCGGCTTCGCCGAGGGCGACTGGATCAGCCTCGACGGCGCCACCGGCGAGGTCTTCCTCGAGGCGCTTCCAACCGTCTCGGCCCGCTTCGAGGACCAGCCCGAGCTCCAGACGATCCTCGGCTGGGCCGACGAGATCCGCCGGCTGCAGATCTGGACCAACGCCGACAAGCCGGAGGAGGCCGCCCAGGCCCGCAGCTACGGCGCCCAGGGCATCGGCCTCTGCCGCACCGAGCACATGTTCCGCGAGGGCGAGCGCCTCGAGATCGTCCGCGGCGCCATCCTGGTGGCAAACGCGGCTACCCGGGCCAAGGCCAAGGTCGCCGCGGCAGAAGAGCTCAGCGCCGACGAGGCGGCCGTCGTCGCCCAGTTCGACGCCGCGATGGACAAGCTCGAAGTTCTCCAGCAGGGCGACTTCGAAGGGATCCTGGCGGCCATGAGCGGCCTGCCGGTCGTGGTCCGCCTGATCGACCCGCCGCTCCACGAGTTCCTCCCCAACCTCGAGGATCAGCTCGTCAAGGTGACCAAGGCGGGCGACGCCGCTTCTGCCGAGGACAAGGAGCTCCTGGCCACCATCAAGTCCATGCACGAGCAGAACCCGATGCTGGGCCTCCGCGGCTGCCGCCTCGGGCTCATGATCCCGGACTTCGTCAAGATCCAGACCCGGGCGATCCTCAACGCCGCCGTGGCCGTGAAGCGCGCCGGGCTGGATCCGCGACCCGAGATCATGATCCCGCTCGTCGGCCACGTGAACGAGCTGATCGCGACCCGGGCGCTCCTCGACGCCGAGGCGGAGGCCGTCGTGGCCAAGGCGGGCGAGACGATCGACTTCAAGTTCGGCACGATGATCGAGATCCCGCGCGCCGTCTGGGTTGCGGACCAGATCGCCGAGCACGCCGAGTTCTTCAGCTTCGGCACCAACGACCTGACCCAGATGACCTTCGGGTACAGCCGCGACGACGCGGAGGGCGGCTTCCTCCTCAAATACGTCGAGGACGGAATCCTCCCCGAGAACCCGTTCCAGACGCTCGACGACGTGATCGCCGACGAGATGCAGATGGCGGTCGACCGGGGTCGCGCGGCGCGGCCGGGCCTCAAGGTCGGCATCTGCGGCGAGCATGGTGGCGACCCGGCGTCGATCCACAAGTGCGAGAAGATCGGCCTCAACTACGTCTCCTGCTCGCCGTTCCGCATCCCGGTGGCGCGGCTCGCGGCGGCGCAGGCGGCCATGTCCGACGGCGCGTTTCGCGACAAGTAGCGCCCCGGTGCCCGCCCGGGCGCCGGCAGCACGCCCCAGGGACGCGAGGGGGCCCCGGAGACGGGGCCCCCTCGCCTGTTCTCGGGCGGGGCGCGGCGCCGCCTCGGGTGCGGGTCGTATCCTTGTGTAATGCCCCTCGTCGACGCCGTCGGCTCCGCTGACCCCGCCGTGCCCCCGCCGGTCGTCGCGGCCGATCTGGAGGGAACCTGCACGGCGGGCGAGACGTGGCGCGGCGTCGGGCGCTGGCTCGCCGCGAACGGGCGCCACGGCCGGTATCGTCGATTTCTCGCCCCGCGGCTCGCCGCGCTCCCGCTCGTCCGCGTCGGCCTCGTCAGCCGCCGCGACTTCCGGAACCGCTGGATCCGGGACCTGGCGCGGCTGCTCGACGGCCTGACGACGGCCGAGCTCGACGCGCTGTCCGCCGAGGTCGTGGAGACCGAGCTGTGGCCGAAGCGGCGTCCGGCGGTCATCGCCGAGCTCGAGTCTGCCGCGGCCGGCGGGGCCCGCGTGGTGATCGCAACGGGAACGTACGATCCTGTCCTGGCCGCCTTCGTCTCCCGACTCCCGGGCGGGCCCGCCGGCCCCGTCGTCGGGCTCGGGACGCCGCTCGAGATGCGCGCCGGGCGCACGACCGGCAGGCTCGCCGGGCCGGTCGGGACCGGGGAGCCGAAGGTCGCACGCGTTCGTGCGTTCGCGGCTGGCGCGCCGATCCTGGGCGCGTACGGCGACTCGCTCGCTGATGTCCCGCTCCTCGAGGCGGCGGAGTCGCCGGTCGCCGTCGCCCCCGACGCTGAGCTTCGGCCGCTCGCGTCCGCCCGCGGCTGGCGGATCCTCGACGCCCCCGCCGGGGAGTCCCAATGATCGCGCGCCCATCCCTGCGGCGGGCGGTCCTGGCGGCCGCGCTGGCGGCGGTCGTCGCGCCCGCGGCGGCGCCGTTCGCGGGGACGGGGGGCTGGGCGACGCCCGCGCGGGCCGCCGACCCGGCCGCGGCGAGCCTGCCGCCGACGGTGATCCGGCACGGGCCGCGCACGGACCGCGTGGTGGCCCTGACGTTCGACGACGGCTGGAACCCCGTCAGCCTCCGGCGGATCTTCCGGGTCCTCGTTCGCGAACGCGTTCCGGCGACGTTCTTCGTGACCGGCATCTACGTCCAGCGAGCGCCGGCGCTGTGGCGCCAGATCGCGGTCGCCGGCTTCCCGCTGGCCAATCACTCGTACCTCCATCGCGACACCCGCGACCTCACACCCACCGTCGAGGCGAAGGATCTCGCGCTGACCCGGGAGGCCGTGGAGAAGGCGACCGGACGGGCCATGCTCCCGTACTACCGGCCCCCCTACGGCGCCAGGAACAGGGGGACGGATCGCCTGGCGGCGGCCGCCGGCTTCCCCTTCATCGTCCTGTGGGACACGACGGGTGCGGACACCGAGCCCCGCCCGACGGTTTCCAGCGTCGTCCGTGACGCCAGCGCCGGGCGATCCGGCTCGATCGTCCTGCTCCACGCCGGACCGCGCGTGACACCGCGGGCGCTGCCGAGGATCATCGCGCGCTACCGGGCCCGCGGCTTCCGGTTCGTGACGCTGCCCGAGATGCTCGGCGCGCCGCGCACCGACGCGTCGCCCGCCGCGACGCCTGCAGCGTTCTCGCGGTCTCTCGATCGACCCGGCAGGGATGCCCGCCCAGCGCCGGCCGGCGGGTCCGTCCGCGTGACCACGGCGGGCGGGCACGCCGTCGCGACTCGCGAGGGCGGCGAGGCGCCGCCGCCGGCCCAACCCATCCCGAGCGCGGATCCGCTGCCTCCGGCTCGGGACGCGGCGTGGGCGCGCCGGGACGAGACGCTGCCCGCGCTCGCCGCGTGGACGACCGGCGGGCTGCTGGCCCTCCTCGTCGTCGCGGCCGCGGCCGGGAGGCGAGCAGGCCGGGAGAACGATTCGCCGGGCTGACGGAGAGCGGATCGGGGCACTTCCGACGGGCCGTCCGGCACTGGCGTCGCGTTGCGGCGCGCGGTCACGCTCCCGGAACGGAACGCTATTCGTGACCCGAGCGCGTTTCCTCGGACCCTGGAGGGAGGCGGTTGCGCATGTCCGAATCCGTGGTCGAGGCGCGGGGCGCGCCCGGCACGAAGGGCCTCAAGACGGGGGCCCTCGGCCTCGCAGCCAATGTTGTCATCGGGGTGGCGTCGACCGCGCCCGCCTACAGCCTGGCGGTCTCGCTGGGCCTGGTGGCCGCCGCGGTAGGGCTGGCCTCGCCGGCGATCATGTGGGTGGCGTTCATCCCGATGTTCTGCATCGCGATGGCCTACTACTACATGAACCGCGCCGATCCCGACTGCGGGACGAGCTTCACCTGGGTCACCCGGGCGATCGGCCCTCGGATCGGCTGGATGACCGGCTGGGTGATGATCGTCGCCCAGATCGTGGTCATCGCGAGCCTGGCCGAGGTCGCCGCGCAGTACACCTTCAGCCTGTTCGGGATCAACGTATTCCAGAACCCCGTGATCCCGATCACGGTGGGCGACATCACGTTCGACGCCGGCGTGATCGGCCTCGGCGTCCTGTTCGTCGCGGCGATGACCTGGATCTGCTATCGCGGCATCGAGCTCTCCGCGCGGTCACAGGCGGTCCTCCTGGCGATCGAGCTGACCATGCTCGGCATCTTCTCGGTCGTCGCCCTCGCCGAGGTCTACGGCGGGAGCGTCGAGACGGCGGTGATGCCGAGCCTCGACTGGCTCAACCCGTTCTCGATCGTCACCGAGGATGGCTCCTGGGACACGAGTGCCTTTGCCGCCGGCCTGCTCATCACCCTGTTCATCTACTGGGGCTGGGACACCACCGCCTCGGTGAACGAGGAGAGCGGGAACCCGACCGAGCAGCCGGGTCGGGCAACGGTCATCTCGGTCTTCATCCTGGTCGGGACGTACCTCCTCGTGACCATCGCGGCACAGTCGCTCCACGGGGCGGAGTACCTCGCCGAGCAGGGAGAGAGCGACATCCTCGCGAGCCTGGCCAACGAGGTCCTGGGCTCGCCGTGGGACAAGCTCCTGATCCTCGCCGTGCTGACGTCCGCAGCGGCGTCCACCCAGACGACGATCCTCCCGTGTGCGCGCACGGCGCTCTCCATGGGCTCCAAGGGGGCGCTGCCGACGTTCTGGTCGAAGGTCCACCCGCGCTTCCAGACTCCGGCGAACGCGACGATCTGGACGGGCATCCTGTCCGTCATCTGGTACGTCGGGCTCAAGCTCACCTCCGAGAACGTCTACTACGACGCCCTGACCGCGCTGGGCCTGATGATCGCGTTCTACTACGGCATCACCGGCTACGCGTCCGCGATCTACTACCGTCACGTGCTCACGAAGAACTGGAAGAACTTCGTCGGGATGGGCCTCCTGCCCGTCGCCGGCGGCCTGATGCTGACATGGGCGTTCGTGCAGTCGGTCATCGACCTCGCCAGTCCGCTCAGCTCGTACACCTGCACCGACCCCGCGGATCCGGCCACCTGCGCCCAGCTGTTCGGGATAGGCGTCCCGCTCGCCCTCTCGATCATCTTCCTCATCGCCGGGCTGGTGCTCATGGTCGTCTGGTGGGTCCGCCACCCGGCGTTCTTCCGGTTCAAGCCGGAAGCCTTCGACCCCGATCAGCCGCCGTCCCAGTCGTTCGCCGGCTGACGTTTCAGCCGGGCGGCCGCAGAGGCCGACGGGGCGCCGCCCGGCGGTCCCGCCGATGTCCAGGGACGCCGGACGCGTCCCGCGACCCGTCGTCCGCCGTGCCGCTCGTCGACCCTGCCGGTCGTTCGGCCGCGGAGGGGCCGGGTCAGGTCACAGGCGGTCGAGGATCTCGCTCCGTTTCATCGCGTACTCGGCGTCCGAGACGAGGCCGGCGGCCCGGAGCTCCTCGAGCACCTGGAGCGCTTCCTTGACCGAGGCTGCCCCGCTGGGCGCGCCGGGCTCGCCCCTGCCGGGCTCGCCCCTGCCGGGCTCGCCCCTGCCGGACTCGCCCCTGCCGGACTCGCCCGCGCCGGGCTCGCGGAGGCCACCGTCCGGGGCCGCGGGTCCGGCGTCATCTCCGGGGGTGTCGGTGGGAGGGGCCGCCGCGAGGCCCAGCTCGACGGCGTGGAGCCGCGCGCCGACGGCGGTCCAGCGGGCCTCCGCGGCGGCAGCGGCGATGACCCCCAGCCAGCGGGCGACGATCGCGAAGTGATCCGGGCGTGCCTTGGCCGCGAGCAGACCGCGCTGGTTCGCCAGGGCCAGGCGTCCGAGCCCCCCGTTCTCGGCGGCGAAGGCCATGACGAAGTTCCCGTCGATCGGTTGGGTCGTCTCCGCCTCGACCGTGCCACGGAATGCGAGGCCCGCCCACGCGCCCGGGCGGGGGCCATCCTCCTGCGCGTGGGCAGCCGCGAGGATCATCGCGAACGGCACGCGCAGCAGGTCCCGGGACGAGCTCATCTCGCGGATCGCGACGCTCTCGTCGACGAGGTCGAGGCGACCGCGCTCCGATGCGGCCGCGACGGGCCCCGTCGCCCGGACGCGGTACTGCAGCGAGCCCGCCACCGTCGCGAGCCCGGCGTGGATCTCCGCGGCCGTCGACGCGCTGTTGAGCCGCAACGAGTAGCGCAGCACGACCTCGCGGACCTGCCGCGTGATGTGCGGGTCCTCGAGCAGGGCGCCGAACCCCTGGTCGGGCCTCGCCATCGCGTCGTCGAATCGCGACGAGCGCGCAACGCCGCAGGCTGGACACGCCTCCAGGAACGGGTGGGCGTAGCTCCCACAGGAGGGACAGGAGAGGCTGGCGAGGTCGACTGGCATGCGCTGCAGAGTACCGTGCCCCGCGTCACCGGGTGACGGTCGGATGGCGGAGCGCCCGTCGGCGGGAGGCACGCCCGCCCTGGGGACTCCCGCCGGCGGTCAGGGTGCCTCGCCATCGTCCGGGCGGGTCGCCGCGACGGTTGCCGGGGTGGGTGCCTCGCCGGGGTCTCGTCGCGGGATCATCACCGCGGCGAGGACGCCTCCGACGAGGCAGGCGACGACCCCCAGCCCCACCGCGGCGGGCAGCGAGACGGCCGCGATCGCCCCGGCCGCGGCGGCGCCGATCGGGAACCCCATGAAGTTGACCGCCATCGAGACCGCGAAGGCGCGCCCCATCCAGGCGGGATCGGTTCGGCGCTGGCGCACGGTGAAGAGCGCGATGTCGAGAGGTCCCTGCAGGAGGCCGATCGCCAGCGAGTGGGCAGCCAGGAAGAAGAGCCCGGCGGCGAGCCCGAGCGCGACGCCGCCCGCGCCGGCGGCGGGCAGGATGAGCGCCACGGCGCCGGCGCTCAGGAACAGCGGGATCACGATCATCGGCCGCTCGCGGCCCCGGGTGTCCACGCGCCCGAACACGAGCACGGAGGCCATGCCGGCGACCCCGGCGACGGCGAAGACGAGCCCCACGACCGCCGTTCCCGCGCCCAGGACGCGCACCACGACGAGCGGGATGACGATCGTGGTCATGCCGCTCGCGAGGTTGGCGATCGACAGCGAGAAGCCGAGCCCGCGGAGCGTCGGGTTGCGCCACCAGTAGACGAGCCCCTGCCATGCGTCGGCGAGGAGCCGTCCCGTCGTGGCCGTCTCGATGTGGGGCTCGGGGACGCCCACCATGACCACGGCCGCGACGCCGAAGGCGACCGCGATGCCCAGGATCGTGGACGGGCCGCCGATGGTTGCCACCAGCACCGCGGCCAGCGGCGGCCCCAGGATCGTCGCCACGACGTAGCCGTTCGAATCGACCGCGTTCACGCGCTCCCAGAGGTGGCGCGGGACGAGGATCGGGAAGAGGCTTCGCAGGCCCGTGTGGCTGAAGATCCCGGTCACCGACGACACCAGCGCGATCAGGACGAGGAGCCACGCCGGCAGGAGCCCGGCAAGGGCGAGCCCGCTGACCAGGACGAGCGACGCGAGGGCAACCGCGTAGTCCAGGACGATCAGGCGGACCCGCCCGTGCCGGTCCAGCAACGCTCCGGCGATCGGGCTGACGAGGAGCCCGGGGAAGATCGAGGCGAAGGTGACGATCCCGGCCAGGCCGGGCGAGTCGTAGGCGGCCAGCGTGAAGAGGACCATCGCCACGCCCAGCATCGACTGCGCGGTGCGCGCGATCTGCATCGAGAGGATCACCCGTCCCAGTGTCGGGACCCCGAGGAGGGCGCGGTACGACCGGTCCGCCGCGATCTCGGTCACGTGCCCGGGGCGCGCTCGCCGGAGCCGCCCTGGTCGCGCAGGAAGCGCTCGATCTCGGTGATCAGGTCGTCGCCGGCCGGCCCGCGTGCCTCGTCGACCATCGCCTCCAGGCGCTCGACGTAGGCCCGCGTGTTGGCGTCGCCGGCGGTGGCCGCGTCGAGGCGCGCGAGGACCCGGCGCGCATCGTCGCGCAGCTCGCCCATCGCGACCTCGCGGTCGAGGTGCTGACCCACGAGCCGCAGGAGCTCCACCGAGGCCTGTGGGTAGTCACCGGTCACGTAGTGGGGGATCTGGGCGTAATAGCCGACCGCCGCGAGGCCGGCCCGGCTCACCGCGAGATCCAGGACGGAGATGGCTGCCGAGGGGACCCGGAGGACGCCCTCGGGTCCGGCCGTCACGTCGCCGCGGAGCAGGCCCGGGCGCGACTCCGTGCCGAGGATCGTCACCGGCCGCGTGTGGGGGACCGCGGCCGGGATCGCGCCCAGGCTGATCCAGGTGGCCACCTCCAGGCGCCGTGCCAGGTCCACCGCGGCCTGCTCCAGCTCGTGCCAGCGGTAGTCCGGCTCCGGCCCGGTGAGGATCAGCAGGTCGCGCTCCCCGAACTGCGCCCGTCGCAGGGTCAGCTCCGGCCACGTCAGGCGGTCGGGCCGTCCATCCACGATCTCGAGGGTGGGCCGTCGCGCCCGGTAGTCGTAAAGGCGGTCGGCATCGAACGTCGCGATCGTCTCGGCGCCCTCGGCGAGGCGCCCCGCGGCGGTCGTCGCGGCGGAGCCGGCGTCGACCCAGCCGTCGAACGACGCCACCAGGAGCGGTGCCACGAGGTCTCCCGGATCGCGCAGGTCGAAGAGGCTCACGGTGCCAAGGATAGGGCCGCGCGGCTCAGGCGCGCCCGCGCAGGGCCGCGGCGGCTGGCTCGTCCGCGACGACCCGCAGGGATGGGTGGCGGCGCAGCCAGGTGGCCGGGCAGTCTGGTCCCTCCGGCTCCTCGAGCGCGCGGGCGAGGATGGGCGCCTTGCGCTCGCCCGTCACCAGGAGCCAGATCTCGTGCGCCCGGAGCAGCCGCGCCACCCCCAGCGTGATCCCGGCGGTCGGCGCCGGGTCCGCCCCGTAGCGCTCCACGGCGGCCCGGCGGGTCGTCTCCGACGTCCGCACAACGCGGGTGGGGGCGTCGGCGAACGAGCCCGGCTCGTTGAGCCCGACGTGCCCGTTCATCCCGAGGCCGAGGATGGCGAGATCCAGGCCGCGGGCCGCGGTCGCCTCGATTCGCGCGGCCGCCGCCGCGGGGTCCGGATCGTCGGCCTCGATCCGGTGGAAGGCGGCCGGCGGCTCCGGCAGCAGGTCCAGGAGCTCCCGGCGCAGGCGGACGTCGCAGCGGGCCGGGTGCCCCGGCGGGAGCCCCAGGTACTCGTCGAGGGCCACGATCTCGGTCGCCGCGAAGGGTGCCGCGCCGGCCCGCGCCATCGCCGCGAGGCGGGCGTAGACGGGCGCCGGCGTGTCCCCGGTCGGCAGGCACAGGCGCATCCGGGGCACGTCCCGGAGGCGGGCAGCGAGGTCGGCAGCTACCCGTTCGGCCCAGGCCGCCGCCGGCAGGACGTCCAGGCGGACGGTCATCCGCCGGCCACGACGCGGTCCACGAAATCACCCGACGCGGGATCCTTGAGGATGAGCTTGTGGCGCCCGTCGGGGAGGATCTCCCGCTTGATGACGACGTGGCCCTCGTACAGTTCGGGCGTGGAGCTGATGCGGGGCGTCGAGCCGCCGCGCCACTCGAACAGCTCGACGGGCTCCCAGCGGTCGCTCCTGGCCGAGCGGTAGGCCGCGTCCATGATCGCGTTCACGACATACCCGTCGTAGAACGACTCCTGCGGGGCCCGCCCCTCCTCGAGCGCGTTGAGCATGTCGGTGAACATGTCGACGTAGCCGAGCTCGGAGACCTCGTCGCCGACCGGGAAGAGCCAGCCGGCCGACGTCTCGGCCTTCTCCGCGACGTAGCCGCTGCCGCCGCCTGCGGTGAACATCTCGAAGCCGGTGCGGAGGAAGTGGTTGATCCAGATCGTGCCGCCGGTCCCGGCCACCTCGTCGCGGAGGTCCATCCCGCCGCGGAACGTCCAGCTGACCTCGAACTGGCCGATGGCGCCCGACTCGAAGCGGATCAGCGCGATCGCGTTGTCCTCGTCTGCGATGGGGTGGACGAGGGTGTCCGTGTGGCACAGCACCTCGACCGGGCGGTTTCCCTTGCCCACGAAGTTGCGCGCGATCTCGATGCAGTGGCAGCCGAGGTCGATGATCGCGCCGCCGCCGGTCAGCCGGCCGTCCCAGAACCAGGCCGAGTGCGGCCCCGGGTGGGTCTCGCGGGACCGGACCCAGGTGACGGCGCCGATGGCGCCGTCGTGGACCACCTTGATCGCCTTCAGGGTCTTCGGCGTGTAGCAGAGGTCCTCGAGGTAGCCGGCGAAGACGCCGGCCTTCTCGACCGCCTCCAGCATCCGGCGAGCCTCGTCGGCGTTGCGGCCCAGCGGCTTCGTGCACAGGACGGCCTTGCCGGCCCGGGCGACCGCGGTGACCGCCTCCTCGTGGAGGTGGTTCGGAAGGGCCACGATCACGACGTCCGTCGCCGGGTGATTGATCGCGGCCGCCATGTCGGTCGTCGACTCGGGGATGCCCCAGCGCCCGCGGAAGGCCGCGCCGCGGTCCTCGCTCCGCGAGTAGACGACGCGGACCCGGTCGCGGCCGCGCTGGCCGTGGAGGGTCATGGTGTAGAAGTCGCCGATCAGCCCGCTGCCGAGCATCGTGATCGAGTGCGCGTTCATCGTCGTCCGACTCCTGTCCGAGAGGCGTGGCCTGGGTGGGACGCGGAGCGGGTTGCCGCGCTCCGTGGGGGTGGTCCCGCGATTGTATGGACCGCGCGCCCGTCCGGACCGGATCGCGGCGCAACGACCCGGCCCCGGCCGGCCGTCGGTGAATGCCCGGGCCCTCGCGCGATCACGCGGTACACTTCGCGCAGTCCCGCGCCGCAGGCGCGGCAGCGCGAGGTACGGATGACCAAGCGATCCAGGCACGAGCGCGCCCAGCGCGCCTCGGAAACCGAACGGGTGCGCCAGATCCAGGCTGCCTGGGCGGCGAGCACGCCCGCCAACGTGGCGCGCGAGTTCGAGCACGCGGTGCAGTCGGCGCGGACCCGTGGACCCCTCCCGCCGCGGCCGGACATGGCTCCCGGCACGGCCCCCAATCCGCCACGCCCCGGCCACGAGCCGAAGCCGCCCAAGGAAGTCACCCGCGGCCGGAGGCCTCGCTAGGTGGCCCGCAAGCGCAAGGTGGTCTACCCCGTCAGGCGGACGCCCCCGAAGGCGCCTGCCTTCCCGCCGGGGGAGGCGCCGATCGTACGGACCAGCGTGGTCACCATCGACCTGAGCGCTCGGCGCGGCCGGGCGGGCCTGGCGGTGGGGCAGCGCGTCCGGATCCTCGGGACCGGCCTCTACGCCGGCGAGCTGGCGGTCATCGAGAAGCTCGGGGGGTCGGTCGTCCCGGCCGCCGCGGTCCGCACGGAGGCAGGGCGCAGCCGCCAGGTCCGCACCATCGACCTGGAGCCGGTGACAGGCGAGGGCTGACGCGCGACGAACCGTCGCGATCGCGTCGCGGGCGTCACCGGGGGATCTCGCGTAGACTGCGCTCCTCTCGTGTTCGATGGGCGCTCCGGTCAGCGCCCCGGTTCCCACGCCGCCGATCTCGATCCACCTCTGCGCCCTGACCGGGCCCCGCACGGTGCGGGAGGGCCCCGCCAGGAGCACCTTCGTGTCCTTTGATCATCTCGGGCTGACGCCCGAGCTCGTCCGCGCGGTCGCGGACCAGGGCTACACCGACCCCACCCCCGTCCAGGCCGCGTCGATCCCGCTCGTGCTCGCCGGTCGCGACCTGCTGGCCGGCGCACAGACCGGCACCGGCAAGACCGCCGCGTTCGTCCTCCCCATGCTCCAGCGCCTCAACGGCGAGGCGGCCCGCCACGACGATCGGCGCGCTGCGCCGCGCCGCACCGTGCGCGCCCTGGTGCTGGTCCCCACCCGCGAGCTGGCCCTCCAGGTGGAGGAGAGCGTCCGGGTCTACGGCGCCCGCCGGCCCATCCGCTCGGTGGCCGTATACGGCGGCGTCGGCTTCGGCCCCCAGGCGAGTGCCCTGCGCGCCGGGGCCCAGATCGTCGTCGCGACACCCGGCCGCCTCCTCGATCACGCCGGCCAGCACACGATCGATCTCTCGCAGGTCGAGATCCTCGTCCTCGACGAGGCGGACCGGATGCTCGACATGGGCTTCATCCACGACATCCGGCGGATCCTGGCGCTGCTGCCGCAGCGCCGCCAGACGCTTCTCTTCTCGGCGACCTTCTCGGACCCCATCCGGGAGCTCGCCAACCGCTTCCTGGAGCGACCGGCCGAGGTCGACGTGGCCCCCCGCAACACTGCCGCCGCGCTCGTCCGCCAGCTCGTGCACCCGGTGGACCGCGAGCGCAAGCGCGAGCTCCTGAGCTCGCTCGTGCGCAGCGGCCGCATCGACCAGGCCCTCGTGTTCACCCGGACCAAGCACGGCGCGAACCGGCTCGCCGAGCAGCTCTCCCGCGACGGGATCGCGACCGCCGCCATCCACGGCAACAAGGCCCAGGCGCAGCGCGTCCGCGCCCTGGCCGACTTCAAGGCTGGCCGCGTCGCGGTCCTCGTCGCCACGGACATCGCGGCGCGCGGGCTCGACATCGACGCGCTGTCCCACGTCGTCAACTACGAGATGCCCATGGTCCCGGAGGACTACATCCACCGGATCGGCCGGACCGGGCGCGCCGGCGCGGAAGGCCTGGCGGTCTCGCTCGTCTGCGTCGACGAGGGGCCGCTCCTTCATGCGATCGAGCGGCTCCTCCGTCGCACCGTCGCCGTGGAGGTCATCCCGGGCTTCGAGCCCGACCGCTCCATCGCCCCGGAACCGATCCGACTGCGCTCCGCCGAGCACCGGGCCCCGGCGACCCGGCCCCGCGGTGGAGAATCCGGACTCCGCCACCTCCGCCCCGTTCGGCCGGCGAGCGCGCTGGCGGCCGGTCGGGCCGACCATGCGGGCCGGCACGAAGCCCCGGGCCGTGCCACCCCGCGTCCGCAGCATGCCGGCCCGCGTCCGCTGCACGGCACCCCGCTCGGGCAGCACGCGGCGCGTCCGCAGCACGCGGCGCGGCCCGGCGATCGGCGCCACGACCCGGCGGCCCGGCACGAGGTCCGACCCCGGTTCACGGCGTTGCCGGGCGAGCGGTTCGGGCGCGATGGACGGACGGGCGCCGAGGCGCGACCCAAGGCCTGAGGCGAGCCCTCCCGGCGCCCGCGCGTCGGCCGGTCGGGGCCCGATCAGGCCGGCTTCGACTCCGGCCCGGCGATGATCCGGGCGCTCCCGGCCGATGGTCGGATCGTGCTCTCGTGGTCGTCGTCCCAGCGGACCCGGTAGCGGATCCCGTACGACGCCTCGATCACCTCGAGGATCACGCCTTCGCGCGCCGCCTGGCCCACCTTCTCCGATTCGACGACGATCCGATCTCCAACCCGCGCGGTCATCCTTCGCCTCCTGCAACAGGGCTGATCGCCCTCAACGATGGGTGCCGGGCGATCGGCGTGCTAGGGGCCGAGGTCACGAATTCGTGCGGATCTGCGGCCCTGCGCCCGGCCCGGCCGTTCGCCGGGGCCCCGTGGGGTCGGAGCGACGATCGGCGCGCGTTTCCGGGCGCTTCGGCCCTGCGCCCGGGCCGGTCCCGCCGGTACGGTCGGGGCGACAGGGGTCCGCCCGGTCCCCGCGGATCCCGCCCCAGAGGACGCGCCCCATGAAGGTCCTTGTCAGCGTCGCTTCCCGGCACGGCGCGAGCTTCGAGATCGCCGAGGAGATCAGCGCGACGCTCGCCGGCGCCGGGTTCCAGACCGCCGTCCTGCCGCCCGACGCAGTGACGAGCCTCGACGGGTACGACGCCGTCATCCTGGGGAGCAGCGTCTACGTGGGCCACTGGATGGACGCCGCCGTCAACCTCGTGGAGCGGTTCTCGAAGGAGATCACGGCGATCCCCGTCTGGCTCTTCTCCAGCGGTCCGGTCGGCCACGAGCCGAAGCCCGACGACGAGCCCGTCGACGTCGCGGACCTGGTCGCGGCGACAGGTGCCCGCGGGCACCGCGTCTTTGCCGGCCAGGTCGATCGAAGCCGGCTCGGTCTCGGCGAGAAGGTGCTCCTCACGGCGGTCCGGGCTCCCGAGGGCGACTTCCGGCCGTGGGACGAGATCCGCGCCTGGGCCGGCGAGATCGCGACTGCGCTCAGGGCTGGCTAACGCCCAGCCGTCCGGCGCTCGCTACCATGCGCCGGTGAGCAGCGAACCGGGCTTCGAGGCAATCGGCCCCTGGCGGCGTCGTGCCCGCCGCGTCGCCTACGAGAATCCCTGGATCACGGTCTGGCACGACGACGTCACCCGGCCGGACGGCAGCCCCGGGGTCTACGGGGTGGTCCATTTCGTCGGTCTTGCCGCCGGGATCGTGGCGCTCGACGACGAGGATCGCGTCCTCCTGGTCGGCCAGCACCGCTACCCCCTCGACGCGTACTCGTGGGAGATCCCCGAAGGGGGCGTGC
>Ga0315273_10002748_pt1 | contig 20936 bp, 23 predicted proteins | sample YL17G02_0_MG_FD_205753 | JGI IMG/M metagenome (GOLD analysis project Ga0315273, IMG submission 205753) | Sediment microbial communities from Yellowstone Lake, YNP, Wyoming, USA - YL17G02_0 | ecosystem: Environmental > Aquatic > Freshwater > Lake > Sediment | place: USA: Wyoming | collected... | reverse complement strand
ATGAATTTAGGCCATATTACCCAAATATGGTGATGCCAACGATGTGCCATATATGGCGGTATACGGACAAAGTGACCTGCATATACCGAATGTGACATTGTCAAATTAGGGTTTGTTTTTTAAATTTGTCCAAAAATCTGCTATAACATCTGCGATTTTTGCGTCAGGGGCAAGCAATTTATCGTGGATGGATGAAATATTCAGGTTTCCTACGATTATCTTTTGCAGGGGCATTGAAAGAGTTTGGTCTCCCATTATCACTGCGCCAATCAATCTATTTTCCCCCACCATCAGCCTTAAGCGATTAATATCAAAGCCTGACTGCGCCACGAGTGCATCGGGCATGACACGCCATGTCTCGCTATCACCGCGTGCAATGCCCACCAGATCGTCATCCTGACCGCCTCCTACTGCCCCGATAATTGTTGTCGTTAAACCGGCCAGCCGCGTCGCATTGAACGGCGCGGACTTAAGATACGCAGTCCGTTTGCCAACCATGTTCAGACCAGCTGCATAACCCTGCTCGCGCGCCGGTGTCCACAAGCTATCCAGGATCGAACGCTCTGTGAGCGGATCGTACGCCTGTGCCACATCGCCCGCCGCGTAAATCTCAGGGTCATTGGTTTGCAAATGCTCGTTGACAAAGATGCCGCGTTCAATGGTCAGCCCCGCCTCCTGCGCCAGCTTTAGGCGCGGACGGATCCCGATCGCATATGCAACCAGGTCGCACTTTATCGTACTGCCATCCTTTAAACGAATACCACTGACCCGGTTATTTTTACCAAGGATCTCTGTCAACCCTGAGTGGAAATGTAACTTCACGCCTTCTGCTTGCAAGCGATCTTCTACAACGCGAGACTCGTGTTCATCCAGCACGTTACTCCAATAACGATCCCCGCGCAGTAAATAGTGGACTTTCATTCCATGCGTCACCAACCCCTCTACAATTTCAAGCGCAGTGATCCCGCCTCCCACTACAACAGCCGTCTTTCCGCGTTTGGCAGATTTCACGATGCGCTTGGCATCTTCCATGTGGTCAAGTTTGAACACGCCCTCCAGTTTTGCGCCGGGCACATCCAATGGCACAGCCATGGAGCCGACCGCAATTAATAAACGGTCGTAAGAGATTTTTGTTTTTTGATCCACTTCCAGGGCATGTTCAGCGCGTAGAATGCGAGTCACGCGGCCTTTTACATAGCGAAAATTAAGACTCTCAAAATGTTCTTTTGTGCGCGGGTAAAGCGTGCCTCCATCAAGTTCGCCGGTTAGATAATAAGCAAGCCCGGGACGGGAATAATAGCCATTTGGATCTTCGGCAATCATGACAATATCCCCGGTTTTATCTACTGACCGAATCGCCTCAAGTGCCGAAACCCCTGCCACACCTATACCGATCACCGCGTATCTCATTCGTCACCTCGCCTCGAGAACAGGTCTGTTTCTGCAAAGCGCAATACCCCGCGCGGACAACGCGCCACGCACTCTCCGCAAGTTAAACATTCACTATTTGTGATTGATTCCCCGCGCCATACAAATGCGCGCACATCAATATTAATCGGACAGTTATAGCTACAGATGCCGCACTGAACACAACGCGCCGGGTCAGGGACGACATGTCCCGTCGCGAGAGCCGCACGTTTTTTTGCATCAGTCCTGAATACCTTTAGAAATCCCATATAAAACCTCCAAAAAACAGTCGCTTAATCTTGTGAAAAGTTACGCATACCAAATATTATAGACCTTTTGATAAAAAAAGAATATCAAATCAGTAATGTCCCTCAGCAACAAACTTACCACAAATAAAAACAGGATTGCATCGCTGCAATCCTGTTTGCGTCAAGGCTCAGTTTTAGCGATTGGCACCACGTTGGCGGCCTGTAAACCTTTGGGGCCTTCCTCTACGGAAAACTCCACTTTTTGTTCGGCCTCCAACTTACGGTAGCCATCGCTCTGAATGGCGGAAAAGTGAACAAACACATCTTCACCACCATCGCGGCCGATAAAGCCATAGCCCTTGGTCGCATTAAACCATTTGACGGTTCCTACAAAACGCTCAGACATCTTTCTTTGCTCCTGCTGAGAATAAAATTTGCCCGTTCACCTTACCGCTTTCAAAGGCGAGCCGGGCATACTGGGCGCAAGATTATCATTTCTTAAAAGCCGTGTCAAGACCAAAATTAAATTTTTTTGCGAATGGACGCGTAACGCGACGTCAAATGGAACCAGGGCGGGGACCATCTCACGCGCGGTACCCCACTGCGGATGACCTGCCGCATCCCTTCCGGACCCGTGAACTGGTCCAGCAACATCAGGCTTCTCCCCAACTCAAACGCAGCGTGCGCGTCCGAGCCGACCGTCCCTGCTATGTTATGCTCCTCCGCGAACTCCTTCGCCCGCCGATTAAATGACGGGAACATACAGCGCGAGTTGTACACTTCGATTGCGTCCACAAACGGCAGGATTTCGAGCAGATCATCCTCGTGCCATGCTCCTTTGCGCAACTCATCAAATGGATGAGAAACGCTGATAAATGCCCCTTGATCTTTTAATCGTCGAATCGTCTCTTGCGGCGAAAGACCGGATGCAATCTCCTCCCGCACATACGCGGCAAGGATTTCCCCTTGGGTGGTCATGATCTCTTCCCCAACGATCACCAACTCAGGGTCAAGCAACTGAGCCGCCAAAGCTCCCTGAATTGTGTTGTGGTCGGTTACAATGAGGCGGTCAATCCCTTTGCGGCGCGCAGTCTCAACCAGGTCCGTGGGAGGAGTGAGGGAGTCTTTTGAGTAGATGGTATGGCAGTGAAATTCAACAGCAGGCATGCGCCTATTTTACATGTTTTTGCTGGTTGCAGTTTTACGTGATTCTGATATAGAATCGGAGCAGAATGTACGCAACCCACTTCTATCAGAAGAAATGGTTTTATTTTACTGTATGGACTGGGGACAGGTAAACATACCCCCAGCTATAGGTGGCTCACATTATCCGACTATTGCCACCTTGTTTGAGTGCTGAGAATTATGGAAACATAAGCGCACTCACGCAAACTTATGATTGATTGGCGATTTACCCAATTCTGCTTTAAAATCAGATGATGCGAAAAATATTCGCAGCAATCGGCGCATTCCTGCATACCCCGGTCGGTGTAATCCTAACCACCAGTGCGTTCTGGCATATTGTGGTTCGGGCGGCGAAGATTCCACTTAACCCTTATGTCAGCTTTTCCTTGCTAGGCGTAGACATTTTCGTCGCCTTCTACCTCCTCGATCGATTAGTGTATTACTTCTCCCAATTCGTTCTGCCAATTCAAAACCCGAAATACAGACAGGAGATCTATTTACGGGTGAAGAACTTTGAAACAGGCAAGCGCGGCCCTGCACTGTTCATCAAAAACGGACGTGTGATCATGCACGCAGGTGAAGCGGACAAACACGGGCCTGGCGTAATCGTTCTGGATACTGCCAGCGCAGCCGTTTTGCGGACAGATACCGAGATCAAAGATACAGTTGGGCCAGGAGTTGTATTCACAAAAAGCTACAAACAAAAAGATGAACACATCAGCGTGGGTAAACTCTTACTTTCCAATGATGAATACCATAACGAATATGTTGCAGGGAGTGTAGATCTTCGGTCACAGTGGCAGTTCATCGGTCCGCTTACGACCGATCAGCCTTTTCTTAATCCTGTGCCGATCTCATCTCCCAAAGGTTATAACGATACAAAAAACCGCCGCCAACAAACCAGCGGATTAACGCGTGACGGCTTTGAAGTCTCCCCCACGATCAGTATAAAGTTCAGCATTAAACGGCCTGCCGAAAAGAAGCCAACTGAAAGTGGGGTGACATCACAATATGGGTACGATGCAGATTCGGTTCGCAATGCGATCACGCGCGAGGTGATTCAGCTTGGTACTTCGGAGAACAGCAAAGTTCGTATGGAGTGGAACAAACTTCCCGCGCATCTGGTTGTGAATATCTGGCGCGAATATATTCGAAAATTTAAACTCGGAGACCTGTTCACAACAAGCGGCATTAGCGGTCTGCAAACCATTGAAGAGATGATCAACAAGCGCATCAAACAAAGTGACGTAATGGCACTCGATGATACAGGCATTCCCACGGGTGAATGGCTGGAAAGCCTTGAGTTCAAGCAGTTGCAATCACGCGGACTTGAGATCATGGATGTACGCATCCATAATGTAATCTTTGAACCATCCATGGAAGAGCAAACCATTCAACATTGGAGCGCGGAATGGATGAACATTGCTAAAAAGGAAGAGAACCACTTAAAGGAAAAAGAGGCTTTGATCGAAACTGCCTCGCGCGATGAAGCCAGCAAAAGTTTTGCAAGAATCGCATCCAGCCAATTTGGCGGCAAACCCACCATGCCCCAACAAAACCCATTCAAGACTCTTCAGTTATTGATCCAGCCACTAAAGGAATTCATGCTTAATGAGTGCGGCGCCAACAGTGACACGGAAATACAATTAAGAAAACTGGACGAGATCTGGAAGTGGCTGCTGGATAACAATCCTGTGGGTAACATCTCCGACGGCGCACCACGTAATTCTCAAGGCGGAGGCAAGCCATGAGAAAACCTGCGCAACGCGATGAAATTACTTCCCTGCTTTTCGGCCTGACGGATAAAAACGTGGAATTCAGGAACAGGTGGCGCGGAATTGCAGGCGCGGCTGTCTGGCTTTTTCTAAGCGGTCTCACGATGATCTTCACTATCTTCGGCGTAACATCACAGATCCATGCTGTGATCATCATCGGCATGAGCTTCTTAAAGTATATTCCCTTATTAATAGTCGTTTACAGCCTCTCAAGAAAAATGGCGGCCCGCTATCTGGATGATGTCTATGAACTGCACGACGAAGAGCTTGCATCTGCTTTCCTTGAAGAAGTAACCTTTGGATATGGGCGTGAAAAGATCACCATTAATGAAGGCAAGATTACTGCAAAAGATGAAAAGTCTCCCATCATCCTCATTGGCGGGCCAGGCTCAATACAAGTCAATCTCGACAGCGTCGCCTTGCTTGAAAAAGTAGACGGGGAACCAAAAGTCATTTATCCGCGAAACGAACCATGGAAGCTCGGCAGATTCGAGCGTATTCGCGAGATTGGCAAGTATGACGATGCAGGCAAGCGCGAGTACGCCATCATCAACTTGCGCGATCAATTCGTGAGTGGCCTATCTGTCAAATCACGCACAAAAGACGGCATCCCGATAGAGGCGCAAGGCATAAAAATCATATTCAGCCTTCTCCGCAGGCAGGAAAAGGATGGCGATAAAGTGCAAGGTGATGCCTATCTATTCGACGAGCGCGCAGTTCAAGCACTTGTATACAATCAAACCATTATCACACCAGAACCATCCACGCCATGTGGAGTGACATTCCCATGGGATACAACCATCATCCCTCTCATCATTTCCGAGCTGGAAAAGTTGATCACTTCACGTACATTAAGCGAAATACTCGCCACCGTTAGTCAGGTGGAAATAGATCAGGCCTCTTCGAACGACCAAACCATCGCACAAATGCGTGTGGAAATGACAGGGCAGCAATCACTCACAGGCGCGAAAAAAGAATCGCAGGCGCCCAACTTCGAATCACGATCCAAGATCACTGCGCAGTTCTTCGACAAATCATTCAAAGAGAAAGCCGCCAAACTCGGCGTTTCCATTGAGTGGATCGACATTGGCACATGGCAGCTCCCTTCCAGCCTGATCCTTGACAAGCATAAAGAGGCATGGAATCTTTCACGCGAAAACGCAAAGAAGCGCACCGCCGTTGAATGCTCGGTGAAACGGCATGAACTGAAAGAGATCATCAACCTCGTCGATGACGTGATCATCTCAAATTATGAAAACGAAAAAGCGACACGCGGCATATTATATAAAGATAAAGAAGTGTCCAATAAAGAAACGTTAATAGAAGAAGAAATAGAAACCCTGGAAGAGGCTCTTTTTGCAATAAATCCCGAGTATAAAAATCAAATTGCCCAACGAGAGGTGTATAAAAAAGATGCCGAAACCATAGCACAGGAAATGCTAAAAGCATTTCGCAAAGAATTGCTCGCGGGAAAAATGCTTATTGAGAAAGACAACAGACCGCAAGCAGAGAAGCAAGCCGAACTCGCCAAAATCGACAAGGCTTTATATGATATATCCCATCTCACCAGTCACTGGATTCAGAAACCATTGTGAAAAATCCTAACATCACCCTTTCCCCCGAAGTCGCGCGCGCTCTCAACCTTTCCCAGTCCATCGTTGCATTGGAGTCAGCCGTCATCACACATGGATTGCCTCACCCTCAGAACCTGGAATTGGCGCGCAATATGGAGAAGGAGATTCGTCATAACGGTGCGACGCCTGCCACAATTGCAATATTGGTTGGAAAAATACGCATCGGCCTCATGGACGATGAACTGGCGCGGCTTGCTCAGGCTGAATCCACACTGAAAGTGAGCCGCCGCGACATCGCCACAGCCATCGTCAAAAAGGCGAATGGCGGCACAACTGTTGCAGGCACTATGTTTATCGTTCACAAAGCCGGCATCAAAGTTTTCGCCACTGGCGGCATTGGCGGCGTGCATCGCGAGACACACTTTGACATTTCGACCGATCTACAAGCACTCGCCGATACGCCCATGATCATCGTCTGTGCAGGCGCAAAAGCTATCCTCGATCTGCCCGCAACGCTTGAGTATCTTGAAACAATGAGCGTACCGGTTGTCGGTTATCAAACAGACGAATTCCCGGCTTTCTACTCGCGCGAAAGTGGATTAGACGTAAGCGTGCGATTGGACTCGCCGGAAGAAATCGCAGCGTTCGCGCGTGCTCATTGGTCAGCAGGGGGACGCGGCGCGGTGCTCGTGACGAATCCGGTCCCTTTAACGGATGCAATTCCAAAGTCCGAGATGGAGCCGATCATTGTCAAAGCATCTGCCGAAGCCCTCGCGAAAAATATCCATGGTCAGGCAGTCACTCCTTTTTTGCTCAATCGTATCAGTGAATTGACGCAGGGCAGGTCGCTGCGTACAAATTTAAGCCTCTTATTGAATAATGCGCGGCTGGCAGCGCAGATTGCATGCGCCATGACGACGCAACATCATATTCGCGCAATTTAGGAGTACACATGAAAAACAAATTTAAACTTACAGTGACCCTGCACGCCAGTGTGGAAGAAATATTCAACGCCTGGCTTTCCAGTGATGGGCATAGCGCCATGACTGGAAGCGCCGCAAAAGTGGACGGAAAAGTCGGCGGCACGTTTACCGCATGGGATGGATATATTTTTGGGAAAACACTGGCGATGGAATCCCCGCGCTGCATCGTTCAAGCATGGCGCACTTCAGAATTCCCGGAAGGCGCACCAGACTCGCGCGTGGATATCCTGTTTGAGGCAGTAAAAGATGGAACAAAGGTAACTCTTGTTCACAGCGATATGCCGGAAGATCAGGTTGAGTCATATCGGCAAGGCTGGGAGGGTTTTTATTTCAAGCCGATGAAGGAATATTTCGGTTAATCTATAAGACCCGAACGATCATAATTATCTCTTTCACCTTGGGGCTGAACCCAAGCACCGCAGAAGAGCATTTCACATTTGATGTATTCATACAGGACTTACGCAAGACCTCAAAAGAGTCCGCTAATCTTCACGAATTTACGCTAATCTTTTTAAATTCGCGCAGATTGGCGTAAATTAGCGGATAAAAAATTAATTCTGCGTAAGTTCTATCATAAAAAGGCAACGATAGTAGGAGATTTATATTGTCAAGCAAGCAACGACATCCCTCAGATTCAGAATCTGAGGGATATCTTGACGTTTACTGTCAATTGCCGCGCCCCGACCAGTCCCTGACGAGTCTGGTCAGCGGTTCTCCACTTTGATTACTTTATTTTTCTGAAGAGGGATCTGGCTCCTCTTTCAACTTGGTATTCTTCTTAATCTCTTTACGCTTTAATTTTTCATCCTTTTTCTTTTTCTTTTCCAGTTCTTTTTTGCGCTTTTCGTATTGATAGTTTACTGCTGGCATTGGTTCATCCTTTTGGAATATTTTCCATATGATATTTCAAGTCGATACACATCATTATAGCACCCATATAAGCAGATAAAATACCTGTAAAAGATTTGGTAGTGGTTACTTTGTAAGTGATGGCAATTTTCAAGTCTGCAACTGAACTGCTTTTTTAACGCGAATGGCGCGAAATTTGGCGAATTTCGCCAATATTTTCTGAAAATTCGCGTCATTCGCCCATTAGCGAAATTCGCGTTTAGAACTGTCACTTACTTATCAACCACTACCAAAGATTTAAGGGTAGTTTTCCTATTCCGGGATGATTCCAACGCACTTAAGATCAGCGCTGGAGAAATCAGGAAAGCTTATTTAAAGTTGGCTCCAAATACGATCAGAGTCAAGGCAAAGTAAGGTTTATCAGTTCAAGGCTCGCGCTGACGACCGTAGGGGGGCGAAATATTCTGAAAAGGAAGCCGCGCGGCATCTTTTCCTCACTTTCTTGATAATCTTAGGGTAAAATTAGCATATGACTAAACAACGTATTGTTCTGGTGGACGATCATGAAGTCGTGCGGCTGGGATTGAAATCCCTGCTGGAGCGACATCCGCATTTCGAAGTCATTGGCGAGGCAAGTTCGGCGCGTGAAGCGCTGGAGCAGGTGGAAAAACTTACACCCGATGTTGTCGTCATGGACATTCGCCTGCCGGGCACTTCAGGTATTGAGGCTTGCGAGGAAATTGTCACCAAGTTTCCGAATACGAAGGTGATCATGCTTACGTCGTACGCTGAAGATGAAATGCTCTTTTCAGCGATCCGCGCCGGAGCTTCGGGCTATATCCTGAAACAGATCGGCAGCGATGACCTGATCAAAGCGCTTGAGGCGGTCGGACGCGGTGAGGCCTTGCTGGATCCGGCCGTAACCCAGCGCGTATTCCAGGAAGTGCGCCGCGCAGTTAAGGAAGAGGAGGCCTCCGCTTTCTCGCATCTGAGTCAGCAGGAAAAGCACGTGCTTATGCTGGTGTCAGAAGGCAAGACCAATCGTGAAATTGCGAAGATCCTATTCCTGGGCGAAGGCACTGTGCGGAATTATGTTTCGAGTATCCTCTCGAAACTCGCTGTCAGCAATCGCGCCGAGGCCGCCGCGTATGCAGTTCAACATAGCTTGAGAGAATATATTACGGCGTAATTCATGAGCCTGTGCGAACGCGCAGGTTTTATTTTATAGGATGAAGATCATCCCGCTTCTTTTCTTGGACTTTGGGCTGGTTGCGCGCTTATAATTGGATCCATGCCCAAGCCTTCCCTGCTCCTGCTCGGCAAAGCCGACGACCCCGATTGTGCACGTGCGCTGGAATTTTGCCAGAAAAACTTTGAGCAATTAACCTATTGTCTCGGCAAATGGGGCGATCCATTGCCCGAAGACATTCGCCGCTGGCGTGGCGACTATATCATCTCATATCTTTCGCGCTGGGTTGTGCCAGATGACCTGCTCAAACAGGCGCGCAAAGCGGCCATCAATTTTCATCCCGCCTCACCGGAATATCCCGGCATTGGATGCAACAACTTTGCCTTGTACGAAGATGCCAAAGAATACGGTGTGACGTGTCATCACATGGCGGCAAAAGTGGATACCGGCAATATCATCGCAGTCAGGCGTTTCCCCGTTTATCCGGAAGATGATATAGATGCTTTGCTAAAACGCACATACGAAAATCAAATCGCATTATTCTTCGAGATCGTGCACTTAATCATAGAGGGAAAAGACCTGCCTGCTGCTTCCGAGCGCTGGACGCGTCCACCTTTCACACGGGTGCAATTCAATGAACTATTTACAATCACACCCGATATGAGCAAAGATGAAATTACCCGCCGCGTGCGCGCCATAAGCTACAAAAACTTCCAACCGTATATTGAAGTCCATGGCTTTCGCTTTGAATACAAGCCGGGGGATAGTTCCAAATAGTACCAACAGCCAGGTATTTGTTGCTTTATTAGATTGTATTTGCTACAATGAGATTGTCATTGCAAGCCAAATTGCTGCAGGAGGAGAAACCCATGTCTGAAAGCAACCATCAACCGGCTGCGTTGCGCGCTCGGCCACACGTCTGGCGTGATGAACTTATACTCATCGCTGGATTGATCGTGTTCGTGGGTGTTGTATACGCTCTCGATAGCGCTTTTCACACCCTTTTAACCGGCTCAAACTTGCTGGTGGCAGGTGTGATCATTGCATTTGTGCCGGCTTTTATCTGGCTGACTTTTTTCTATTTACAAGACCGCCTCGAACCAGAGCCAAAGCAATTTGTACTGGGCATGTTTGTGCTCGGCGCTGTGCTGGCCGCGGCCATTGGTATTCCGCTGGTGGAGAATGTGTTTCGCGTCTCTCACTGGTTGTATACTTATACGATGACCACCCTGATCGGTGGCATTCTTGTGGTTGGGTTTACACAGGAATTTATCAAATACGCCGCTGTGCGTTACACCATGTATCACTCTGATGAATTTGATGAAGTGACCGATGGGATTGTGTATGCCACCGCCGCAGGGCTTGGCTATGCCACCATGCTCAATATCCAATTTGTGGTGTCGAACGGCGGTGTGGACCTGGGTGCGGGCGTGATCCGCATGGCAGTTGTGGCGCTGGCGCAGGCAAGTTTCGCCGGTATCACTGGCTACTTCCTCGGCCGTGCCAAATTTGAATCCGAACCGATTTGGTGGATGCCTCTGGGCATTACGCTGGCGGCTGTGCTGAACGGACTGTTCAATTGGTTGCGCGGACGCGTGGTACAAAGCAACCTGAGCCTTACAGGCGCATCCGTTAATCCGTGGCTGGGCCTGGCCTTCGCGGCCGTGGTTGCATTTGTGACCATGGGTATACTGGTATGGCTCATGCGCCGTGCACTTCAGCCTGCCCAGGCGAAGTAGGAGAAAACCATGCAAACAAAAAATTCTTCCCTCGGTGATCGTTTCGCTGAAGTCACTGTCGTCGTTGTAACAGTGATTGCCCTGCTGGCTGGCTGGATGTTTAAATCCAGTGTCGAAAACCGCAGTGTGAGTTTTGACGTCAACGGCATTTCCGGCCAGACTCCCGCAGGTTGGTTGCAGGCGCAGGTGCAAGACGACGAAGTTCTGCATACCCTTGATATTTCATCGGGCGACTTTAGCACAACGTATATTGTCCGCAAATTCCCTGTCGCCGCAGATACGCCATTTGGTCAGATCGCAAGCCTATTGACTCTTGAACGCGGCCAGCAGTTGACTGCCTTTCGCGTGCTCGAGCAACAGCGCGTGACGGTGGCTGGACACGAAGCGTATGAAATCAGCTACGTCTTCGTCGAATCCGACCCAAACCTGACGCATGCTCAATTTCCGAAGGTCGTACGCGGCATGGATATCATTTTCCTTAATGGTGATCAGGCGGCGGTGGTTACGTATTGGGCAGGCGAAGGAAGTTTCGAGCTTGACCTTGGCCGTTTTCAACAATTTCTTAAATCGCTTAAGTTTTAGTGGAGGCAGGCATGAAACCACAGAATATTAATCGTTTCTGGTTTATGTTCATCGTGCTGGCGTTGGCGGCGCTGGCCTGTAAATTTGGGGAGACGGTAACGCCGACGCCCCCAGATCAGCCTAACATCCCGCAAGATTCGGGCAATAACAATGATGGCTTGTCGCAGTCAGAAAGATCCAACTTGATTTCGGCGACCGTCCAGATCTATGCTTTGTTTAATCAAAACGGTGAATTGAAGCCTGCCTGGTGGGGCTCCGGAACCATCCTTAATAAGAGTGGGCTGATTCTGACCAACGCGCACGTTGCCGCTCCCACAACTCAGGGAGAGGCGGCTGATCCAGATGCACTGGCAGTCGCCCTCGTACAATCGGAGGATAAAGCGCCGGTATTTTCCTACTTTGCAGAAGTGCGGGCCGCGGATGGCTTCCTTGATATGGCCGTCATTCAAATCGTTTCCACGGTTGATAGCACTTCAATTGACGCTAACAGCTTGAACCTGCCCTACGTGCCACTACGCGACTCGGATGCAGTTCACGTTGGAGATAATGTAAACATCTTCGGCTTCCCATCCATTGGCGGCGAAACGATCACTTATACAGCTGGCAATGTATCCGGCTTCACGGCGGAAGAGCAAATCGGCGACCGTGCCTGGATCAAGACCGACGCGACGATCTCCGGCGGTAACTCCGGCGGTTTGGCATCGAATGATAACGCGCAGATCATCGGCATACCAACAATTGCTGCATCCGGCGCAGATAGAGACATTACGGATTGCCGCGTGGTTCAGGATACCAACGGTGACGGCCAGCTAACGGATCAGGATACCTGTATCCCGATTGGCGGTTTCATCAACGGCATCCGCCCGATAAATCTTGCCGCGCCTCTGATCAAGGCCGCGCAAGGCGGGCAGTCGTATGTCAGCCCTTATGGGAATGGGGCAGAAGCGACTGAGTCATCCACAGGCCAGGAAAAGATGAGTGGCATCACCTGGTATCTGACAGATAAGGACGGCAACCTTACTGACCCGGTCACATCCTACGATAATGGCGTTAGTGTTCTCGTAGCTGCATTTGACTACAGCGGCTTTGTAGATGGAGAGACCTGGGCGGATGCATGGTCCAAAGGCGGCGAGAGTATCTACGAAGACAAATACGTCTGGGATCAAGGTGAAAGCGGTAGTTACTTCACGTATGTAAATACTGCAGATGGCGCTCCATTCGCTGAAGGCACATATCATGTGGAAATTTCTGTAGATAACGGCGCTGGCCCACTCACCCAAGCGGATGTGACCGTTGGCAACGGTTCAAGCGGTAACAACCCTTCTGTTGGAAATGGCGTAACTCTATACGGTGTAATCACAGATGCCGATACAAACAAACCGGTTTCGGGCACGCTGGTGCTCGTACTGAAGCCAGGCGTTACCTTTGACCAATGGTATGCAAATGATCTTCCCAAAGAGGATGTATTTACCTCCAGCCAGACGGACTCCAAAGGTTACTTTATCATGCCAACTGCGATTAATCGCAATCAAGCGTATACAGTTGTAGGCGCCGCAGAAGGATACAACTTTGCCTACGGTGATAATATAGTCTGGACCGACAAGGATCCGGACAAGTATGAGTTTAATTTCCAACTTACCAAGTAAATGACTTGAATCAAAAGAGCGCGGACGATGTGTCTGCACTCTTTTTGTTTCCATATTTCTGCTATTCCTTCTCCCCGCTCATTTTCATCCACGCTTTTTTCATATTCAACGCGTCCTCTTCCATAATGGGGCTTTCGCACAGGATGCGCCCGGCACAGCCAAAGTCATTAAGCGCCTTGAACAAAGCCTTGAGATTTAAATCCGCTTCGGCCAGAGGTAGATGATTCTTCTCGCCTTTCGGGCCGTATTCAATGCCTGAGAGATGAATATGCAAACGCTTGAGAGAATCGGCGCCAAGTTCCTTCCCATACATTTCCAGATAGCGTGCCCATTCATCGTAGCTATTCATCGTCCCATCGCCGGGGCGGGCATGCAGATGGGCAAAGTCCAGGCAGGGCTGAACGTTTGGCACGGCTTTGCTTATTGCAAGCGCATCTTCAAAAGAACCCAGCATGGCGGATTTCCCCATTGTTTCGGGACGCAGTGTCACATTGTCGCCGTTCTTTTGTAATTCTTTTACGCATCCCTGCAAGCGCGGAATGGCGACCTTTAATACTTCAGCAGGATCATTCTCAAAATAAGAGCCGGGATGAAAGATAATATCGGTCGCGCCTGCCAGATAGCCATAATGACCGGCATCCATTAATCGCTTGCGCGACTTCGGCCATTCATCATCGCTTGCATTCAAGTTAATATAATATGGTGCATGCACGCTCAATGAGACGCCGTGTGCATCTGCCATGTCCTTGATAGCCGCACAAGTTACTTCAGTCACGCGCACAGATTGCACCCAGCCAAGTTCGAGCGCGAGCAAACCGATTGATTTGCTGAATTCAATTGCGCCCACCGAGCCGCCCGGTCTTTTGGGCGTGCCTGTAGGCGAGCCAACCGTGCCAAATAGAAACGATAAAGTCATGGGAACTCCTTTTACGAATTACATAATTCGTAAAAATCACTTTCCGAAAAGAGGCGATAGTTTTTCCAAAAGCGGCGGCCCCAAAATAAGCAGGCCGATCAATACGGCGGCCAGGGCGGCGATCAAGACTGCGGCCGCACCCACGTCCTTGCCCACTTTGCCAAGCGGATGTTTCTGTGGGCTGGCGAGATCCACAACCGCTTCGATGGCGGTGTTGACAAATTCAGCCGCAAAAACCGTCGCGATGGTTAATATCAAAACCGCCCAATCACGCGCTGGCACTCTTAGCCATACGCCTAATACAAAAACAAATAACGAGGCAACGGCGTGGATGCGCGCATTGTGCTGGGTCTGCATGACATAGACCCAGCCGCGGAATGCGTGGCCAAAGGATGCGATACGGGAAAGAATGAATGTTTTCATTGTTCCATACGTATTGCGTAATACGTAAAGTTACTCCTCGTATATCTTGATGTGAGACAATCCGAGTCTTTTCAGGACTTCAGCCTGCGCGGCCCACATACGGGCTTTTTGTTCCGCATCGGCATGATTGTGGCCCAGCAGATGCAGGGTCCCATGCACGACCAGCAACTGTGCCTCCGCTTGCAGGGAGTGGCCCGCGGCTTGCGCCTGCTGTGCGGCGCGATTGACCGAGATGAGGATGTCGCCTAAATAGTGTGCGCCAGTTTCAGGGTCCGATTCAGAAGCGGGGAAGGAGAGTACATCCGTTGGCGCGTCGACTCCAAGGTAGTCAAGATTCAGTTCACGCATTTGGTCATCGTCGGTAAGCACGATCGTGATGTCATCATCCGGCGCGGACTGCTGCTCAAGCGCAGCGCGCGCGGCGCTCTCAAGTAATTCTATATCGAGAAAATCTGGATGAGGTTCTATATGGATCATGGTTCTTTCCGTTTGACGGGAATGGTCGTTTCCTGATCTGGAAGGTTGGCGTTCGGGTATTGGATGCGCGGATGATATTGACCGCGCAGGGTGGTGGCAAAAGACTCGGTGATGAGATTGAGATCGCGCAAAGTAAGTAATGTATCATCGAGCTGGCCGTGCTTCTGCACCAACTCGATCACACTGCGCACAAGTGCGCGCAGTTCGTCATCAGTTGCGGGGCGTTCCGCGCGGGTACGCGCCTCAACCGCATCGGCAAGCATAAGCAGGGCGGTCTCACGCGAGCGCGGCCGTGGACCCGGATAGCGGAATTTTTCCATACCTACTTTGGTTACATCGCCGCTGGCATCTTCAACGGCCTGTGAATATTGATAGCGCGTGATGAGTGTGCCATGATGTTCGAGTATAAAATCGTCCAGCCTGCGCGGCAGGCGGTACTTGTGCGCCATCTGCACGCCATCTGTCACATGCCGAATGATTATGCCTGCGGCCTCCTCGGGCGCAATATCGTGATGTTTGTCCACGTTGCCGGGAATTTGATTCTCAATAAAGAAAGCCGGGTTGGCGGCCTTACCCACATCATGGAACAATGCGCCAACGCGCGTGAGCAAAGGGTCTGCGCCGATGCGCTCAGCGGCCTGCTCGGCGAGATTGGCAACTTGCAGGCTATGTTGATAAGTACCCGGCGCGGCGCGCAGGAAAAATTGAAGCAGTGGATAATCGGGACGCGATATGTCGAGTAAATTCAAAGCGGTTGTAAGGCCGAGGTTTTGTGCGAAAATATATTGTAATAGAAGCGCCACACTGGCAGAAGCCAGTCCATTGAAAATAGCCGCCCCGATCAAAGTAATGAAGCCGATAATATCCACCGCGACATACGGCAGACGATAGGCAATGATCACTGCCATGCCCGCCGCGGCGATCCCCGCGCCGCCGCGGAAGAATGCCCAATAGCGCCGCGCAGGTCCCAATGCCAGCAGTCCGAATAATGACGAGAGCAGATAATACGGGGTCAGGTCAAGCGTGTTGGGCAGGCCATACGCTGCGAGAATTGACAGAACCAAAGAGAGAACAAGACCGATCTCCGTGCCGAATAAAGTGGTCAGCAAAAGTCCTGCGGCAGGCAAAGGATAAAGGTACGGAATGACGGTACGATTCGGAATGGCGAGGCGCGCGCCAATAAGAAACGCCATAAATACGATCACGATAACAAGCAAACTGCGCGGGTCGGTCAGGACACGTATTCGCTTGCGACGATAAAAATACATGCTTACAAATACTGCAGAGAGGATGATCAGTGTGGCTGCGCCGAGAGTATCCTCCAGGCGCTGGCCGGATTGGATCATGCCCAGTTGCTCAAAGGCTTCCATATCTGCCGGGGAGATCACCTCACCAGCCGGGACGATCGTCTCGCCAGCCTTGTATGTCTTTACCACAGGTTGAACCGCATCACGCGCAGATAGTTTCGAGGCACTGGTTAATTCTTCGCTATATGAACTATTTGGCACAGTATATGCGGTGACAAGTTCCGTCACCAGTTCCACTTGCTGTTCATTTAAAGTCAGGCTGACGAGCGCGGGCACAGTTTGCTTTGTCGCGTCCACATCTTCTTCATGGATGGCCCGGCGCATAACCTGCTCAAGTACGCGCAACGATTCCTGCTGAACAATATCCCAGCGCGCGGGCGAGATACTCAGCATAAATTCAATAATGGCTGGTTGCAGGCGCACATCGCTCAGATCCGAGAGTTGTGATCTCTTCTTTTCATATTCAAGCGTTGCATCATCTCGGATGGATGTGATCAACTGCAGAGTGGTATTCAAATGTTCGATCTGCTGGCGTCCAATGGAAGAATCCGGGCTTGTATAAACCGCTTGCACTGCGCCTTCCGCAGCCAGACGCGCTTCTTCCGTACGTATTTCGCTCACATATTCAATATCTGTGGGGGCCTGATAATCGCGCGGGGCAACGTCACCGATCTTTGCCTGCACAGCAGTTGGCCGCAACCCAATAGGCAAAGTCAGCGCGACAAATGTGACCACGCTGACTACAACAATCAGTATAAATTGAAGAGTGCGGATACGCGCCGGGACGGGTGCAACGCGTGCCTGATTCATTACCATTTATTTTTGAAGCAGTTCACGCACCAATTGACTGATCATGTCGTTCGGGGCGCGGCCTGCCACCTGTCCCATCACAATCTTCATGACCTTGCCCATGTCTGAAGGTTGGGCGGCGATGGCGGCTTGTACGAGGGCGCGTAACTCTTCGGCGGGCATGGCTTGTGGAAGAAAAACTTCAAGCACCTTGATCTCGGCTTCATTTGCTTCAATCAGGTCGGGGCGATTGGCTTTTTTAGCTTCATCCAAAGCCTCACGGCGATTCTTGATCTCCTTCTGTATTAACGCGATCACCGCCATATCGTCCAAAGCAACGCGCTTGTCAACTTCAACCTGTTTTATGGCGGCAAGCGCCATACGAAGTGTGCGCTTGCGGACTTCGTCATTGGTGCGCATGGCATCTTTCACTGAGTCATTGAGTTTGGTTTTTATGTCCATGGTAAAGATTATACCCTTTCAGTAATTTCAGTAAATCCCGAATTTGCTTTGGAGTGCAGACTTTAGTCCGCTTTGGCGCTGGTAAAATCGCAGACTAAAGTCTGCATTCCGCGTAACTTGTGATTTACTGAATTTGCTTTTTTACAGGATTTGGATGTTCCTTATTGAATTCATAGCGCCATCCCGCTACTCGCTTCAAACTGGGCATTTGCCCTGTCGCCCTTTTGAGAGCACGAGGATGTATTTCTATGGTCATAGATTAGTAAACCGGCCAAACATCTCAGGCGGAAGCAATTTTTCCAGGATGTCTAATTCGTGTTGTGTGCGCTTGACGGCGGCGACACGCGCATACTCAAACTGCGGATTGTGTTCGGGTGAGTCCAGATTCATCCATGCATGCGAGTCACGCGGCAGGAAGGGCATAGCCAACTTGCGCAAGATGGGAATGAAGTACAAAATTCCCAACGGGTAATACAGTTTACCAGAATGCAGGTCCGGGCTGTGGATCAGGCTTTTTTCAACGGGATCAATTTCGGACGGGGGAGGAGGCGCTGAATCCCTGTAACGGGAGAGCCACAAGGATACATAATTGGTATGGGCGTAGAAATCCTGTGCGGTGTGGATCAATCTCCCAAAAGCGGGCCATGCAGAAGAACTGTTGGGCAGGAGCAGGGATGCCAGTACGAAACCGCGCTGTTCGTTGATGTAACGATAAGACGCCTCCATGGCGTTATTGTCGAAGTGATATTCATTGTGCCCAATTTGCCTCCGGAGCGCGTCCTGCCGATGGTTGGCCGCGCTGATGATCGCAAGGGCGCGTGGACTGAAGCGCCCGCTTAAAGCTTCGCGAGTGATCTCAACATGAATGTGTTTTAGCATTATTGTATGTCTTTGATGGAATAGACCTGAACGATCTGTTCGCGGCCTTTGACGGTGATGTGCTGAAGGGCCTCGGTTTGCACATGATCGGCGACCATACGCTGCACATCGCGAACATCAGGACAGTTTCGCCATTCAATGCCACCAGCCGTTCCTTGAAAGCGACGCCCTGCATGTGCGCAGGCCAGGTTGTGCCGTTGACCTGGCTCACCACATTATTTTGTTCCAGTGAAACCCCAAGGAACGGCACCTGAATCCATTGATACGCCCAGAAGGGGGAGATGATCAATACGAACACTGCCATCGCACCGACAAAGAGCGGGGGAAGATGTGAACGCCAATGAGACCGTACAAACTGTAAATCCAAAATCGCCTCGTATTCAAATTATACGCCACAACACAGTGGAACGATTATAATAAACCTATGACTATTTATACTGCAAAAGGCGATGATGGGACAACCGGCCTGCTCGGCGAGGGACGTCTCCCCAAATACCATGCGCGCATGGAGGCCCTTGGGACTCTCGACGAATCCACCGCGGCCCTCGGGTTGGCGCGCGCTCAATGTGCTGATCCACGCTCCGGGCCGATCCTGCTCGAGGCCCAAAGAGACTTATACAAGCTCATGTCAGAAGTAGCCGCCACACCCGATAACGCCGAACAATTTCACTTCATAACTGCTGAACGCGTGACCTGGCTCGAAGAGCAGACAAATGCCTTGAGCAAACAGGTGGCAATCCCAAAGCAATTCATCCTGTCCGGTGATTCACTGGGCGGCGCAGCGCTTTCGGTGGCGCGTTCAGTCGTCCGCCGTGCCGAACGCCGTGTGGTCGAGTTGTTCGATCTGGGTGAAATCGCAAATCCCGACCTGCAGCGCTACCTCAATCGTTTGTCGTCCCTGTGTTTTGTGCTTGAACTCCTGGAAAATCAAAGCGCGGGCAAATCAACTTCACTGGCAAAAGGAAAATAATGACCGGCGCTTTTATTAACGTAGCCGCCATCCTGATTGGCGGAATGATTGGTATTACCTTCGGAGCGCGTATCCCCGAACGCATCAAGGAAACCGTTGTGGCAGGCATGGGGCTTTTTACAGCCGCCATGGGATTACAAATGTTCCTCAAGACCCAAAACTCACTGATCGTGCTGGGCGCGTTGGTGATCGGCACGTTGGTGGGTGAATGGCTGGGAATTGAAAACGGACTGCACGCCCTCGGCCAGTTTCTCGAGGCACGCTTCGCGCGGGATGATGCGCCTGGCGCGTCCAACCGATTCATGCGCGGCTTCCTGACCGCCTCCCTGCTGTATTGTATCGGGCCCCTGGCCATCGTCGGCTCGATCAACGACGGCCTGACCGGTGACTATAACCTGATCGCGGTCAAATCCATCCTGGATGGATTTGCTTCGATTGCGTTCGCTTCCAGCCTGGGCATAGGTGTGTTGTTCTCGGCAGTGCCTGTATTTATGATACAAGGCGGTATCAGTCTTACCGCCATGCAACTTGGACATTTCATGACAATCTCCGCCTCCGCCACCGACCCGAAGGTGCTTGAACTGACCGCCACCGGCGGCGTCATTTTATTTGGCCTAGCATTTGGCCGTATATTGGAAATGAAGTCCATCCGCGTCGGCAATATGCTCCCCGCGCTCATTGTCGCACCGTTGATCGTTTGGGCGCTCAGTTTCGCGTCGGGATAAATCCCTCGCTCATGGCTTGGAAGCCCCTTTCGGGGCTACACAACAAGTCCGTAGGGCTTCCGCGAACTGAGGCAGGGATTTACTTACGTGTGCCCGTCAGGGTATCCCGCCGATGCCTGTTAGCTTAACGGTATAACCGGATTATCTTTGCTCAAAATCCCATGACGCACATTTCCCCCGCAATATTTCTGGAGGAGCGCGGCAACCTCGTTGCAAATCCGCTCGACTTCCTGGTCTGAGACAGGCGGAAGCGCGTCCACGTTGAACTCCTCGGCGGTTGTCTCTGGCAAAATCAGCGTATGTTTGGACTGTCGCCATGTCCAGCGGCGCGTTAGCACGGTATTGCCTTCTGCAAAAATAATTTCGGAAGGATTGGGGTGCTCGATGATATCGGTCGTTATATGACCTGCTCAGTTTTTATGTCCATCTGAAATGAGAGTCGGGGCAGATTGGATGAAATACTGTGTGGCAAAGGCTGCTGGAGTTAGGTAGTCCAACGAGCTGTGAGGACACTGAATATTATAATGCAACCGCCAAGCTTCAATCACCCCTTGGGCTTCCAAAAGTGATTGAAACCATTCGGGTTGCAAACACTCGTCTCGGAACTTGTCATGGAAACTTTCGATGAAGCCATTTTTCCAAGGTTGTCCGGGAGGAATGAAAGCAGGTCCGATGCTGTTTTGCTCTAGCAGCTTGTCGGAGAAGTGTTTTTCGATGTTCAGAATCCGATTTTTACTGCCAAGATCACTGAAAACGCGGAGAAAAAGCTTCAAAACTTGGCGTTTCTGGCGTCTTGGCCGTTTAAAAAATC